>JAAUXZ010173102.1_pt1 | contig 16305 bp, 15 predicted proteins | sample 7278131 | NCBI WGS metagenome assembly JAAUXZ01 (sample SAMN14350119, study PRJNA611818) | marine sediment metagenome | isolation source: surface marine sediment (3m) | place: French Polynesia: Moorea | collected 2018-08
CCACCGCAGGCAGCAATGAAGAGGAAGGAAACCAATAGAAGAATCTTTATCCAGTTGGGATAAAGCGTGTTTGAGTGCATCATGACGACCACCCCGCTAAGCTCCTGATCAATTATGTACTGCTGTTTTAATTCATTAGACCAAACGTCATAAGGGCAAGAACTGATTCAGATCATAATTTGACTCGGCACTATCGATAGAGCGACAGGAAAAAGATAGACGGTAGCCATTGCTATCCAGCAAATTTATCGGGGTCTGAAACTATTAAATATTTTTTATTAGAGGGTCCCGGTGACAAATCAAAATCTTATGCTTGAGGCAGATCATCTTACCACTCGCTGCCAGCAGTAAATGTACCTGAGTGACTAGCAGGTTTGCTCATGACGGAAGAATTAGATCAGCCCAGGCAGCGCACCAGAACTGATCCTTATCTTCATAATCACAAAGACCAAAGTTTAACGAGATTATTCCCGCTATTTGCCTTATCTCATATAGGCTGGATTGGCTGTGATCTCGATTGAATATCCATTGTTGCCGGAAGAGCCGTCAAATATTGTATTGGTTCCCCCCTGGATACTTCCTCCCGATCCGCCATTGCCGCCTGACGCACCGCCTCCGCCGCCGCCTACGGCTCTAGCAAAGGCCACTGACGTGGTGGAGGTGGTTCCTGCAGAGCCACCGAGAACACTCACAGTTCCCCCGCTTGTGTTTACCACTGGTGCTGCCAAAATAACGATGCCGCCACCGCCACCGCCGCCGGCACCCGTCCAGCCTGCACTGCTACCGCCATTCCCGCCATCGGCTAGGATGGTGCCAGTGGTGTTGTCGACGCTGGTTTGAGAACCCAGAATGACAATACCGCCGCCGCCACCGCCGGAAGAAGTGAACGCGTTTTCACCATTGGCCGTGATGGTGTCTGCATTGGTAATGGTCCCGTTACAATACACTTTTAATAAACCACCGCCCTCGCCGTCGTTAGACCAACCTGAGGCAGACCCGCCGCCAATCTTGAAAGAATTAAACGCGCTGGCCGCGGTTGTTTGGGGGATTCCCCTGCCACCTCTTCCGCCATCGATATCAGATATGACACTTAGTTGATTGTTATTGTAATCCGGTGAAGTCGCTTGGCCATATGTGTCGCCGGGATGACCATGGTTCGTAATGCCCCCCTCGTAAGTGGTGCCGGTTGTCGATGCAGCACTAAACCCTGATCCGTTTCTGAAGGCCCCAGGTAAAACTGTAATGGTTCCATTATTAGTAAAGCTGCCGGTACATCGAATCACCGTTCCAGCAGGGACGAACAAGGTATTCCCTGCCTCTATGACCACATCGGTAAAATTTGTATTGTAGACTGGATTGTTCGACCAATTCGTCGCTGAAGTGATCGTCAGCGGACCCGCACTTCCGTCACCTGAAAACAAGGCTCCAATGGCAGAGGTATTGGCACTGATATTGGTAACATTGGTTCCTATATCGAGAGCATTGGCGTCTATTTCCACACCGTTGGCACTAATGTCCGCTGCATTGTCGCTGATGCCAGAAACATTGATCGTAATATCTGCGGTATTTGCACTGATGTCATTGGCATTGTCATTGATATCCGTTGCATTGTTACTGATGTTCGCCGCATTGGTAGTGATATTTGTCGTGTTGTTAGTGATATTACCGTCGTTACCATTTACCGCCGACTTGATGTTATTCAATGTCGTTGCCGTTAGCGTATCACCCGTTGAATAAGTGTCCGTAATCGTATCCGCATGCGCGATAAAAGATATTGATACAAACCCCATTATGGCTATAAATTTCGTTAAGTAATTCATGACAACCCCCGTCACATTTCCTGATTTTGGATTGATTAAATATTGCAATTACCGATAGTTGATGTGCCGATAATGCAATCGGTTTCCGCCTGATCATCGGAATCAGAACCGCCGCCACCACCGCAGGCAGCAATGAATAGGAAGGAAACCAATAGAAGAATCTTTATCCAGCGAGGATAAAGCGATTTTGAGTGCACCATGACGATCACCCCGTTAAGCTCCTGATTAATTATGTACTGCTGTTTTGTCTGATTAGACCAAACGTAATTATGGCTAGAACTGATTTAGGTCATAATTCGATGCGGCAGCATCGATAAAGCGACAGGAAAATGATAGACGGTAGCGGGGGCTATCCAGCAAATTTATCGGGAGCTGAAGCTATTAAATTTATTTTATTAAAGAGGCTTCAGTAACACATCTGAATGTTAGGTTCAGCGGGAAAAGAGTTCTGCAACAGGGTCATGATCGAAGCCTGGGCTGCCGGGGTGAAGTAAGGCTCAGGGCAGATAAACTGACCATTCTGCACTAACGAAAAGTGAACATGTGCACCATTGCTTGCAGCATGTAAGGGGCCGATCACCTGACCGCTGACCACCGACTGCTGCACCGCGACCAGGATATTATCCAGCTGGGTCTGGCCGTCGGCCTGCGATGACATGGGCTCGAAACCATAGATAACGGTGAAGCTGTTGTTATAACGGATACTGACATTGACCTGCCAGAAGCCGTTGCCGCTATTTTCGAACAGGGAAATGTCCTCAACCACACCGTCGGCGACGGCCTGGAATTCATGCAGGGTATTCAGCGGCGGGAAAAAATCGATGCCATTATGCGCAAATCCCCAGGGGCAGTTCGCGGTCTCGCTGTAGGCCTCGTTGATGGAAACCATGTCCGCCTCATTGACATAAGGCGTCAGCATCGAAATCGGTTCGCCGGACCCGTTATTGTTGTTGGCATTCCCGAAAAGCAGGGCCAGCAGAATAATAATCAGCAACAGTAAAATGAGTATCAAGATCAACCAGCCCATTGTCATCTCCTTTATTCAAATGAATTGATGTCTATCTCCACCTGTCGCTGACATTATCGGCCTTCTATCATACCTCTGTCACTTTGATTTGAGCTAATGGTTGACGTAGAGCAAACAAGCGACTGCTTGCCCGGGACTTCACCAACACGGAGGATGCTATAAAAACGAGTCATCAGTGCACCATCGAAGAACACAAAAAAATACCAAAAATCCATTGCAAAAACCTGTATAGTTGTCGCCCATAGATGCACTACAGTCGCATCTCACGCAGCAGGAAATCCCCACAGATTCCCCAGTTACAACATTAATTGACCTGAACAAATAGTAGATTGCCGTGCTACAGCCCCGGTTTTCCAGCAGGTTATTATGGAGCTTAAAGAAACACATGACATTTGAATCCCTTGGTCTGAGGACCGAGTTAATCCGTGCTGTGCACGTTAAGGGTTACCGCGAACCCACCCCCATTCAACAACAGGCGATACCCGAGGTGCTGGCAGGCAGAGACCTGATGGGCGCCGCGCAAACCGGTACCGGTAAAACCGCCGGCTTCACCTTGCCCCTGTTACAACGCCTGGCGCGAGAAGATACCCCAAGACCGGGTAAACGCTTCATTCGCAGCCTGATCCTGACCCCCACCCGCGAACTTGCGGCCCAGGTCTCGGAAAGCATAGAGACCTATGGCATTTATCTGCCGTTGACGTCAACCGTGGTATTCGGCGGAGTCAACATCAATCCGCAAAAACGGATCCTGAAACGAGGTGTGGATATCCTCGTCGCCACCCCGGGGCGCCTGCTTGACCATGTATCACAACAGACCGTTGATTTATCGAAAGTGGAAATCCTGGTCCTCGATGAAGCCGATCGCATGCTCGACATGGGTTTCATCCACGACATTAAAAAAGTGCTGGCCCTGTTGCCGAAGCAAAAACAAACCCTGCTGTTTTCCGCGACTTTCGCTCCGGAAATCAGGCAACTGGCAGCCGGTCTGCTCAGGGATCCAGCCCTGGTGCAGGTAGCACAACAGAATGCCGTCACCGACCAGGTGGACCAGGTCGTCCACCCGGTGGACAAACATCGCAAACGCGAGCTGCTGGCATACCTGATCGGCTCCAACAACTGGCAGCAGGTGCTGGTCTTCAACCGCACCAAGCATGGTGCTAACCGCCTCGCCGAGCAACTGAATAAAGATGGCATCAGCGCCAGCGCGATCCATGGCAATAAAAGCCAGGCCGCGCGCACCCGGGCCCTGGCCGATTTCAAATCAGGCAAGATCCGCGTGCTGGTGGCTACCGATATTGCCGCCCGCGGTCTGGACATCAAGCAGCTCCCCCACGTGGTGAATTTTGAATTGCCCAACGTGGCCGAAGACTATGTTCACCGCATCGGTCGAACCGGGCGCGCCGGGCACGAGGGTGAGGCGATGTCACTGGTCTGCCCGGAGGAAATGAAACTGCTGAAAGGCATAGAAAGACTGATCAAGCGCGATATTCCCCGCCAGGTCGTCGCCGGTTTTGAGCCGGATCCATCGATCAAGGTCAAACCACCGACCAATGCCAGGCCGAAAAAGGCATCAAAGTCATCGAAGCATCGCAAAAATTACGCCTCGGGAAATTCTGCCGCAGGTTTCAGAGGTAAGAAACACCAGGGGTCTCAGCATGCAAGAGGGGCTCGATGATGCTCAACCCGGTGTATCGTCATAAGTGAAAAATAATTCAAGGCCACTAGATTATCCTGCGGGCAGTATCGAAAAAACCGAAGCGCCGGAACAGGATTCCGCCCTCGGCATTGACGCCTGTGTTTGCCCGGCATTCAGCGCATAGAGTGCACTATCAGTAATGCCACCTTATCAATTATATTTTTCTACTAATTCGTCTACTTTTTCAAACGAGAATGGTTTTTCAAGCACTGCATCAACATCAAGCTCTTGCAGTCGCTGTGATTCATCCCTGATTAATTCCGGAAAGCCGGTGATGATGATGGCGTGCGCTTTCTTATTTTTCTGTCTTAGATGTTCAAGTATCTCAAAACCTGTCATCTCAGCCAAAACGAAGTCAACGATTACCAGATCGAATGGTTCCTCTTCACAAAACCGCATTGCAAGTTTTCCATTATATGCTGGTAATACCTGGTGCCCTCGATCAGCCAGATGATCCGCCAGGATCATCGTCAGCACATGATCGTCATCCAGTACAAGGATTTTCATTTCTTTACGATTAAACTTGTCATACGTTCACTGCATACATTACAAATTCCATGGCTAATCCTGGGCAACACCTTAGCAGTCAGAAATCCAAGCTGTTGTACAGCCTGTTCCAATTCAATCCAGTGATGCTCATCCCATATGGATTTACACCAACTGCACATCTTGAGGATTTCATCAGAGCGAATTTTCTGCGATGGGTCAATGAGCGCTATCGGTTGTCGTTTCACCGAGCTTAAAATGCGACTGCGAAACTCAATGTGCTGTGAAGTTCGATTGAGCGATATATGCATTTGCAGCAATCGGCGACGACCCGGTGAGTCACAGCGATAATTAAAACGGGCTTGCTGATCCTGTTCCCGCGCCCGATCGATTAACAGACTGTAAATATGCCTGGTTTCCGGGTCCATGATGCTGGCCATTAACTTGGACCCGATCATTGCTTCAGCGGTAATTGGCCAATCATTTTCGGCAGCAAAGGTCAACCAGGCATCATTGACGAAACAAATACGCCCTTCTTCGTCGATACTATGCACAAATTCTTGCGCAGCCTGCTGTTTATTGGATGTGACCATGATTCAGATTTTCTGCTCTTTCGGCATTGGCTTTAGACGATATATATCAGGTTTCCTGACTATGCCCGATCATCAGTCAGCTCAATCATAATTTGTGAGATGGTTCAGATCAATGTCTGGTGATGGCCACGCTATCGGATGCTCGCAGAACTCACGCAGGATTTATCTAATCAGTTGGTGTTTCTGGATCTTCCTTGTCAAGTTTCCAGGCGTATTGATTGGGTAGCACTAAACCAGCGTTGAATATTAGGCCTGCCTGCTTCAACCAGCCTGATGTTTATCGAGCGACAGATGCGCATATTCACGTCGCAGGGTCTCCAGCTTAGGGTCGATATAGCGTTGGCAAAACAGGTTGTCGCGGTGATTGGCATAGTAGTCGTGATATTTTTCGTCGGAACGCTCGAAACCGGAGAACGGCAACACCAGGGTTACCAGTTCGCTGCCGAAATCAGCCTGTAAACCTGTCAGAATGTCTTCAGCATCCTGCGCCTGCCGTGCATCCATCACATAGACAGCACTGCGGTACTTTTTTCGCATTGGATGCTGCGAGGTACCGGCATGGGTTCGTATATGAATTTCAACCAGATCGGCAAGGCTGATTTGGTTGGGGTCAAAATCTACCAGCACCGCCTCCGAGAGGCTGTCGTGTGGTGGTTGTGAAAAGATATAACCCTGCGTGACGTCAGTTACGCCGCGCAGGTTTTGAAACACGGCCTCGGTGCACCAGTAACAACCGCCACCCAGACCTATCCGTTGCTGCAAACGCTGTCCCGTCAACTCGCTTCGCGCTTGGGCAGCACCCAGTCGGGACGCGGGTAGTGACAGGTATATCCGCTGGGATATCGTTCGAGGTAATCCTGGTGCTCAGGCTCGGCCTCCCAGAAGTCACCCACTGCGGCGACCTCGGTCACCACCTTGCCCGGCCAGATATTACTGGCCTCGACATCGGCGATGGTATCGAGCGCGGTTTGCTTTTGCACATCATCCTCGTAGTAGATCGCCGAGCGATATGACATACCGATGTCATTACCCTGGCGATTCAGCGTGGTCGGATCATGAATCTGGAAGAAAAACTCCAGCAGCGTCCGGTAAGAAATCTGCTCGGGGTTGAAGATGATTTCAATGCCCTCGGCATGGCTGCCATGATTGCGATAGGTTGCGTTGGGTACATCACCGCCGGTGTAACCCACCCGCGTCGAAATAACACCGGGTAGCTTACGAATCAGGTCCTGCATGCCCCAGAAGCACCCGCCTGCAAGTACTGCACGTTGTTCAGTCATTTAACTTTCCTCCACCTGGTCAAGAAAATCCGCGTAGCCCTCCGCTTCCATGTCATCCTTGTGGATGAAGCGAATAGACGCGGAGTTGATGCAATAGCGCATGCCGCCCTTATCCTGCGGGCCGTCGGGGAACACATGCCCGAGATGACTGTCGCCATGGGTGCTGCGCACTTCGATCCGAATCATTCCGAGTGAACTGTCTTTCAGTTCGTTTACATTCGCCGGCTCGATCGGTTTGGTAAAACTGGGCCAGCCGCTGCCTGAATCGAACTTGTCCGAGGAGGCAAATAACGGTTCACCGGACACCACATCAACGTAGATACCCGGTTCCTTGTTATCCAAAAGCTCTCCGGTCCACGGCGGTTCGGTACCGTTTTGCTGGGTAATCCGATACTGCTCGGGGCTCAGTTTCTCGATAGCTGCTGCTGATTTCTCGTAGTTGGCCATAGTGCGTATCCTCCACGAATGGTGAGTGGGTGAAATCTGTTATTTTCGAGTTGAAGAGCTGACAATGCCGCTTGTCAATAACTGGTAGTAATTATCGCTAATTCAACCCGTACCGTCGGCATTGTTCTGCCGTCCTTATTGCTGAATTCGACGGCTAAATATCGAAATAGTTCGCGTGGCGAGAAGCAGCTTCGCTGAGGACCGGCTCAGTCGCTACAACGGCTCACTCGCCGAGGAGTTTTTTCAGTTCGGCCAGTTCATTCTCCAGGTCGGTGACCCGTTGTTCGAGATCGGCCATACTGGTTCTTGCAGTGCCGGCCGATACCCTGGCCTCGCCCTTATCCACGGCATAGGCGTCGAGATCGATCTCGCCGGAAAACAGGTGCATGTACTCGGAGTCCTTGCGCCCCGGGGTGCGCGGCAATTTGACCACTACCGGACCGCCCTCGCGCTCGAGCAGAGACGTCAGCGCCTCGCCGACCGCCTCGTTATCGGCAAAGCTGTGCAGGCGGCCACTGTGAGCCCTTAATTCGCCCGGCGTCTGCGGGCCGCGCAGCAACATCATGGTGATGATCGAGAACTCCGCCGAGTCCAGCTGGAGCTCGCTGAACGGCGTATTACAAAAGCGGTGGGTGTATTTCTCGACCCCGCGCTTGAAGTTTTCCTCGACCCTGACCAGGCCCTTGCCGTCCAGTTCGCGAATTGTATGTTGCACATCACCCTGGCTCAGGTTCATCACCGGGTTGCGGCTGGATTTCTGGTTACAGGCGTTGGTCAACGCATTCAGGGTCAGCGGGTACTGGTCGGGGGTGACGACGGATTTTTCCATCAGGCAACCGATGACCCGGCATTCTTTTTCGGTTAAATCTTCTGGCAGCATCGGTTTGTCTCCTCAATGAATAGTTTAATTTTGAATGAATGATGTCATCAAGAAAAGGCCTTTGGGTAACTGAATGCTACCGTCATTCCGGCGCAGGCCGGAATCACGAGATAATTGTCATTGCGAGCGAAGCGCGGCAATCTTTTAATGCGGAGTCAAGCTTCCACAGATTGCCACGTCGCTGTCGCTTCTCGCAATGACAACATTTCTGAGGCAGTTGTAATATGACAAGCCATTGGAGGTCTGCTAGGGTCGCCCAATTAAAATTGCCCTAAACGATTCCACAACGAGTAATCCCATGGAAATCAAAGTTAATTTTCTCGACAACCTCAGGCTCGAAGCACAGTTCGATGATTTCACCGTCATCTCCGACCAGCCGATCCGCTACAAGGGCGATGGCTCGGCACCGAGTCCGTTCGATTACTTCCTGGCCTCGTCGGCATTATGCGGAGCTTACTTCATGAAGCTCTACTGCGACGCGCGCGATATCCCGACCGAGGACATCCGACTGTCGCAGAACAACATCGTCGACCCGGAGAACCGCTACCGCCAGCTGTTCCAGATCCAGGTCGAACTGCCGGAGGGCATCTCCGCTAAACATCGCGAGGGCATCCTACGCGCAATCGACCGCTGCAGCGTAAAAAAGGTCATCAACCAGGGCCCTGATTTCCAGATCGAGACGGTGGCGGACCTGGACGATGACACCACCCTGATGGCGATGGGCATGGCCGCTGAGGGCCACACCATGATCGAGGGCAAGGACCTGGCGCTGGAGGAAACCATCGCCAACATGTCCGCGATGCTGGATAGGCTGGGGATGAAGATCGAAATCTCATCCTGGCGCAATATCGTGCCGCATGTCTGGTCGCTGCATATCCGCGACGCCGCCTCCCCGCTGTGCTTCACCAACGGCAAGGGAGCCTCCAAAGAAAGCGCGCTGTGCTCGGCCCTCGGCGAATTCATCGAACGCCTGAGCTGCAATTTCTTCTACAACGACCAGTACTTCGGCGAGGAGATCGCCAACAGCGAATTCGTCCACTACCCCGATGAACTATGGTTCAAACCCGGCCCAAACGACGCACTGCCGCCAGGCCTGCTGGATGCCTACTGCCTGAACATCTACGACTGGGACCGGGAGCTGCGCGGCTCGCACCTGATCGATACCAATTCCGGTAATGTCGAGCGCGGCATCTGTGCCCTGCCCTATGTGCGCCAGTCCGACCAGCAGACCGTCTACTTCCCGTCCAACCTACTGGAAAACTTATTTCTCAGCAACGGCATGAGCGCCGGTAATAACCTGTTCGAGGCGAAGGTGCAGTGCCTGTCGGAGATCTTCGAACGGGCGGTGAAAAAGCAGATCATCGAGGACGAGATTGCGTTGCCCGATGTGCCGCGCCAGGTGCTGGAAAAATACCCGCATATCCTCGAAGGCATCAACGGCCTGGAGGAGCAGGGCTTCCCGGTGCTGGTCAAGGATGCCTCGCTGGGTGGCCGGTTCCCGGTTATGTGCACGACCCTGATGAACCCTCGGACCGGCGGCGTATTCGCCTCCTTCGGGGCGCATCCCAGCTTCGAGGTCGCACTCGAACGCAGCCTGACCGAACTGCTGCAGGGCCGCAGCTTCGAGGGCCTGAACGATGTGCCGCCGCCCACCTTCAACAGCATGGCGGTCACCGAACCGAACAACTTCGTCGAGCACTTCATCGATTCGACCGGCGTCGTGTCCTGGCGTTTCTTCAGCACCAAACATGATTACGACTTCTGCGAGTGGGATTTCTCCGGGTCCAACGAGGAGGAAAACGACACCCTGATGGCTATCCTGCAGGAACTGGGCAAGGAGGTTTACATCGCCACCTTCGAGGACTTCGGCGCCTCTGCCTGCCGGATCCTGGTCCCGGGTTATTCCGAGATCTACCCGGTGGAAGACCTGGTCTGGGACAACACCAACAAGGCGCTGCAGTACCGGGAGGATATTCTCAACCTGCACAAGCTGGACGATGCCCAGCTCGCGCGCCTGGTCGAACGGCTGGAAGACAGCCAGGAAGATAACTACAGCGATATCCGTACCCTGATCGGCATCGAGTTCGACGAGAACACGGTATGGGGACAACTGACGATCCTCGAATTGAAGATCCTGATCCATCTCGCCCTGCAGCAACACGAAGCGGCAATCGAGCTGGTCGAGGCCTTTCTCCAGTACAACGACAACACGGTCGAGCGGGTCCTGTTCTACCAGGCGATCCATGCGGTGCTGGAAATCAGCCTGGACGAGGAGCTGGAGCTGGATGATTACCGACATAGCCTGAACCGGATGTTCGGCGACGAGGTCATGCCCAACGTGGTCGGCTCGGTGACCGGTGAGGTCCGGTTCCATGGCCTGACCCCGACCAACATGCAGCTGCAAGGGCTGGACCGGCACCTGCGCCTGATCGACAGCTACAAGAAGCTGCATCGGGCCCGGCGGGAGAGGATGGCGAGTTAATCCGACCTGGCGGATTCGGATCGGTTCTGCGCTTCCAGCATCCGTTCCAGCCGCTGCAATTGTTCCTGCAGCTCCTGCAGGGTGGGTTCCTGGCTGGGCGGTTGCTGGCTTTGCCGCATCTTCTCGTTTTCCGCATCCATCACGTTGACCACGATGCCGATCACCATGTTGAGGAAGGCGAACGCGGTGAAGAAGATGAAGCTCAAGTAGAACACCCAGCTCAGCGGGTACACGGCCATCGTCTCGTACATGACATCGGTCCAGTCCTCGAAGGTCATGACCCGGAACAGGGTCAGCATCGAGATCGCGATATCGCCCCACAGCACCGGGTTGATCGCTTCGAACAGGGTGGCCCCAATCGCGGCGTAGATGTAAAAGATGATGAACATCAACAGGATCACGTAGCCGAGCTGGGGCAGCGCCTTCAGCAACGAGGCCAGCAGCATGCGCAATTCGGGGATGATCGAGATCATGCGCAACACGCGAAACACCCGCACCAGCCTCGCGACCAGGACCAGGTCGCTGTTGTCGATCGGGATCAGGCTGATCGTCACCACCAGCGTGTCGAACACGTTCCAGCCTTTACGAAAAAACTCTCGCTTGTTGGGCTCACCGATGAAACGGATCGTGATCTCGGTGACGAAGATGATCGTGATCAGCAAATCCAGCCACAGGATAATGGAGCGGCTGGATGGTGCGAGCTCGTAGGTCTTGACCCCGACCAGCAGCGCCGAGGCGATGATCACCGAAACCACGAACAGCTCGAATGCCTTGTTGCTGCGGATACTTTCGAAGTTTTGCTGGATTGCAGAGTTGATCATCTGGATAGCTGTTCAGGATTCATCGAGTTCGAAACGTTCACGCAGGAAGCGGGCGATGCCCTCCTCGTCGTGGTGGCCGATGACCGCGGTCGCCCTGGATTTTATCTCGGGCGTGGCATTGGCCGGCGCATAACACTCGTCGGCGGTCTCGAACATGCTCAGGTCATTGGCGCTGTCGCCGAAACAGATCACGCGCTCGAGGCCGAGCAATTCCTTCAGGGTCTTGATCGCACCGCCCTTGCTGGCCTCACTGTGATGCACGTCCAGCCAGTGCCAGCCCTGGCCCTCGTGGGCGAGGCCGGAATACGCGACCAGGTGCGCCTCGTCATCGACACAGCGCATCACCGCCTGGATTGCGGCCGCTGCGCCTATCGAGTTGATATGGGTGACCATCGCGTCGGCCGGCAATTCATCGAGTGGCCGCATGTGCAGGTGTTTTTCCAGGCCGAGGACCCGAATCAGTTCGAAGTCGGCCTCCGAGCGCAATACCGGGTGGTACACCGAGCTGGTATGGCCCTGATCCAGGGTGAAGATGAACGGTGTCAGCCCCTCCTGTTTGCAGGCGTGGACGATGTTATCGAGCTCATGCGCGGTCAGCGTGGTGCTGGTCGAGTAGCGCCGCTGTTCGGGATGCCAGATCATGACCCCGTTCTTGTAAGCCTGCGGCAGCTTGAAGCTATGCCCATCCAGGATCGCCCGCGCCCCGTGCAGGGTGCGGCCGGTGGCGATGGTATAGGCTATCTCGTGCTGCGACAGCAACTTGAGGGTGTCGCTGGTGTAATCCGAGATCGTCGAATTCCGATCGAGCAGGGTGCCATCGAGGTCAAAAACAATGAGTTCCATCGGTCATGGGTAGTTGGGAAGTACCAGGCACTAGTTTGGCTGCTGAACCGGGCCGATGCAAACCTGTTTTATCCAGCGGGATTAAAATCGGATCTGCCCCCGATCGGTGCAAACCGGGGGCTCACGACAATAATTATTCAGTTTCAATTGAGTGGTATGCCAAACGATACCAATCATCTAGCAATAGGAAGATCTTTATCCAGCGCGGATAAAACGGGTTGGGGGCCATGTTAAAGACCACCCAGTCAAGCTCCTGATATTTGTTATACGTTTTGACTGATTAGACCAAAGCTAACAGCGCTGAGAACTGATTCAGATCATGATTTGAAGCGGAACTGATGACTGAGAACCAGGAAAATGACGAGCGGTACAGCTCAACGCCAGACTGGGCGGGGAGGACCAGCCGCAACCGAAATCAGGCCTGAAACCCGCATAAAACCGGCACTTCACGAAATCTTCACGTCGCCTTTACGGGAGCTTCACCCCGCATTTCTAGAATACACCTACAAAATAAACACGGGTGTTTACTCAGGAGTGCAAAATGACGATGAATCCATACACAAGTATTTCGAAAATGCTACGTGGCGCCATGCTTGCGGTCCTGGTCGGCTTACCCCTGAATGCTTCGGCATTCAGCGAGAAACACTGGAACTTCAAGGTGTTCCTGGATGACAAGGAAATCGGCAAGCACGCGGTGCATGTAATCGAGGACCAGAACTCGAGAAAGGTCACCGTCGACGCCAACTTCAAGGTCAAGTTCCTGTTCTTCACCGCTTATCAATACCAGCACCGTGCCGAAGAGGAATGGGAAGGTTCCTGCCTCAAGCACATCGAAGTCAGCACCGATGACAATGGCGATAACCTGTTCATTCGCAAAACCGGCGACCATAGCGACTTCATCGTCGAAACCCATGCCGGTACCCAGAAGCTCGACGACTGCGTACGCAGCTTCGCCTACTGGGACCTGGATCTGCTGCGAGCCAAGAAGCTGCTGAATACGCAGACCGGCGATTACGAGGCGGTCGAAATCCTGGACCTCGGCAGTGACCAGTTCGAGGTCGATGGCCAACTGGTCGACTCACTACGTTACCGCCTGGTGGTCGGTGATAAGGAAGTCGACCTCTGGTACACCGCCGACATGAACTGGCTGGCCCTGCAGAGCACCCTGGAAGACGGTTACCGACTGAAATACCAACCGGAGGTCATTGCGTTCTAATGAAGAAGTTACTGGCCACAGCACTGACTGTTTTAACGTTAACCGGATGCGCGGGGCAAACACCTATGCAAACCCTTGACTACGTGGATATCAATCGCTACATGGGAGACTGGTATGTCGTTGCCAACATTCCGACTTTCCTGGAGAAAGGCGCGCACAATGCGGTCGAGAGCTATCGCCTCGATGACGATGGCTCGGTTGCCGCCACCTTCACTTACAACAAGGACAGCTTTGACGGCAAGCAGAAAACCTATAACCCCAGGGGCTTCATCAAGGACGAATCCAATGCCTTGTGGGGCATGCAGTTCGTCTGGCCGTTCAAGGCCGATTACCGCATCGTCTACCTGGACGATAGTTATCAACATACCGTGGTGGCGAGGGAAGCGCGTGATTTCGTGTGGATCATGAGCCGCGACCCCGATCTCACCGACGACAAGTTCGAGTACTTCAAGGCCATCGTCAGCGACCTGGGTTATGACGTGTCCAAGTTGGAGCGAGTACCGCAGCAGTGGACCGAGAACGTACGGGTCAGCGATAGCGCGGGTTGATGTTTTTGAAATCATCATGCCGGAGCTGATCCGGCATCCATTACGAACCAGGCACAGCTTCCCATTTGAGACCCACCTCTGAAGCACCAGTGTCATCGCGAACGCACGTGAAGCGATCTCAACCTCAAACACAGCAAGGCTCAATCCAGTAATTCAGTTATCGATTGACTCTTGTTTTCTTTGCCCCCAGACCCACCTAAGAAGCTAAGAAATCGCTATTTACCGGTTGCCTTGAATACTCTCCGAGGCATATGATCAAACTGACCTGAAGTTCACCCAGTCACATACATGTCGAAGACAAAGTTAATCGTTCCATCGCTGCTCCTCCTGCTGCTCGCCGGCTGCGACCAGGCGGACAAACCCCCACCCGAGGTCAAGCTGAACCCGAGTGCGACCTCGGTTGATTACAACGACACCTTCACCATGTCCTGGGAGGCCACCCGGGTCGATTACTGCATCGCCTCGGGTGACTGGAAGGGCAACATCAAGCGCAGCGGCAGCGAAATTCTGGGGCCATTGACCCGCGATAGCTTCTACGTACTGGATTGTTTCAAATCCGGCGAGTTGATCAGTGAGTCGGTATCGATCGAGGTCGGCGCCCCACAAATACCCAAGATCAGCCTGTCCGCCCACCCCTTGAGTATCGAGTACGGAGGGTCATCAACGATTACCTGGACCAGCGAGAATGTCGATAACTGCACCGCCGAGGGTGACTGGATCGGCACCCAGACCCTGAAGGGTTCGCTCAAACTCGAAGGCCTGGCCAACGATAGTGAATTCCGCCTGTACTGCACCGGCCCCCAGGGCGAGGTCAGTGACAGCATCAGTATCGATGTTTACGAACCGGGCATCGTCGTGCCGCAAGTCAGTCTGACCGCCAGCCCGGCCAACATCCCGTTCAACGGCTCGACCACACTGAGCTGGAACACCACCGGTGCCGATATCTGCCGGGCCTCGGGCGACTGGTTCGGCAGCCGGGACCGCAGCGGCAGCCAAGGCATCCGCCAGATCACCCAGGACAGCCGCTTCATACTGACCTGTACCATTGCCGGCGGCGGCGGTGGCCAGGGCATCGACGTGGCCGAGGTCAGGGTTGATCCGCCACCCGCGCCGTCGGTGACGATAAGCGCGAATCACGCCGAGGTAAAACCCAACGGCTCGGTCACCCTGCGCTGGTCGAGTTCGCATGCGGACAGCTGTATCGGCATCGGTGACTGGACCGGCACCAAGCGCTTCTCCGGCACCCAGACCATCGCCAGCGTCGAACAGGACAGCGAGTTCACCCTGAAATGTATTGGCGTGGGCGGCCTCGGCACCGACACGGTCAACATCTCGGTTACCGAACAAATCCAGTAATCCCAACCTCCGGTCAATCCAACCGACCGTCAAGCAAAATCCTGATAATCTGCTGCGACAATTTGTCACTTCTGCGGATTTATCACTTGGGTTATTTTCCCCGGCCTTTGAAGTAACCAAGAAGTGACAAATGAAAAAAATGATCAGCTATGCGACCGGGCTTTTGTTGCTGGCTATGCTACCGGCCTATGCGCAAACCGCAGAGAATAAAGCGGATGTACTGGATGACATCAGTGTTACCGCAACCCGGGAAGAGGAAAAAACCCTGGAGGTTCCAGCCAGTATCGGGGTAAAAAACCAGGCGCAGATCCAACTCGACCAACCAAACTACCAGAAAGACCTGTTCAACTCGATTGCCGGGGTCAGGATCACCCAGACCGGCTCGACGCTGGGACATATCACCAGTATTCGCATGCCCTTGAACACCGGTCCCTATTACCTGTTCCTGCAAGATGGCATTCCGGTTCAGTCATCGGGCTTTTTCAACCATAACGGCCTGGCCTATACCAATTTCAGCTCCGCGGGTTCAGCGGAAGTGTTGAAAGGCGCGGGCACCGCGCTGTATGGCTCCGACTCCATCGCCGCCACCATCAATGTCCTGTCCAGCGACCCATCGCTGATGGATGGCAACCGCGTATCGGTCGATGTTGGCAGCGATGGTTTTTACAAGCTGGGCATTGCCGGCGGTCACCCCAGCAGCGAGGACGCCAGCTTCGGCTACCAATTTTCGCATAACAGCAGTGACGGCTGGCGCGATCACACCAACAGCGAAAGAAACGAGGCTAACCTCACCCATTTCATCGCCCTGGA
>JAAUXZ010042236.1_pt1 | contig 16270 bp, 13 predicted proteins | sample 7278131 | NCBI WGS metagenome assembly JAAUXZ01 (sample SAMN14350119, study PRJNA611818) | marine sediment metagenome | isolation source: surface marine sediment (3m) | place: French Polynesia: Moorea | collected 2018-08
GCACTGCCGGGTAGCTATGTTCGGACGGGATAACCGCTGAAAGCATCTAAGCGGGAAGCCTCTCCCAAGATTAGTTCTCACTAGACTCTTGAAGTCTCTGAAGGTCCGTTAAAGACTATGACGTTGATAGGCTGGGTGTGGAAGCGCAGTAATGCGTGCAGCTAACCAGTACTAATTGACCGTGAGGCTTGACCATATAACACCCAAACACTTTAGGTGAAAAAGGTGTCAATGTTGGTAAGAGCAACATATCCATTACAGATTTCAAATTTCGTGGAAACGCATAGCGATTCTGCACAGTGACAGCAGTGTTCGTCACTAACCCAGTTTGCTTGGCAACAATAGCGTACTAGACCCACCTGATCCCATCCCGAACTCAGAAGTGAAATGGTACTGCGCCGATGATAGTGTGGGGTCTCCCCATGTGAAAGTAGGTCATTGCCAGGCATTTAATTCAAAACCCCGGTACCACCTGGTATCGGGGTTTTTTTATGTCCAAGTCTTGTTTGTAAGGCAATGACCAGAATTGTTGATTAAGTAGGTCATGGATTGAATACATCCTTGTATTCAACCCTACGGGCAGCAGAGATGTCCAAAACTGTTCCGGACAGTTTTGTGCCAGGCATTTAATTCAAAACCCCGGTATCGAAAGATATCGGGGTTTTTTTATGTTCCAGGTTTTTATCCATCTGAGGTATCTCTGATGCCGTCTGCCACCCCAAAACGGCAGTTTTCATCGATAACGATCGCCAGTAAAAATGCGGTTAAGCCTTTCCTGATTCTGGCCGATAACCTGATTGAGCGCCTGTCCGCGTCAATTTTCCGGTGTTCTGCAAACTGCAACTGACAAATTATTTTTTTTATAACTTACCTCTACACCGGTAGATAGATTGATCTATATAGGATATGGAAAAAAGCCCCGCGACAGATAGCAAAGACCAGGTTTCGGGGCCAATCCAGGCTGCCGGCAGGTCTTCCAAACCGTCTGCAGAGACGCTGGAACAGGATTGGAGACGCGCCAACGGTTTCAACCTGGCCTCCATTCGTTGGAAAATCCTGGTAATAGCGCTGATCGCTGCAGTGGCTTTTGCCTCTTATCTTGGTTTCAACCTGGTGCAGTCCAACTCCCAAGCCGAATTGCTTGAGGACATTCGCAATAAACGATATCCGCTCCAGGTAAAACTACAGGAAGCTTTATTTTCATTGCGTTTTATCCAGGCCAAGATGCAGGATGCGGTGCTCACCGGCGAAATTGAGAGCCTCGAGGAAGTCAAGGAACTGAGGTCACAATTTCTATCATCGATCAACGCTGCTGAGGCAATCGATCCAGACCAGATGGATCGACTGGCAGTTATTCACCGATCGTTTAACCAATATTTTGACGCAAGTTACAAGTTGGCAGGTGATCTGATCCAGGGGGAAGGCGATTTTGTCACCGGGGCAATTCGTGGTGAAGAAAACGCGGAACTCTACGCCCAGGTGGTTAACTCCCTGAATTCAATAAAGGAACAGGAGCTGAAAAACTTTACGAAAGTGGTAAACCACGTGACCGAGCGTGCCAACTCGATTATAAGTATCGGCTTCCCGGTCGGGGTGGTTACCATTGTATTGATGTTCGGCCTGGCAGTTCTGACCAGTCGCTGGATAATCGCACGCATCGATCACATTGTCAGGACGCTACGCAATATCGCCCATGATGAGGGTGACATGAGTGTTCGTATCCCCGTCGAGGGCCAGGATGAAATGGCTGAATTGTCGTTCTGGTTCAATCGATTTATTGCCAAGCTGGAGCGTGTCACCGATGAATCAACTCGGGAAATTCGTCGTCTTGCGTTTACCGACGCGCTGACCAATTTACCCAATAGACGCCTGTTCAACATGCACCTGAAAAACGAGGTGTCGCGCAGTCAGCGTGCAGGCAAATCGCTGGCGGTCATGTTCCTGGATCTCGATAACTTTAAAATGGTGAATGACCAGTTGGGTCACGAAGCTGGTGATGCATTGGTCTGTGAGGTCGCCAAGCGACTGGAAAAAACGGTTCGTGGCTATGACCTGGTAGCGCAGGATTTTGAAGAGGGTGTAGCTGAGGGAGAACAACTGGTGGCCCGTATGGGTGGTGATGAATTCATGCTGGTCATCTCTGAACTGGAGGAGCCAGGCAAGGCCGCGGTGATTGCCGAACGCGTGCGCCAGGTGATTCTGGAACCAATCGAGCTGCTGGGTAATGGTATCGAAATTGGCGTCAGTATCGGTATCGCCGTATTTCCCGATAACGGTAATACCGCTGAGGAACTGACGGTCAAAGCCGATCTCGCCATGTACGAAGCCAAGAACCGGGGTAAGAATAATTATTGTTTCTTCAGCGCTGAACTGGAGGAAGCCGCCAGGCTCGATGGTGAGACCGAAACGGCCTTGCGGCAAGCGATCAAAGACGATGACCTGGAGCTGTATTATCAACCCAAGTATGAGCTTGAATCCGGTGCAGTCATCGGTGCCGAGGCCCTGCTGCGTTGGCATCACCCGGTGCTGGGTGATATGTCACCTGCGCGGTTTGTAGCCCTGGCGGAGACCAGTGACCTGATTTACGACCTCGACTCCTGGGTGCTGAGGAAAGCTTGTTCACAAATTCGCGAATGGCACAAAGCGGGTGTTCCAACGGTGCCGATAGCGATCAATGTCTCCGCCAAGCAGGCGGCACACGAGGATTTGACCGACAAAGTGAGGCACACGCTCGAACAGAGCAAGTTGCCGCCGTTTTCAATTGAAATAGAGATTACAGAAACCTCGGCACTGGCCGACATAAAGACCGTGGCCGAAAACATCCAACGACTCAAGGAACTGTCGGTAACCGTGGCGCTGGATGATTTTGGCGCAGGACACTCCTCGTTATCATTGTTGAAATACTGCAGGATAGACACTCTGAAGATAGACCGCGGTTTTATCTCAGAACTGGGACAGGGAGGTAAGCGCGACACGATTATCGGGGGCGTGATTGCCCTGGCGCAGGTTTTACAGGTTTCAGTTGTGGCAGAAGGTGTGGAGGAAACCGATCAGTTGGTCGAACTCAAGGAAATGGGCTGTAACTACGCACAGGGATACCTGTTTGCACGACCGATGCCGGTCAAAGAATTTGAAAAATTTATGCAGGATCAGGATAAAGCAGGAAAAGTGACTAATGCTTGTTAAGTATTGCAAACGTGATGACAACATCGACCGAGGCCTCCCGGTTGGCATGTTATTACTGATCGTTGTTTTGCTAAGTCTGACGCCAAACCAGGGGCGTAGCGAGATTCAGTACGAATGGGCTGGATTCGGCACCATCGGTATGGGTGTACTCGATGATAATTCGATCAATGAGACCAATGGTTTACCGCACAATTTGTATGACGATGATGTGCAGTTCGACGTCGATTCGCGATTGGGACTTCAGGGCAGCGCATATTTTAATGACAGCCTGAGTGCCACTTTTCAGGTCATTACTGATAGCTCTGCAGTGGATGATATCCAGCTCGAATGGGCCTATTTTAGCTATGATGTTAATCAAAATCTGAAGGTGCGCATGGGCCGTCAGCGCCGGCCGCTCTATGCGTTGACCGACGTATTACCCGTTGGTTATGTCTATCCCTGGGCCCGTCCTCCAGTCGAGGTTTACTCTCGCGACCTGCAGGTGTATGACGAAATCGATGCGATCAACATTCTGTACCAGTTTCCAGTAAACGACTGGGATTTTACGACCGAATTTTATTACGGTGGATCTTCAGGCGAAGCCCAAGTCGCGCGAGATGAACAAGGGGGTTATGAGAGCAGAGACGACCGTGGCATTGTCCTGCAGATGGAAAAGGATTGGTTGTCGCTGCGACTCAGCTATCACGTCTCGCCAGATTTTGATGTAGATCCTTCTGAGAACCTGAAAATGCTATATCAAGGGCTTGAATTGGCTGGATTCAGCAGTATCGCCGATGATATGAGAAAACAAGGGCTGGATGGAGAGTTCTATACCATTAGTGCCGGCATCGATTACCAGGACTGGTTGTTCAATGCCGAAATCATTCAGTTGTCGGTCGAAAACGGGGCAGTTCCGGAAGAGGAGTCATGGTATATCATGGGCGGCAGGCGAATCGGGCCCTGGACCCTCCACCTGACCTATGCCAAACGTGATCGCGACAGCGACCTCGAGTTTTCCCAGCCAATCAGGGATCTCGCCGCCAACCCGTTTCTACCTCCCGCCCAGGCCGCGCAGCTGCTTCAGCTTGCAGGTGGTGTCGATGCTGTGGTCGATGGACAAATATTCGATCAGAATAGTTATACCCTGGGTGTCAGATACGATTTTGATGAACCCATCAGTATCAAGGCCGAATACCAGTACATTGAAGACAATCAATTCGATCTGAGCAATAACTTGATCAGCTTAGTCGTGGACTTCCTTTTTTAACGTGATGAGCAAGATGATGAAAACATATTCAAAAATTGCCATCACGCTGACCTTATTGCTGATGATGGTCAACCCGCTACGGGCCAGCGAACTGGTGGTGATAACCTCTACCGATAATGTCGAAGAGTTAAACCTCGATGATGTTTCCCGAATTTTCCTGGGCAAGGTCAATAGTTATCCAAGCGGGGAGGAGGTGATACCGCTCAATTTGGATCCTGCCGACCCAAGTTTCGCCGAATTCTCCCGTATTGTTTTGAAAAAGTCTCCCAGCCAGCTCAAGGCCTACTGGGCCAAGCGCATATTCACCGGCAGGGGTAAGCCACCACGCACCATATCAACTGTTGCTGAACTGCGTGAGCTGGTGGCCTCCGACAAGCGTTACCTGAGTTATCTTGACAAGAATGATGTCAACCACAGGGTACGTTGGATTATCGAGCTGAAGCAGTAACGCGCACGCGATATTATTGCACTATCCATTTCCCTGGAGGATGCGTTGCGCTGACCAGCGCCGCCCTTTAAGTTGATCCCTGTGGTTCAGGTTGGTGACCATCAAAACCTGAAGCCCGCTAGCAAACAGTCTGAAATCAAGACTAGTTGATACCGGGTATCTCAACATTCTTTGCTGGAATACCAGCAAATTCCTTGTTTTTATTGGCGCTTAGGCTTAGCGCCAGGTGGGCTGCATATGCACGCCTGGGGTGGCCTCCTCGGCCATGATTTTGCCCGGTTGCATCATCGATCGGATCCCCTGTTCCATGCCCGGCATCATATAAGGCTGTTGCGGTGGTGGAGCCTGGTAGCGTGGCTGCGGTTGGTTTCCCCAGGGCATCATGCCGCCAAAGGGCTGCGCCGGTGGTGGATTGTAAACCGGTGCAGGCTGCTGCGGGGCAAACGGCATCATGTTGAAGGGTTGTGGTTGCGGCTGTGGTGGCGGCGCATAGTACGGTTGACTATACCCCCGGTTGTAAGGCATCGCCGGCTGCTGTGGAGCAAACGGCATCATGTTGAAGGGTTGAGGTTGCGGCTGCGGCTGCGGCGCGTAGTACGGCTGGGCATAGCCTCGATTGGATGGCATCCCCGGCATATTCCAGTTATTCCATTGGGCCAGTAAGCTGGTGCTGAACAGGGTCAGGCCGATGCAGGCCAGGCGCAAACATTGTTTCATGGTATTCCTCTGGTAGATGGATCGTTTTGGGATTGTTGGATTATCCGGTATCAGTTTAACCTGAAAACCGCGCCAGTTGATACGCTTATGCGACTGTTTTCTGGTCCATCAGGCATGCGCCGGATGAGTATGGTCAAATCGGCCAAACTGCAGAAAATGGACGACCTGGTCGATCACCCTGGGATTGCGCATCATAAAGGTATGGGTGCTGGGGATGGTTATAAAATCCTGCATCCCTTCAATTTTGGTATTTTCGACGCTGACCTTGCCGTCGTTCTGACCGGGTAACAGGCTTGAAAGCAGAGGATTGATACTACGAATTCCAGCAATGATACCCAGTTCGAAATCAACCGCTCCCAGTTGCTGCGGCAGGTCTTCTCCGCTGGTGCCCAGTTGGGACGCGGCAGGGCCATGCAGCCAGTGAAACAAGGGAATATGGCGTAACCGGTCTACTACCTCGGATCCCTGGTTGGGCGGACCCAGCATGACCACTCTATGCAACTGCTCAATCGCCTGATGCCTCAGGTAATGTCTGACCAGAATGCCGCCCATGGAATGGGTGACAAAATCGAGCCTGTGACAGCCGAGCTTGTGGGTAATGGCCAGGCACTGATCTATCACCACCATGGCTAACTCATCTATCGGCATGTGGCGAGAAGGGTAGTTGATGTTGACGACCTGGTAACCCTGGGCGCGTAATTTTTTTTCCATCACCAACATGGAACGACGGGTCCGGCCAAGGCCATGCAATAAAATGACGCATTCATCGTTCAGGCTTGTTGCCGCCATGTTATCCAATATCAGCTTGTTGCTGTTGCCAGTGGGCGATGGAATTGGCGTAGTACTCAAGGATTACAATTGATTCAACATGAGGTTGATACAAACCGTCGCGAAAGTCGACAAACCCTCTGCCCACCAGCATATCCAGGGCGCCGGTCAATACGTGTTCAAACGCGCCTGAAGCGATGTCGATAGGCGCCCCGAGTTGTTTTAGCGCAGCAATCCTTTGCAGGGCCATCGTCTTGAGTTCCAGTTCGCTTTTCCAGTGATCTTTTACCACCAATAACACTTCTGCCATCAGGGCCACCGGCAGCACCGGAATCACCTTTTTGATATCACTCATCAAGCTTTGTGCCAGCTCTTCAATATGTTGAAAGCGTTGTTCCTGGGCTAATTGACTGAAGTCGACGCGGTTTTGCAGGCAATAATCCCTGGCCGAGCTGGGTTTGCCAAAATTCACGCTGGCATAACCAAAACGTCGCCAGCGTGCCTGGCGCTTCATCAGCAAGGTCTTGAAGAAAAATCTTAAGCTGGTTTTTATCACAAACCAGGTACTGCGTTTGCTGGCTGCAGGATCGAGATTACGGATCAGGCTTTTGTCCTCGATCACCCGGTCATAGTTAATCCCCACCGGGACAAAAACGATATCCCGATCAATCTCGGCATGATAGTCGCGCAACATATAATCCATAAATCCGAGCCGTGGCTGCCTGATCTTTCCATCCTTGGTCAAACCGCCCTCGAGGAATACCGCCTGGCAAACGCCGGCCCGGGTGGAAAGGTTAACGTAGCGCTCCAACACCCGCCGGTACAATGCGTTACGTGAATTGCGTCGGACAAAAAATGCCCCCATCGATTTTATCAATGTCTGCAGGGGCCAGATTCTTGCCCATTCTCCAACGGCGTAGGAGAGAGCTGTTTTCTCGGCAACCAGGAATGAAACCAGAATATAGTCCATGTTGCTGCGGTGATTCATGACGAATACCACGCTGGATCGGTCGGGAATATCTTTCAGTTGATTGTCATCGTAAAAACCGACTCTGACACGATAAAGCAGTCTCCCCACTTTTTTCGCAATCCAGTAGCCCAGCCTGAAATAGATAAAAGCATTAAAACTCGGTGCTATTTCCTCGGCGTAGCGTATAGCCTTGGCCTGGGCGACCTCCTTCGGCATGTTGTGTTGCTGGGCATAGTCCCGGATAGCTTCCACGACTTTGTCGTCAAATATCAATTGGTCGATGAGTGCCTGCTTGCGGGTCAGTTGGAACGGCCTGATTTCAATATCCAGTCTGGTATTCACCTCCTCGATAACCCGGTTAACCCGGCGCTGCAGATACCAGCGCATGCCAGGCAGCAGGATTCTGTCCAGCACCATGATCAGGGCGAACACAATCAGCAGGAAAAACAGCCAGTAGGGTATGGTTATAGAGTCATCCATCATCATCGATTATGACGCTAACCGGTGACAATCGGCAAATAATTGCTCTACCTGAGGCCAGGCCAGCAGCCTGCAGGGAATGCAGGACAACTCCAAATTGCTTGATTCGTGTCAATGTAGTTAGCAGACTAGAATGTTAGGTTCACAAGATAATCAACAACGAGATATGAGCATGGCCGGAGCAAACAATGAGCAGCTGGTCGAACTCGATACCAGCGATTCTATCTGGGAACGGTTCTACACCGTGTTTCCGTTAGTGGTGGTCGGCACCCATGAAGCCGACGGCAGCGACGACCTGGCGCCGAAACATCTGGCGATGCCGATGAGCTGGAAAAACCATTTCGGTTTCGTCTGCACCCCGCGGCATCACACTTACCAGATTATCCTGCGCGATAAGCAATTTGCCGTCAGCTACGTGCGGCCAACGCAGACCGTGCTTGCAAGCCTGGCCGCGAGCCCGCGTTGCGACGATGGCAGCAAACCCATTTCGCAGGCACTGCCCACGGTTGCCGCGGAGAAGGTCAAGGCACCGCTGGTCGAAGGCGGTTACCTGTTCCTCGAATGCGAGTTCGAACAGATGATCGATAACCTCGGCGACAATTCGCTGATTATCGGGCGCATCGTCGCTGCCCGTGTTGCCGAGGACGCGTTGCGAGATGTGGACCAGGATGACGGGGATTTGCTGATGGCATCACCGCTATTGGCTTATCTATACCCGGATCGGTTTGCCGAAATTGCCAAGACGACCAAGCTTCCCTTTCCCGCTGGTTACAAACGGTAAACGCAATGGGCGACAAGCAAAAAGTCCTGGACTACCTGCAACAGCAGCAGGAGCCGATGACCGACCTGTTGAAAGACCTGGTGTTGATGGAAACACCGTCGACCGACGCGGCGAGCCAGGCGCCGATCCGCGAGCGTCTGAAAAAGGAGTTCGAGGAAATCGATTACCGGGTCAACCTGATCCCGGGACGCAAATCCGGCGGTCATGTGTATGCCGCCCCCGGTTCCCGGCGCAAACAACAGCCAACCCAGTTGATGCTCGGTCACTGCGACACGGTCTGGCCAATCGGTACCTTGCAAACCATGCCGCTGGTCAGCGAGGCGGAGATGCTGCGCGGCCCCGGCATCTACGACATGAAAGCGGGCCTGGTCGAAATGATCTACGCGTTACGCACGATTGCCGCGCTGGACCTCGAGCCCAGTGTCGTGCCGTTGTGTTTTATCAATTCCGATGAAGAAATCGGCAGCTTCGAGTCCACCCGTTATGTGCGGGCACTGGCCCAGCGGGTCGATCGATGCATGGTGATGGAACCATCGCTCGGGGTCAGCGGTAAAATCAAAACCGCGCGCAAGGGGGTAGGCCGCTTCACGGTCACGGTCCAGGGCAAGGCGGCCCACGCCGGGCTCGATCCAGGTGCCGGGGCCAGTGCGATCCTCGAGTTATCGCACGTCATTCAGAAACTGTTCGAGTTAAACGATCCCGAGCACGGTACCACGGTCAACGTCGGCGTTATCGACGGCGGCATCCGGCCCAATATGGTGGCACCGGAAAGCCGTGCGGTGATCGATGTACGGGTGCAGACCCAGGCCGACGCTGAGCGTGTCGAAAACGCAATTCGCGGGCTCGAAGCCGAAACCCCGGGGGTCAGTCTGTTGATCGAGGGGCGTATTGGCAGACCGCCAATGGAACGGACCCCGGCAAATCAACAGCTGTGGACAGTCGCCCAGCAGCTCGGCGAGGAGATCGACCTCAAACTCGAGCAAGGTACCGCTGGCGGTGGCTCTGACGGTAATACCACCAGTTTATACACCGCGACCCTGGACGGCATGGGCGCGGTCGGCGATGGCGCCCATGCCAGCCATGAGTTCATCTATCCCGATTCGCTGCCGGTACGCTGCGCGTTGCTGACCCTGCTGTTACTGGCGCCGCCAATGAGGCAATAACCAGCGGAGAAGACACTGAAAAAAACATAAGAGGAGACACAAGCACTCACCAGAAGAGGAGATAAGTCATGATAAGAACCTTTCTTTCATCGGTCACCCGAATTTCGGACTTGACCGAGGATAACTTTGACATCACCCCATTGGCGCGAGATCAGTGGGATACGGGTGATTACGTGGTGGGCAAGGTCGGGGACATCGGCGGTTATGCAAGCGCCATCGAGCTGGCCAACGGGCGCATGATCAATGTCATGGAGGATGATCACGTCGTCGGCAGTTTGGGCACCCGGGTGGCAACCCTGGAAGCGGTGGGAGACTGGCGTTCGATCGATGACTCTGGGCAGCTCAACGCACTTACGTCGGCCGGCCTGTTCGGCAAAACGACCTCCTTGTCACCATTTATCGCTTCTCCGATGCGCCTGCAGTACCAGGGGCACGTAACGCGCAACGGCAACAAGGTAACGATGGCCGGATGCCTGCCGGAAATACCTTCGGTAGAATTTGATATCCCGGTCATTCTAATCGTCGGCACCTCGATGTCGGCCGGTAAAACCACCTCCGGGCGGGTTATCGTGCACATGTTGTCGCAAATGGGATTGAAGGTCGTCGGGGCCAAGATGACCGGCGCGGCCCGTTACCGCGATATGCTGAGCTTTGGCGATGCCGGCGCCAGTGCCATTTACGATTTTGTCGACGCCGGTTTACCCTCATCGGCGGTGGATGAGGCCACCTACCGCAAGGCACTGAACTACCTGTTGTCCCTGATTGCGCAGGATAAACCGGACGTGGTGGTCGCCGAAGCCGGTGCCTCACCGCTGGAACCCTATAACGGTGCCATCGCCAAGGAGGTGGTCCGCGACAAGGTCAAATTCAAGCTGCTGTGTGCCCAGGACCCTTATGCGGTGGTCGGTGTGCAGCAGGCGTTTCAGCGTGCGCCAGACCTGGTCGCCGGCGGTGCGGCCAATACCGATGCCGCGATCGCGTTGGTGAAAAAGCTCACCGGCCTGCCGGCGTTGAATTTAATGGATCCGGCCTGCCGTAATGAACTGGCGTTCATGTTACGCCAGGCGCTTGACCTGTAATCAGGCGCTAGATGACAGCTTTGTCGAGTGCCCGTGATCTCCAGCCAGGTCATGCGCTCTGGTCTCGATCGGTTTAGTGGGCCAGAAACTGCCCCTGATTTCAGCCTTGCTTTACAGAGTAATGGCGTTTAATCTTGAGATTCTTGTATGAATATCAAAGGTTTGTAAAAAGACCTTATAAAAACCAGCTCGATTTGGCCAGATCGGTAGGCACATTGCTAACCGCTTCTGATCTCCAAAAACGGGCATTTATCACCACAAAAGAGAGGAGTAGATTTCTTATGAGTATCAAACGCAGATCAATTCTGGTTGCCGGTTCGGCGCTGCTCACGGCCAGCCTGTTGGCACCGACGAGTACATTCGCCAGGGAAAGAGTGGTATTTAGCGGCGGCCCCGCCGGTGGTACCTTCCAGGTGGTTGCCAACGCGGTGCAAATTTACGACCCGATCAAGGCATCCAAGACCTTCCGCGTTCGCGCCCAGTCTTCCGCCGGTTCGGTGGAAAACCTGCGCAAGGTGAATTCCGGCAAGGCGCAAATGGGTGTGGTCTATTCCGGTCACGTCTATCTCGGCCGTAACGGCAGAATGAAAAACGATACCCGCAAGTATGAAGACGTAATGGCGGTATCCTGGCTCTACGGTGCCCCGGCGCAGCTGGTAGTGCGTAAGGGTTCCGGCATCAAGAGCACCAAGGACCTGGTTGGCAAGAAGGTCGGTGTGGGGAATGCCGGTTCCGGTGCTTTCGCCAACTGCGAACTGTTCTTCACCCACATGGGCGTATGGGACAAGATCGAGCGTAATGCGATGGGCTACAACGACGCTGCGCAGGCCTTTGGCAATAACCAGCTGGACGCCTTCTGGTTGTTCACCGCCTTCCCCAGTGGTGCGGTGATCATGGCGGCCCAGACCAACGATATCGAACTGGTCAACCTGGGTAAGGATGCCAAGGATAGCGGCTTCTTCGATGAGTATCCATACTTCAGCCAGCTACCGGTACCGGCAGGAACCTACCGCGGCGTCGATTATGAATCTCCCTCGTTCCAGGATTCGGCGCTGTGGGTGGCGAACTCCAAGGTCTCCGAGCAGACGGTTTACGAAATGCTGTCCGCAATCTACAGCGACGAAGGTCTGGCCCATATGAAACAGCAGAAATCGACCTTCAAGCACATGGGTCTCGATACCGGTACCGATGGTGTGGTCACGCCATGGCATCCCGGTGCGGTCAAGTTCTGGAAAGAAAAAGGCATGATGTAAATCATTCGACAGGGCGGGGCTTGCCTCGCCCTGTCACTGCCTGACTAACAGGCCGAAAACCCGGGCCTGAATTCATAAAAAAACATCGAGGGGGATCGGGTCATGTTGTACGAAAAGTTACACAAGGTCGAGCGCTGGATGTTCGATGGCATGGCTATCGGTCTCGTCCTGTTTTATTCCTATTCCGCCGTATTACAGCCGGCGGCCACCCAGTACCATCGCGGTATCTACGTTATCATCACCTACGTACTGGTGTTCCTGCTGTATAGAACACCGGGCCTGCCGGGTCGGATCTGGGACTATTTCCTGATGCTGGTCTCCGTCGTCACCCTGGGTTACTGGATCATTAACTTTGAAGCGATCAATTATCGTGCCGGTATCGAGACCGAGCTCGATCAGTGGATCGCGATGGCGGGGGTGCTGGTCGGCATCGAGGTTGCACGTCGGGTGGTCGGCACCGTGTTTGTCGTCATCGGTACCATCATGCTGCTGTATGGCGTGTTTGGTGACAGTGAATTGATTCCCGAGGTAATCCAGCACGCGGGAGACACTTTCCCGCTGTTGTGTACCAGCATTTTCTATAAGAGCGATGGCGTGTTCGGCATCATGGCCAACGTTCTCGCCACCTATATCATCCTGTTCGTGATCTTCGGTGCGTTTCTCGAAAAAAGTGGCGCGCAGCGCTTCTTCATCGATTTTCCGCTGGCCGCGGTCGGCCACAAGATCGGTGGTCCTGGCAAGGTTTCGGTTATCGCCAGCGGCCTGTTCGGCTCGATTTCGGGCAGCGCGATCGCCAACACGGTCTCCACCGGTGCGTTTACCATCCCGATGATGAAAAAAGCCGGCTTCCGTCCGCATGTCGCCGGTGGTATCGAACCGGCCGCTTCCATTGGTGGGATGTTCATGCCACCGATCATGGGCGCCGGTGGTTTCATCATGGCCGAACTGACCGGATTGCCCTACTCGCAGATCATGCTGGTAGCGATCTTCCCGGCGTTAATGTATTTCTTCAGCGTGTTCATGATGGTCCACTACGAGGCCAAGAAGTACAACATTGTCGGTGAAAAATCCAAGGAAAGCGCCAGCGAAATTCTGCGCAAGGAATGGTTTTACGTATTGCCGCTGGTGGTGATCACGATCCTGATGCTGATGGGTTATTCTCCGGGTTACTCGGCGATTCTGGGCATTGTCACCTGTATCGCGGTCAGCTGGTTCCGCAAGGAAACGCGCATCGACCTAGTGGGTTTCGTCGAGGCGTCCCGCTCCGGGGCGGAAACCAGTCTCAAGATCGGCGCCACGGTCGGTGTCATCGGTATTATCATCGGCGTACTGACTTATAGCGGCCTGATCCTGACCTTTGCTGACATCGTCATCGACCTGGCGGAGGGCCGGCTCTGGTTAACCATCCTGTTGGTGGCGTTGGCATCATTAATCCTGGGTATGGGCGTGCCGGTGACCGCCGCCTACCTGATCACCGCCGTGGTCGCGGTGCCGGCGCTGACCCATCTTGGGGTCAACGAGATCGCCGCGCATATGATCGTGTACTGGCTGTCGCAGGATTCCAATATCACACCGCCGGTTTGTATCGCCGCCTTCGCCGGGGCCACGATCGCCAAAGCCAGTATGTGGGCGACCGCCTGGGTCGCGTTCAAGTTCGCCAAGTTCCTTTATCTCGGACCGTTTATCTTCGGTTATGTCCCGGCCTTTTCGCTGAATGGATCAGCCACGGATATTGCCATTACCTTCGTATTGGTTTTTTTCGGGACCTGGGCTTACAGTTGGTTCCTCAGCGGTATCTGGTTGAAGCGTAAAGAGCCGGCCACGGCAGGAGAACAAACTGATGTCTGAGCAGAAGCCCCTAGCGCACATCGATTACAAAAAGATTCTTTACGTGACCGACCTGTCCGAGTCCGGCCGCCAGGCCTTCCCGCATGCGGTGGCGGTCGCGCGGCGTAACGACGCCAAGCTCACCGTGTTCCACGTGGTGAACAGTCATGATCTGCAGAGCCTGGCAAGCTATATGAGCGAGGAACTGTGGGAAGAGTTGACCAGCCGCAACCTGGACGATGCCCGACGGATCTTGATCAACCGCCGGCGGGATGAGTTTGCAATCAGCAATGTCGAGGATTTTTGCCAGGACTGCCTCAAGGAACAGCCTGATCAGCCGCTGTTGAGTTACGAGGTCAAGGTCGAGATCGGTGAGCCACTGGATAAGATTCTCGAGGAGGCGCACAGCGGCGGCTACCATCTGCTCGTCATCAGCAAGCACGGCAACCGCGCATCGGTCAGGGATGCCGTGATCGGCGATACCACCCGACATGTGATTCGCCGCTGCAAGATTCCGGTGCTGATGGTGCCGCTGGATGAATAAGGAATAACATTAACAAGAGAAGCTGCCAGCAGGACTTTGAGCTGGCAGGCATATAAGCGCAAGCCCCGGTATCGAGAGATGCCGGGGCTTTTTTGTCTGTAGTTACCCCATTAAAGAAATTCCCGCTTATCCCGATACAAAGGCTGCCAGGTCCTTGTGTAACTGAAGCTGACACCGGGTGTTGTTGAAGGTTTGCAAGATCATTGATAAACGATGACAGGGATCGATGGCTCCCGGCCAATCGTATTTCGGTGAACATGTCATGGGCATACATATCACCAACAGCAACAGGGCGTAAATCCTGCATCAAGAGGTCTGATCATGGAATCTGAAACTACCGCAACATCCTTCCTGTTTTCGGTGCTGGAGTTTTTTGCCGCGCTGTTCCTGTTCGCGTTTGCCGCGGTTATTGTGGCAGTGGTGGTTACCTACATCCTGGATGTAACCCAGAACAAGACCGCGATCCGTAAGAATTATCCGGTCATCGGTCATTTCCGCTACTTCTTTGAGCATCTGGGCGAGTTTTTCCGCCAGTACTTTTTCGCCATGGATCGCGAGGAACTGCCGTTTAACCGGGCGCAGCGATCCTGGGTCTATCGCGCCGGAAAAAACCTGCCCAACACCGTGGCCTTCGGCTCATCGCGTGACATTCGTCGCCCCGGCTCGGTGTTGTTTGTCAATTACCCTTATCCGACGCTCGGTGAAGACGCGGTACCGCCCGAGGCGATCACCATCGGCAAGGATTGCAAACACCCCTATACCACCAGTTCCCTGTTCAATATTTCCGGTATGAGTTACGGTGCCTTGTCGAAACCGGCGATCCTGTCTTTATCGATGGGCGCCAAGGCCACCGGCAGCTGGCTCAATACCGGTGAAGGTGGTCTTTCCTCTTACCACCTGGAGGGTGGCGCCGACATCGTGTTCCAGATTGGTACCGCGAAATTCGGCGTCCGCGACCTGGAGGGCAACCTGGATGATGACAAACTACGTGAAGTGGCGGCACACGAGTCGGTCAAGATGTTCGAGATTAAAATGAGCCAGGGTGCCAAACCCGGCAAGGGGGGCATATTACCGGGCAAGAAGGTTACCAGGGAAATTGCCGAGATTCGCGGCATTCCAATCGGCCAGGATGCGATCAGCCCCAATCGCCATCCCGATATCTGCAGCAACCAAGACCTGTTGCAGATGATCCACCGGGTGCGTGACGTTACCGGAAAACCGGTTGGTTTCAAAACGGTGATCGGTGGCCCCCACTGGCTGGATGATCTGTTCCAGGAGATCGTATCCGAGGGTATGCAATACTGTCCTGATTTTATTACCCTGGATAGTGCCGATGGCGGAACCGGGGCTGCACCGATGCCGTTGATCGATGCGGTTGGCTTACCCCTGCGTGAAAGCCTGTACATGCTGGTGGACAAGTTAAACGAGTATGGATTAAGGGACAGAGTCACGGTGATTGCATCGGGCAAATTGATCACGCCGGCAGATATCGCCTGGGCGATGTGCGTTGGTGCCGATTTTGTCTGTTCCGCGCGCGGCCCGATGTTTGCACTAGGTTGTATTCAGGCCCTGCAGTGCAACAAGAATACCTGTCCCACCGGTATTACCACACATAAGAAAGACCTGCAAAAAGGTCTGGTGCCGAAAGTCAAGGCTGAGCGGGTGGCGAACTATATCCGCAATGTCGAATACGAGGTGGGTATTATCGCTCACGCCTGCGGAGTCCGTTCTCCCCGGGGCCTGTTGCGGCGGCATGCGCGCATCGTCACCGCCGATGGCCCGTCGATCGCGCTGGATGAGCGCTGGCC
>JAAUXZ010093677.1_pt1 | contig 16243 bp, 14 predicted proteins | sample 7278131 | NCBI WGS metagenome assembly JAAUXZ01 (sample SAMN14350119, study PRJNA611818) | marine sediment metagenome | isolation source: surface marine sediment (3m) | place: French Polynesia: Moorea | collected 2018-08
CCAGGTAACCCACGGGCGGCGTCGCCTGGTCGTTGAGGTTCTTGCGGATGATGCACTCGTCGATCCACGCACCGCTGCGCTTGCCGCTGCGCGCAAACAGGTCGACATAGAAGCCGCCGATTAGCGCTCCTGACGTGTCCTGCACCGAGAAGTAGCGGACGTCGTCGTGCCAGCGCGCAACATCGTCCTCGGAGGACAGCTGAATACCGTACAGCCGCTCGGCCAGCTCGAACAGACCGTTCATGACGGTGCCGACGGGAAAGTACTGCCGCAACTCCTCGTTGGAGACCGAGTGTTTCTTCTGTTTGTATTTCTCGAACCAGTAGGGCGCGTCCCAGGGCTCGAGCGCGAAGCCGGCAAATTCGGTGACGCTGGCGAGCTCCTGCCGGGCCGCGGCACGAGAGTGATCCGCCAGTTCGCGCAGGAAGTCGATGACTTCGTCGGTCGAGCCGGCCATTTTCGTCGCCAGAGAATACTCGGCGTAGTTGTCGAAGCCGACCAGCCGCGCTGCCTCGTAACGGGCCGCGAGAATAGTCTCTATGTTCTCGCTGTTGTCCCAGTCGCTGTTGCCGCATTCGTCCGACGCGCGCGTGACCCAGGCGCGGTACATGGCCTCGCGCAGCTTGCGGCTGTCGGCGTGTCGCATGACCGCATCGTAGGTCGGGTAGTCGAGGGTCAGCAGCCACCCCTGGCGGTCCCGCTTGCGGGCCTCGGCGGCGGCGCGCGCCACGACCTGGGCCGACAGGCCCTCGAGCTCGCCTTCTTCGGCGATCGGCAGGCTCCAGGCGTCCTGCGAGTCCTGGATATTGTGTTCGAACGCCGCCTGCGTGGCCGCAAGCTGCTGCATGATCGCCTTGAACCGCGCCTTGTCGTCGTCGGGCAGGTCCACACCGGCCAGGCGGAAGTCGCGCAACGCGTGATCGACCACGCTAACCCGCGCCGGGTCCGAATCGTCGGTCAGGCGCTCACGAACGGCCGCATAGGCGCGCTGCAATCGCGAGTTCTGTGATATTTCGGTGCCATGCTCGGTCAGTAGTGGGAGAGCGGCATTGTATGCCTCGCGCCAGTCCTGCGACTCGAGAACGCCTTGCAGGTGTGACACCGGCGACCAGACGCGAGCCAGTTCGTGCTCCATGTCTTCGAGCGGCAGGACGAGCGACTCGAAGTCGGGGCTGGGATCGGCGTCGAGCAGTTCGTCGAGCTTTTGGCGATGCTCTGCGATAATCTCGCGAAGCGCCGGCAGGACCTGCTCGGGCGCAATCTCATCGAATCGCGGGAGCGATCTCGTGTCGAGGAGAGGGTTGGACATGGCGCAGGATATTAGCACGCCTCATGCTGGTTGGAGCCCGCAACAACGGGCCATTTATTCGCTAAGGAAACAACTTTGAGCAACACATTCGATCTCATCGTCATTGGCGGTGGCAGTGGCGGCATCGCGCACGCAAGGCGCGCGGCCGAGTACGGCGCGAAGGTCGCCGTTATCGAGTACGGTCCCCTGGGCGGTACCTGCGTCAACGTGGGCTGCGTGCCCAAGAAGGTCATGTGGTACACGGCCGCGCAGATGCACCATGCGGCGCATGCGGCCGACTACGGCTTCGACATGGACGTGCGCGGCCACGACTGGTCGGCGGTCAAGGAGCGTCGCGACGCTTACGTCCTGCGACTCAACGGCATCTATGAACGCAATCTCGACAACAGCCGCGTGACGACAATTATCGGCGCGGCGAAATTCGTGGATGCCCACACCGTTGCCGTCGACGGCAAGGAGTACACGGCCGAACGGATCGTGATTGCGACCGGTGGCCGGCCGATGGTGCCGGACATTCGTGGCGCCGAGCACGGCATCACCTCCGACGACTTTTTCGAGCTCGAAGAGCGGCCGCAACGCGTGCTGGTCGTGGGCAGCGGATACATTGCCGTCGAGCTCGCTGGCGTCTTTAACGGCCTCGGCAGCGACGTGCAGCTGGTCGTGCGCAAGGACCGCATCCTGCGCGGCTTCGACATCATGCTGTCTGAGCTGCTCATGGAAGCGATCTGCAAGGATGGCGTCGCGCTCGATGTCGGCGTCGTGCCCGCGGGCGTCGAGAAGACCGACGATGGCCTGTTACTGCACTCAGAGGACGGCCGCTCTTTCGGACCGTTCGACACGATCCTGTGGGCGATCGGTCGTGCGCCCAACAGTGACGGGATGGACCTCGAGAAAGCCGGTGTCGATCGTGATGACGACGGCTATATACCGACGGACCTGTACCAGCAGACGAACGTCGAGAACATTTTCGCGCTGGGTGACGTAACGGGCCGGGCGCAGCTGACGCCGGTTGCAATTGCTGCCGGGCGGCGACTGGCCGATCGCCTTTATGGCGGCATGGACGGGCGGCATCTCGATTACGAGCTGATCCCGACCGTAATCTTCAGTCACCCGCCGATCGGCACGGTCGGCTTGACCGAGGCACAGGCGCGGGCGAAGTACGGTGACGACGTCAAAATTTACACATCCGGTTTCATACCGATGTACTACGCGCTCGGCGAACAGAAACAGCGCTCAATGATGAAGCTGATTACCGCCGGGGCGGAAGAAAAGGTGGTCGGCTGCCATATCATCGGCGACGGTGCGGACGAGATGCTGCAGGGATTCGCGGTCGCGATACGCATGGGTGCAACCAAGTCGGACTTCGACGACACGGTCGCCATTCATCCGAGTAATGCCGAAGAACTCGTGACTATGCGTTGATCTGCATCTGTTTGAGAACCGGGGCGGTATCCGGGCGGACGCCGCGCCAGATCTCGAACGATTCGGCCGCCTGCTCGACCAGCATGCCCCATCCCATGACCGACTTCGCGGCGCCCTGGTCGCGCGCCCAGGTGCAAAACGGCGTCGGGTTCAGACCGTAGGACAGGTCGTAGCAGAACGTATTCTCGCTAAGGGCGGCTTCCGGATACGGTGGCGTCGCACCGCTGAGACCCGCCGACGTCGCATTAATGATGAGGTCGTAGGCCTCGCTGACAGGCACATCGTCGAAGCCGCACGCCGATACCGGCCCGTAGCGTTCGAAATGATCGGCGATGATCTGGGCCTTGTCGACGGTCCGGTTGGCGATGCGCAGGGCCGTCGGCTGCATCTCGAGCAAAGGTCCGACGATGCCGCGCGTCGCGCCGCCCGCGCCCAGGATCAGGATATTGGCGCCCTGCAGCGGCACGCCGAGGTTTACGTTGAGGTCGCGCAGCAAACCGATGCCATCGGTGTTGTCGCCATGGATCTCGCTGCCTTTGAAAGTCAGCGTATTGACGGCGCCGGCCGTCGCGGCGCGCTCCGATACCTGGTCGACGAGATCGAGCGCCGTGCGCTTGTGCGGCACCGTGATGTTGAGTCCCTTGCCGCCCGTGCGCTGGAACTGGCGCACCGCGGTTTCCAGCTTCTCGGCCGTTACCTGCAGCAGCTCGTACTGCATGTCCTGGCCCGTTTGCAGCGCGAACAGGCGGTGAATGACGGGCGATCGACTGTGGGTTACGGGATAACCCATTACGCCGTAGCGGTCGATCGTCACCGTCGCGTCGCTCATTCTTTCAGCCAGCGAGCCGCCGCGATGGCGTTGTAGGTGAGGATGGCGCTCGCGCCGGCGCGCTTGATCGACAGCAGCGACTCAAGCACGGTCGAACGCTCATCGAGCCAGCCGTTACCGGCCGCCGCCTTGATCATCGAGTACTCGCCGCTGACCTGGTAGGCGAAGGTGGGCACGCCGTAGGTGTCACGCACCCGCCGGATGATGTCGAGATACGGCAACGCGGGTTTGACCATGACCACGTCGGCACCCTCGTCGAGATCGAGGCCAACCTCGCGCAGGGCCTCGTCGCTGTTGGAGGGCGCCATCTGGTAAGTAGACTTGTCGCCGCCGCCGAGATTCTCGGCGGAACCGACCGCGTCGCGGAACGGGCCGTAGAAACACGAGGCGTACTTGGCGGCATAGGCGAGAATGAGCGTGTGGATATGGCCGTCCTGCTCGAGCGCAGCGCGAATCCGGCCGATGCGGCCGTCCATCATGTCGGATGGCGCCACCATGTCGGCGCCGGCCTCCGCGTGTGACACGGCCTGGCGCACGAGCATCGCGACCGTCTCGTCGTTGAGGACGTAGCCGTCGTCATCGATGATACCGTCCTGTCCATGCGTGGTGTAGGGATCCAGCGCGACGTCAGTGATGACGACAAGGTCGGGAAATTCGGCCTTGATGGCCTTGACCGTGGTTTGCACCAGCCCGTTCGGATTGGCGCACTCCGCGCCGTCGAGGCTCTTGTGTTCTGCGCCAATGACCGGAAACAACGCCACGGCGGGAATGCCGAGCTCAACGGCCTCGCTGAGCTCGCGCAGCAGCCCGTCGACACTCTTGCGCTCGATGCCCGGCATCGAGGGCACCGGCTCGGCGGCCTTGTCGCCTTCGAGCACAAAGACCGGGTAGATCAGGTCCCCGCTGCCGAGCGTGGTTTCGGCCACGAGGCGGCGTAAAGCCGCGGTGCGACGGCCGCGCCGCAGGCGGACTGTGGGGAACTGACCGGGGCCTGAACTACTCATAATTCACGATATAAACACAATAATTTTTTATTTTCCCTGTATTTAGGTAGGGTTTCTACGCCTAGGGCATTATTTTGCGTCGAAACCGTAATAATTCTAAGAAGCGCCGGGTCATCTCGTATGCATAGCAGCAACGCAGCCGCACAGAGGCGGCAGAGGTTCGATCAATACGTGGCCGTCTACCACCAGGATATGTACCGCTACGCCGCGTGGCTCAGCCGCGACCAGGCGATTGCCCAGGACGTGGTGCAGGAAGCGTTGCTGCGCGCCTGGAAGTCGCTGGACAACCTGCGTGACGAGGGTTCGGCGAAACAATGGCTGCTGACGATCGTACGGCGGGAAAATGCCCGGTATTTCGAGCGCAAACGGCTCGAGACGGTCGACATCGACAACCTGACGGCCTCGCAGGAGGCGCTGTTGGGGGTGGAAGAGAACAACGAGCTCGACGATATGCGAAAAGCGATCTACGAGCTGGATGATGAATACCGCGAGCCGCTCGTGCTGCAGGTCCTGATGGGTTACAGCACGAACGAGATCGCAGAGCAAATGGGGCTCAAGCAGGGCGCAGTGCTAACCAGGCTGCACCGGGCGAGAGCCAGGCTCAAGGACAGAGTGGCAGAACAGTGAATTGCGAACAGTACAGAGAGGCGATAGCCGCGGAACCGTCCTTCGATGGAGGCGCCGGGCATCTTAGCGAATGCGAAGCCTGCCAGGCTTATCGACGCGAGATGCTGGAGCTCGACGGAGCGATTAGTCGTGCGCTGGCGATTGACGTTCCCGAGCTCGCCGTGCCGGACCTGCCCGACATCGACACCAGCAACGTCGTGGCGCTGCCGCGCCGGCGCTGGTCCGCCCCGGCAATGCTGGCTATGGCGGCGACCGTGGTGCTGGCGGCGTTCATCGGCCTGCGCATGCTCGATACCGGCACGCAGCATGACTCGCTGGCTGATCAGCTGCTCGCGCACCTCGAACACGAACCCTATGCGCTGCGGGTCACGGACGTGGCCGTCAGCGACGCCAGGCTCGCATCGGTCGTTCCCGCCAACCTGGCCGAGATGGACCACAGCGCGGGCCTGATCACTTACGCGCGCACTTGCGAAATCAACGGCCGCGACGTGCCGCACCTGGTAATCCAGGGCGAGCGCGGACCTGTTACATTGCTGCTGATGCCGCACGAAAAAGTGGCCGCGCCGGAGTCTTTTACCGGCGAGAACATCAAGGGCGTTATCCTGCCCGTCGGCGATGGCAGCATCGCGCTGTTCGGCGATCGCGAAGAAGCGCTCGACCGAATCAGTGAAGAGGTTCTGAATTCGGTAACGTGGAGCACCTGATTCCCGTTGCCGGTAATAACGCCCAGCTAGGGCAAAACCTGAGGAGAGAGAGAAATGTCTGAGAAGAAAGTCGTAAAGCCTGTCGCCCTGGCTGTGGGCGCCGCCCTTGCCGGTTCGTTTGCCCTGTCTAGCAGCATCGCGAGCGCTGATACGGTCGAGAGCCCGTTCGCAATGTCGACGCTGTCGGCCGGCTACATGCTCGGCACGGGCGAAGGTTCCTGTGGCGGTGACAAGGAAGGCAAGGACAAGGAAGGTGAAGGCAGCTGCGGTGAAGGTTCCTGCGGTGGCGATAAGGAAGGCGAAGGCAGCTGCGGCGAAGGCTCCTGCGGTGGCGACAAGGAAGACAAAGAAGGTGAAGGCGCCTGCGGTGAAGGCTCCTGCGGTGGCTCGGTCTAAGCAACCCGCACTTTCTGTAGTAATTACCGAAGAAGCCCGCGCCTTGCGCGGGCTTTTTTGTGCTTTACTTTCCGCATGAGCAAGCCAGTGACACGCTGCAAGTGGGCCGAGGGCGTCAGCCTCGATTACATTGCCTACCACGATCAGGAGTGGGGCGTGCCGGTCCACGATGACCGGGTGCAGTTCGAGTTCCTGATTCTCGAGGGGGCGCAGGCCGGCCTGAGCTGGTCAACGATCCTCAACAAGCGCGCCGGTTACCGCAAGGCCTTCGCCGATTTCGATCCGAACAAGGTCGCTCGTTTTACTGACAAACGCGTCGAAAAACTGCTGCAGGACCCGGGCATCGTTCGCAACCGCCTCAAGGTGCAGTCCGCAGTTACCAACGCCAGGGCTTTCCTGGCCGTGCAGGAGGAATTCGGCAGCTTCAGCGAATACATCTGGGGCTTCGTCGACGGCAAGCCCATCCAGAACCGGTTTCGCAGGGATGCCGATATACCGGCGACGTCCAGGCAGTCCGATGCGCTGAGCAAAGACCTCAAGAAGCGCGGCTTCAAATTTGTCGGTAGCACGATCGTCTACGCGCACATGCAGGCGACCGGCCTTGTCAACGATCACGTCGTTGGCTGTTTTCGTTATAAGCCCTGTCAGCTGCTTGCAAAAAGCTGATGGCGGGCGGATCATCGGCCCCACAAGAAAAGCACAAATGAGGGGACCGAGATGTCTGACGAATTCATCGACGACAAACCGACGATTACGTTCTGGATCATCAGCGGCGCAGCGCTGATCTGGAACCTGCTGGGGTTATTCATGTACGTCAGCACCCGCACCGCCACGTCGGAAAACTACGCTGCACAGGGCTATACCCAGGACCAGATCGCTTTCATCGGCTCGACGCCCGAATGGGCTTTGTCAGCCTTTGCGATTTCCGTGACGGCCGGCGTGCTCGCGAGCCTGTTCCTGCTGCTTCGCAAGGCCTGGGCGTTTCCGACCTTCGTCTTGTCGTTCCTCGCCATCGTAGCCGTCAACATCAACAATTTCGTGTTGATGAACACGGTCGAGGTACTTGGCGTGGTGCCGGTCTACATCCAGTCAGCGGTCATCGTGATCGGCATACTACTGGTTGTGTATTCACGCGCAGCGAAACTCAAAGGCTGGTTGACCTAGTTACCGATACGAATGACCGTGATGGCCTGCAGGCCATTGGGCGTATTGTGACCGACGCCACCGAGATAGATGGTGTTCGTTTGCAGGCCGCTCCAGGTGACGGTCACGTTCTCGGATGAGCCTGCGTTGACAAATGACGGTCCCGTCACCGTCATGTTGCCCTGATCGTCGACCAGACCGAAAGACCAGGTCAGCAGCTGGTAGTTCGCGCCGGGTCCGCCGGAAACATTATCCGTTGCAAAACCGTGCACGAGTGCCGCGTAGCGGCCGGCGGTGGGGTACAGGAAATTCACTTCCTCGTTTGAGTCCGGTTCGCCGCTTTCGCCGACGCGCACGCAGTTGACGTTGTCGGCGCAGAAGTAAATGTACAGGTCCAGGTCGTCATCGCCGTCTGTCAGCGTGTCGAACAGTGCGAAACGCAGGTAGGCCTGGTTGGGCGGCACGTCGATCAGGTGAGCAGTGACGCCGTTGTCGGTGCGGAACGTGAACGTCTTCGTCGGATCATCATCGACGAAGCCGTTGATGACAAGCGGCAGCCGCAGGCCGTGCGGGGTCGGCGTGTAAGCCCCCGTGTAGCCGAACTGGACCGGGAAGCTCACCGATCCGTCAACGCCGAATTGCGTAATCTCCGCGGGTGCCGTGACGCTGATCGGGCGAATGGCCAGCGGGCTGTGAATCGACTTTTCGTTGTTGACCCAGGCTATCGAGCCGAATCGCCACAGGTCCAGCGGCCCGGACTCCATGGTCAGCGTCACGTCGAACTCCGCGGACGCTCCGGGTTGCAGCGAGATCACGGGCGGCTCGACCGCGACGCCGATGCCCGACGGTGGTTCGATGTCGACCGTGTAGTTCGCGGCCTCGTCGCCGACGTTTGTTACCCGCCGCGTGACCGTTCGCTGGTTGGCGAGCCGGCCGACAGCGACCGCCGGCTGGTTGAGATCGGCGGCGGCGAACGAGAATCCGGCGGTCTCCAGTTCGTCACAGCGCGCCTGGCTGACCGCGGGTGAGGCCGTGCCGCAGGCAAAGGCGTCGTATTCGTCGTTGCTGACGTCATAGACCAGGCCGGGGTTCAGGGCGGCATTGGGCACGATGTGGCCGGCCCCGAAGTCGAACGGATGCGCAGACGTCTCGCCGTCGTCGGTCGTAATGTCCTGGCGCGCGCTGGTCATCAGCGCCGACTTGATCGCGGCGGGCGTCCAGTCAGGGTGAGCCTCGAGCAGCAGCGCCGCTACTCCGGCGACGTGCGGTGTGGACATCGACGTTCCGGACAGGTACGCGAAATTCTCCCCGGGCATGGCGTTGGCCGCGTCCGGCGTGAAACCGGCGAGAATATTGATGCCCGGGGCCGTTACGTCGGGCTTCAGGATATCGCTGGCCGGACCGGGCCCGCGCGATGAGAACACGGCCATCCGGTTGCCCGTGTCGTCCTCCTCGATGAACAGCTGCTTGTCGAGTTTTACCGTAACGACATTGCCGGCATCGATCTCGGTAAGGAACAGGTTGCCGTCGGCCTGGCCCACCATCAATGCGGGGATATCAGACAGGCCGGAAGTGCCGTTCATTACGATCGCGTCGCCGGCGATGTTGTAAACGAGAGCCGCGGTCGCGCCGGCATCGGCCGCGTTGGCGACCTTTACGTCGAAGTCGCAGCCGCCGCGCTGGATGAACGCGATTTTGCCCGATACGTCGGAGCCGTTGACAAGCGCCTGGCAGGCGTCGGAAGTCGTCCCATCGCCGCCGCCGTCCAGCGTCTCGTCGTTATCGTCGACCAGCACCAGGTCGCCATCAACGGCCCCTCTGTCGACAAGCTGCGGCGTGAAGTTGGCCTCCTTGACCGGATACTTGCCGGCGATCGACGATGGCAACGTTACCTCCATGGCTTCGACCGACGACTTGCCCTCACGGCTCGACGCGGCCGCCGCGATCACCCATGGGCCTCCGGCCGGTGAGCCGACCGTACTCAGATTGGGCCCTTCGTTCCCCGCGGCGACAACTGCCACGACGCCGGCCTTGGCCGCCGCCATCAGCGCCAGGTCATCAGGCGCCGTCAGCCGGTCGAGCGAGCTGCCGACCGAGTAGTTGATGACGTCGACGCCGTCGGCAACCGCCATATCGATCGCGTTGGCCAGGTCGGACGTGTTGCAGCTGGCCCTGAGGTCGCCCGGGCGCAGCCAACAGGCTTTGTAAACAGCGATGCGTGCTCGTGGCGCGATGCCCTGCACGCGGCCGATGACGCGGTTGAATATCGACGCCCTGACCTTGTTGCCGGCGGCCGTGGTCGCGGTGTGCGTGCCGTGACCGTCGACATCGCGCGCGGACCGAATCTCGCCATCGTCGATCGGTCCTCCGGCCTCGGCGCCATCAATGAACCAGCGGGCGCCAATCAGCTTGTTGTTGCAGTCCGTTTCTTCGAATTGCTCGCCGGCAGCGCAGGTCCCGTTCCACGTCTCTAGCGGTTCGTAGACCAGCTTGTCGTCGCGCACCCGGTAACGCCGGCACAGCCAGCGGCCGAGCAGCGAGTTTTCCGCCCAGTCGCCGCGGCAAAGTCTGGGCCGATCCGCCTCCTGGGTGTCCTTGAGGGCCGGGTGCTCCGGTGCGATACCGCTGTCGATGATGCCAATCACGACGTCCTCGCCGTCGAGCGCTGCAGCGCCACGCAGGCCGTCATTGCGGTTGAAGAGGTCAAGGAAATCGAGGCTGAAGTTAGTGGCCAGCGGCCGGACCTCGTCCTCCCACACGTGCAGGACTTCGGGCAGGCTGGCGAGTTTGTGCGCCTGTGACGGATGCATGCGGGCGGCGAATCCGTTGAGGCCGAAGCGATAGCGGTAGATCAGCTCGGAGTCGGCGCCCGCGCGGGCGAAGACACGATCCTGAGTCTCCTGCAGCCTGGCCGCGTAGCTCTGGATAGCAGCGCTGGATTTGTCGAGACGCACGCGGGGAACGACGCTGGCGCCGGGCTGCGCCGCCTGTAGCTGGGCGGCGTGATACTGCGCCGCCGAGGGCTCGGCCAGTTGCACAATGTAGACCTTGCGTGCGGTTTCGTCCTCGCTGCCTGCCAGCCGTATCGCCCCGAGGCTACCGGCATCGCGCAGCTCGGTCTCGTTCTGCGCGAATGCGCAAAACGGCAACAGCAGTACGATTAAAAGCAGGGGGCGGAGCATGAGGTCACTCGTCTTTGTAGCCCGTAATTTCGTCGCGGGTAAACTCCACGCCGAGGCCCAGCGCGATGCGATTGACGAAATTGAAGTAGGCGGTCACCAGCGAAAGTTCGAGGATGTCCTTGTCGCTGAGACCGACGGCGCGCAGCTCGCCGAGATCGCTTTCGGTCATCGCGGAAGGCGCCGTGGTCAGTTTTTCGGCATGCCGGACGATATTGGACAGGCGCGGTTCGAGCGTTTCGAGACCATCGGCCGACATCAGCATTTCGAGCGTTTCGTCGTCCTTGATGTGGCGTCGTAGCGCTTCCGCGTGATGATTCACGCAGTAGGCGCAGTCATTGTTGGCCGACACGACGACAGCGACCGCCTCGCGCTCGGCGCGCGAAAGTCCGGACTTGCCGAACATGATGGTCATGTACAGGTCGAGATGGTTCTGCATAGCCTCGGGATTGAGGCTGTGAACCTTGAGTATGTTGGACACCTTGCCGCGCTTCGCTACGAGCTCGGCATATATCGTTTCCAGCTGTCCGTCCGCGTCCGCAACGTCGACTTCTTCAATCCAGGACATCCGAGATGAACCCTCTCGCACCGCACTTCGATTCGCTCGACGTTACCACTCAGGGCAACAAAAGAGAACGTCCACTATTTCTCTGCAAGCCAGTCCCGCGGCCGCAGAAAGTCACGGTACAGGAGTTCCTCGGGCGAGCCCGGTTCCGGGCTCCAGTCGTACTTCCACGTGACCAGCGGCGGCAGCGACATCAGGATCGACTCGGTCCTGCCCCCTGACTGCAGGCCGAAGATCGTGCCGCGGTCGTAGATCAGGTTGAACTCGACATAGCGCCCGCGCCGGTACAGCTGAAACTCGCGTTGCCGATCGCCGTAGGGGTGGTCACTGCGCTTCCTGACGATCGGGCGATAGGCCGGCAGGAAGCTGTCGCCGGTGGATCGCAGAAATTCGAAACTGCGGTCGAAGCCAGCCTCGTTGACGTCGTCGAAAAACAGCCCGCCGACGCCGCGCGTCTCGCCGCGATGCTTGAGATAGAAATACTCGTCGCACCAGGTCTTGTAACGCTCGTAGAGGCCCTCGCCAAACCCTTCGCAGGCTGCCCGCGCCGCCTCGTGCCAGGCGACGACATCCTCTTCGAACGGGTAATAAGGAGTTAGGTCGAAGCCGCCGCCGAACCACCAGACCGGGTCGACGTCGCCGGCCGTGAAAAACCGGAAGTTGGCGTGCGTTGTCGGCACATACGGGTTGCGCGGATGAATCACGAGCGAGACCCCGACGGCCTGGAAGCCACTGCCCGCCAGGTCCGGTCGACCCTTGGTCGCCGACGGCGGCAGCTGGTCGCCGAAGACGTGGGAAAAACCGACGCCGGCCTTTTCGAACACGGCCCCGTCGCTCATCACGCAGCTCAGTCCACCACCGCCACCGGGCCTCTGCCAGCTGTCCCGACGGAAACGCGCCTTGCCGTCGAGTTGCTCGAGCTCACTGACGATGCGGCCCTGCAGCGACTGCAGGTAGTCCTTGACGTGGTCGAGTTCCTTCATGATGCGCGCGGCCGGAGGACCGTGCCCGTCGCGAGGTCGCGTATTTCTGACGGACCCGATGCGGGGCCGCACTCGCCCGGCACGATGAAGTCGACGATGTCGCCGAACTGGCGCCGCAACACGAAGCGGTTACGAGCAACGGGCTTGCCGGCAATATTGGCGCTCGTGGAAACGATAGGCGCGGCGACGGCGTTACAGATCGCGGCCGCGGTAGGGTTCGTCGTCAACCTGACGGCAACGCCGGCATGCGCGCCCCTGATCAGCGGCGAAACGTGTGGCTTTACCGGAGCGATCCAGGTCGTCGGAGCTGCCGTGTCGGCAGCAGGCAGCGCGCTGCCGTCCGGCTCGATCCAGTCGTCGAGCTGCGACGGGTCAGCGGCAATCAGAATCAGGCCCTTGCGCGGATCGCGGCGCTTGACGCGCAGCAAGCGTAACAGGGCGCTCTCGTCGTCGGGCATGCAGCCCAGGCCAAACACGCCTTCGGTCGGGTAGGCAATCACGCCGCCACCGAGTAGCGCGTCTGCTGCTTTCGCGATCGACAGTTTCATCGGATCAGATCACCCGGTTTTTTTCTTCGCCTTCTTCTTGGTCTTTTTCTTGGTTTTCTTCTTCGCGGTCTTCTTCTTCGCAGCCGTCTTTTTCTTTGCCGCTTTCTTCTTGCCGCGACGACCGCGAGCCGGGGCGGCCGCGAGCAGCTCCTTGCACTCTTCGAGCGTCAACGATTTCGGCTCCCGGTCCTTGGGCACGCGCGCGTTCTTGGTCTTGTCGGTGATATACGGACCGTAGCGCCCGTTGAGCACCTGGATGCCCTCGTCTTCGAAATCGAGGATGAGGCGCTCGGCATCGGCTTTCTTTTTCTCGGCGATCAGTTCGAGCGCTCGCGGCAGCTCGATCGTGTATGGGTCGTCTTCCTTCATGGACACGTACTTGTCGCCATAGCGCACGTACGGGCCGAAGCGGCCGATACTGGCAGACACGGGCTCACCCTCCGGCGTCTCGCCGAGTTTGCGCGGCAGCTTGAACAGCTCGAGAGCGTCCTCGAGCGTCACGTCAGCCATTTTCTGCCCGGGACGCAGTCCCGCGAACTTCGGTTTTTCCTCATCGTCCTTGGTGCCGATCTGCACGAACGGCCCGTAGCGTCCCATACGCACGGTGACGGGCTTGCCGCTCTTCGGGTCCGTGCCGAGGTCGCGCGCCTGGGCGACCTGCTCGCGGGTGACCGACTCTTCCTTGTCGTCACAGAGATCCTTGAAGGGCCGCCAGAAGTTATCGAGCAGCGGTACCCAGTCCTTCTCGCCGAGCGACACGGCGTCGAGGTCGTCCTCGAGTCGCGCCGTAAAGTCGTAGTCGACGTACTGGGTGAAATGATCGGTCAGGAAGCCGTTGACGATGCGACCGATGTCGGTCGGCATGAAACGCTTGGCGTCCATCTCTACGTACTCGCGATTCTTGAGCGTGGCAATGATGCTGGCGTAGGTCGAGGGCCGGCCGATTCCGTACTCCTCGAGCGTTTTCACCAGGCTCGCCTCGGTGAACCGCGGCGGCGGTTCGGTGAAGTGCTGCTCCGGACGCAGCTCGTCGAGGTTGATGACGTCGCCCTCGGCAATCTCGGGCAGCAGTCGGTCGCCCTCGTCGTCCTTGTTGTCGTCCTGGCCTTCCTTGTAGACGGCCATGAACCCTGGCTCGACCAGGATGGAGCCGTTGGCGCGGAACAGGTTACCGTCCTCTGCCGGACCCGCCGCGAGATCGACAGCAACCGTGTCGAACACGGCCGGCACCATCTGGCACGCCATCGTCCTTTTCCAGATCAGCGAATACAGCTTGTACTGGTCTTCGTCCAGCGCGGCCTTGAGCGACTCGGGGGTGCGCGCCACCGACGTCGGGCGGATGGCCTCATGGGCCTCCTGCGCGTTTTTCGACTTGTTCTTGAACTCGCGCGGCTCGTCCGGAACGTTTTCCTTGCCGTAACGGTCCGCAATGACCTCACGAATCTCGTCTACGGCCACGCCGGCAAGCGTGACCGAGTCGGTGCGCATGTAGGATATCAATCCCACATTGCCTTCACCCGGAAGCTCGATACCCTCGTAGAGCTTCTGGGCAACGCGCATCGTCCATTGTGTATTGAAGCCCAGCTTGCGGGACGATTCCTGCTGTAGCGTCGAGGTCGTGAACGGTGCGGCCGGGTTCCTGCGCCGCTGGCGCTTGGTGACGGTGACCGTCGTCAGCTTGCCGTCAGCTGCCTCGAGCAGCGTCTTCTCGACGTCACGCGCCTGCGCTTCGTTCTCGAAACTGAATTGCTCGACCTTGTCGCCCTTGTAGCTGATAAGGCGCGACGCGAACGGCTGCTCGTCCTTGCTGACGTCGGCCTCGATCGACCAGTACTCGCGCGCCTTGAATGCCTCGATTTCCTGTTCGCGCTCGACAATCATCCGCAGGGCCGGACTCTGCACCCGGCCGGCCGACAGGCCGCGCTGTACTTTTTTCCACAGCAGTGGCGACAGGTTGAAACCGACCAGGTAATCGAGAGCCCGCCGCGCCTGCTGCGCGCCGACGAGGTCCGACGACAGGTCGCGCGGGTTGTCGATGGCATCCTTGACCGCGGCTTTGGTGATCTCGTGGAACACGACGCGATGCACCGCCTTGCTGTCGAGGGCTTTCTTTTCCTTGAGCAGTTCGATCAGGTGCCAGGAAATTGCCTCGCCTTCGCGGTCGGGGTCAGTCGCGAGGTACAGCGCATCGGCCTTCTTGAGCGCGCGAATGATCGTGTTGACATGCTTCTCGTTCTTTTCGATGACCTGGTATTTCATCGAGAACGCATTGTCGGGATCGACCGCGCCGACTTTGGGCACGAGATCGCGCACGTGGCCATACGAGGCCAGGACGTCGAAGTCCTTGCCGAGGTACTTGCTGATCGTCTTGGCCTTGGCGGGCGATTCGACGATGACGAGATTCTTTGACATAGGACGCTCAGATACGGACAACCGCGGACAATGCCGCGGTTGAATACAATGGCAGACGCCGGCCTGTCAAGGAAATCTGTTGGAGCCCGCCCTCTCAGGCGGCCGTTCTAGTGGATAGAACCCGTACTCTCTTCGAACACCAGATCTTCCATCCTGGCGTAGGCCAGCTCTTGTCCGGGCTGGCTGAACAGCACCATCAGGACGACCCACTTGATCTGCTCGACATCGATGTCTGCGGATTCGAGCGCCAGCAGCCGGTCGACCAGGATTTCGCGCTGCTGTGGCGACAGGATGCCGATCTGCTCGAGATAGGCGATGTAACCGCGACACGCAGCGTCCAGCCGTTCCTGTTCGAAGTCGTTGTAGACGCGCAGTCCATGCGAGGTCTGGGCGTGAAAGGCGATGCTTTCCTGGTGGTCGGTCAGTCCGTCGAGCCAGTCCAGCGCACGATCGATTTCGGTGTCTGTGAAGCCGGCGCGGGAGAGTTCGTCGCGCAGTTCGTTCTGATCGGCTTCGGGTTCTTCATCCGTGTCGACGTAGGTCTCAAACAGGTACATGAGTACGTCGAGAACATTTTCTTTCATTCCTGGAGCGGCTCCCTATCGTTCCTGATCCAGTTTGGTCGTCCGGTGTCTATCCGCCAAGCAGGGAGTAGCGTCCACCAGACAGCGATTCGACTTCTCCCTGTAGCTCCAGGATCAGAAGCATGGAGGAAACCTGGTCGATCGTCAAACCGGAAGTTGCCGCCATTTCGTCGTCGCTGATCGGGTCGAAACCGATAAATTTGCGCAGCTGCGCGTAATCGCCGTCGTCGACTTCGGGCGAATCGGTCTTCGTTGTTGATTCCAAAGAACTTTGCAGCAAGTGCGACGACAGGGGCGCGAGTTCGGCCACGATGTCCTCGGCCGTTTCAACGAGCTTGGCGCCCTGGCGAATGAGCTTATGACAACCTCGCGAAAGCGGATTATGGATAGAGCCCGGTATCGCGAAAACCTCGCGGCCCTGCTCGCCGGCAAGCCGCGCCGTAATCAGCGAGCCGCTGCGACGTGCGGCCTCCACGACCAGCGTCCCGAGGCTCAAACCGCTGATCAAGCGGTTGCGCTGCGGGAACAGCGCCTTGTC
>JAAUXZ010067893.1_pt1 | contig 16205 bp, 11 predicted proteins | sample 7278131 | NCBI WGS metagenome assembly JAAUXZ01 (sample SAMN14350119, study PRJNA611818) | marine sediment metagenome | isolation source: surface marine sediment (3m) | place: French Polynesia: Moorea | collected 2018-08
CCACACCCAGACGTTATGATGATGCCACCCTGGCTAAGATAGAGTGTATCTCTCCCACAATTAAATGTGAATGCACGCATCACTTGGCTGTATTATTAGCCAGTCTGGCGGCTTTTGAACAATATAGTTCGGAATGTGAGAGTCGCAATCAGCAAGATGCAGAGTTGCATGCCTATCTGAGCAAAACAGCTTCACACGCCCGCCACATGATCGAAGATGCTCTTGAAATGGTTATTGAAATCGAAAATATTGCACTCTAGCCTTTCACCTGGTCATGAAGATTTTTCAAACTGGCATTTTAATGCTTACATTACTCACCCATGGTGTATCCATGTCCGACAGTATCCCCAATCCCAGAAAACCCTCCTCTCTCATGAATGACTGGCAATTGATATCAGACCAGGTAATGGGGGGACGATCTTCCGGGACATTAAACACAGAGGCTATCGAGAATATTGATTGTTTGCACTTAACCGGCCAGGTAACAACCGAGAACAATGGCGGTTTTTTACAAATGGCTCATGAACTGACCACGAATGAAAGAGAACAGGCTTTACAGGCGGTTGGATTCAAAATGCGGGTACGAGGGAATAATGAGACCTACAACATACACTTGCGCACTTTTGATTTATGGCTGCCTTGGCAATCTTACCGAGCGAGTTTTAATGCGAATGAACAATGGCAGTTGGTCACCGTTCCTTTTTCGAGTTTCTTACCCTATAAGACCAGCAAACCACTGAATGTTGAAAAAATTAAAAGACTTGGAATTGTCGGTATTGGCAGAGATTTTAATGCTGATATTTGCGTGGCGGAATTGACTTTTTATTGAACCAAAATCGATCGATTTAAATATCAACGCTGTAAATCCACTATCAAGACATCAAATTCTAGCGTTTTACCGGCCAGAGGATGATTGGCATCCACGGTAATGGTTTGATCCGTCACCGCTTTTACCACTACAGGCACGATCTGGCTCTCACCCTCTGGTTGCCCTGGTAGAAAAACCGCTGCATTAAGTTGCTGCCCCACCACGGGCTCGATCGTGTGTGCCATACTGGCTCGATCCATCGTAAACGTCATACCAGGTTCGTCCCGGTAAGGCCCAAATCCTTCATCAGGTGACAGGGTAAAGGATTTGTTTTCACCCACCTTCATCCCTTCCAGGTTTTTTTCAAAGGCTGGCAGAATTTCATGATTGCCCACGATAATACCCCGGGGTTCGTCATCAAGCGTCGTTTCAAATATCTCCCCATCAACAACTTTACCCGTGTAATGTACAAAAACCGTGTCTCCTTTCTGTACCATTCGGGGGGATAGATTTTTGGAGGCCTGTTCAGTACAGGCTGTTAAGAAAGATAAAAACGCAAAGGTCAGTATTATTTTCATTTTTTAGCAGCCCTGGTAATCAACATATATCATAAGAAAGTTAAAAAAAGAGGGGCGCAAATGCGCCCCTTCCAACTAATAGCTTTTATTTGCTACTTTCTTAGTTTACGGATGGCTTTCTCATGCGTCATATCGTCTGGCGCATCGCCATCTAACTTCACTCCATCCTCTCCATGACATGCCAGGCAGGTACCTACCTTTGTAATTTTTTCGATCTCCTCCTTATTGAAAGGTCTCGCGCCAATATGATTGGTCGCTTGCAGCTGTTTACCATCCTCGGTAACGATTCGCTCTAGTTCAAAATCAACCGGTGCAGGCCCATCGGGGAAATTATCCTTGATATCGTAATAACCGCTACCCAGTCCCACGGCCTTCGAGTTCATATGACAATCCGCACAAGTCCTCGATTTGGCACTCACCGTATGAGGTTGAATCGGGTTATGAGACAGCCCACTGATACCATCGACGGTGGTATACACCCGATTACTGATACGTTGCTCCTTGCCATCCACCTGGGTCAGAATAAGCTGACAACCTGGAATAAACGGAGACACCTTACCTTTAGTGTTGATACCCAGTACCGGGGTTTCCCAACGTAGATATGAACGTGATTCAGACCAGGAAAATGCGGTTTTCTCTCGATTATCTTTATGTCCGGCCTTGGAAGGATCCAGCGAAGCCTTGGTATTCAACCAATCCCCATTGGGCTTGGCGACATCCTGCTTGGCATGGCAGCCATAACACTGCGGAGCCCAACGCGCATGACAAGCATAACACTCGAGTTTTTCCATATGTGAAGGCACTTCAACCATGGCGGCATGACCTTCTTTGGAGAGCTCGGCACCTTTTAGAATGGGGACTTCATGCTCCTTACCGGTCAACTTGGCGGTGAGGATAAATTTATCACCTACTTTCTCCACGTTATCGATTTCATTGCCATGTGCGGTGACTAAATCGGGTTCTTTATCAATCGTGCCATGGCAGGTCTCACAGCGAATTTCAACGGCATCCTCTTTCTTCTCATAGAGGTAACCATCGCCATGATGATCTTTCAAGGTATGACAATCGATACAGGTCATGCCCCTCTCATAATGCACATCCCCTTCGAGATGATTGTAATGTTTGCCATGCAACTTACCCTGCTTGCCACCACCGGCTTTCCACGGAGTACCGTAGCCATCACTTTCCATGGTACCAATGAAGCTGACCCCGGTGCGGCCACCACGATTATGACAATGAATACATTGTGTTTCGGGGATTGCATTGGTCATACGATGGACACGGGGTCGATCTTTTTTGGTTTTATCGATCGCCTTGTCTCCACCTTCATAGGTAGCTTTATCTGAATACACCATGTGGCAGGCAGCACAACCACTGGCACGATAGTCTCCATCACGCTGATGCCCGTCGCTCCATAGGTGACAACGTAGGCACTGATTACGCAAATAGTCGTCAGCAATCGAATTTTCCGGTCCCTCTGGCTTGCTGGGATCATATGATGGGATCTGTTTGAATGATGCCACGGTCATGGGCTTGCCAGTATTTATGGCTTTTACATCGTAAGTGGCGTACTTGGAGTGTTTGTCCTGGGTGCCTGCATCATAACGTGTACCACTAATTAGACCGGCCATGGTGGCGTGCATCGAGGTCGTCACCTGGGCCACTTCTTCCTCATGACATTCTCCACACGTCTCGTTCACAACACGTAAATCTGAGGGATTAGCATACATGCCTTTATGACCAGCCTCTTCGGTTTTTGCATCCCCGTCTCCCTTGTGACAATCAACACAGGTAAGGTTTTTCATCTTTTTAACATCGGATATGCGCTCGATGCCTTCATGGCAACTCATACAACCCTTGTTGTCATCCCATTTCTTGCTCGCAGCAAACACACTACCCGAGAGAAATAAACAGGAGCTTATTAGAATGAGAAAGACGCGCGACCAGGAGAGTTTTGCCAGTGTATCCATTGTTCATTCCTCTTCGGTTTATTGTTTTTTTTAGTACTTTTTTACAAGTACTAAGACTTATGATGATTATTATTCAGATATATGCCTTTGAAAGACTACTCCGAATGTATTTAATGTAAATACCTTACAAATCAGAAGTTTTAATAATTAACCCAGATTAACTGGAAAACCCACCTCGACTTGACATATGTCAAGTAGGATTTCTCCTCAAGGTTTATCTAATTTTTTTCAGCCCGGTTTAGGAGTCGATTTTTACGATGTATTTTGTTCTTGATTTAACAACAATATATCGTCTAATTACATGTTTATGTTTGTATAGAGGGAATTATATTAGGGTTATCAATAACCGACGGAGCGCGAATAATGATAAAAATGAGACCCAGTGATACATACAGAAGCGCTGGTATTCGATTTGCCTTAACCCAACAGAAAACACCAACTTTTAGGTGACGAATGAATTCACTCAGCAGGGGTTTTTAGAGCCGGCCGCATTCGCTATAGTCATGGTTTTTATGTTTTTTATTAACAGGCCATGACAACCTCAGACCGTATGGATACATTGAAATCCATATCAAAGGATTTTAAACGTATCCTCATATTATTTGCCCATCCTTCCATCAATCGCTCTGAGGTGAACTGGCCACTGGCGCAAGCCACGCGCCAAATCCCTGGGATCACGTTTGTAGATCTGTATGCGGAATATCCCACTCTGGATATTAATGTTGACAGGGAACAACAACGCCTGCTTGACCATGACATTATTGTTTTCATGCATCCGTTGTACTGGTATTCCACACCCTCAATTTTAAAGGAATGGCAGGATTTAGTGCTTGAACACGGCTTCGCTTATGGCCATGAAGGTACGGCATTACATGGTAAGGTTTTTTTTAATGTCATTTCCATGGGTGGTCCGGAGGAAGCTTATTCCAGTGAAGGTTTTCAGCACTTTACTATACGTGAATTATTACATCCGCTAGAACAGATGGCCGCATTGTGTGGCATGTTGTATCTGCCTCCTTTCACATTATTTAGCGCTCGTTTGGCCGTGGAAGAGCAACGGTTACAAGATCACATAGATAACTGGGTTATTTTTGTAAAGGCGCTACAACATGATCAAGTGGACATTATCAAGGCGCAATCACTTCCAAAACTGAACCAGGATCTGTCTGGTCTCATCCAGGGTGAATCATCATGAGTTCCATTTTATTTCAGGCATTTATCTACTTATGTGCCGCTGTTATTGCGGTACCCATTGCTAAACGACTGGGCCTGGGTTCTGTTTTAGGTTATTTAATTGCCGGTATCATCATTGGGCCCGTTATTGGTCTGGTAGGGACAGAAACGCAAGAGATTCAACACTTCGCGGAATTTGGCGTCGTCATGATGTTATTCCTGGTCGGCCTCGAACTTGAACCCAAATTACTGTGGGAAATGCGCAACCGTTTGATCGGTTTAGGAGGGTTACAAGTTTTACTAACTGTGCTGCTAATAACCGGTGGCGCACTGATATTTACAGTCAACTGGCAAACTGCCCTAGCGATAGGCCTGATTTTTTCACTCTCTTCTACTGCGATTGTTTTACAAACCTTGAACGAAAAAGGTTTAATTAAAACAGATGGAGGACGCTCCGGTTTTTCTGTTTTGTTATTTCAGGATATCGCCGTCATTCCCATGCTGGCTTTGATTCCTTTACTGGCCATACCAGAACTCGGCGCAATGGGTGCTGAACCCCATTCAGGTGCTGATCATGCACATTTAAGCCTGGTTAAAGATTTACCAGGATGGGCCTATACATTGGTTGTACTCGCTGCTGTCGCTTTTGTGGTGTTAGCCGGCCATTTTCTAAGCCGTCCTCTCTTTCGTTTCATTGCAGCATCACGTCTACGCGAGGTTTTTACCGCAAGTGCGTTGATGCTGGTAATCGGTATCGCCCTGCTCATGACCCTCGTCGATCTATCGCCAGCACTGGGTACCTTCCTGGCGGGTGTCGTACTGGCCAATAGTGAATTTCGCCATGAACTGGAATCCGATATAGAACCTTTTAAAGGCATCTTACTCGGTTTGTTTTTCATTACTGTAGGCGCTGGAATTGATTTCCAGGTTTTGTCCGACCAACCGGGTTTGATCCTGGGCCTGACGTTGACTGTGATGCTGGTCAAAGGGATAGTTTTATGGTTTTTGGCCAAATTGTTCCGCCTCAATTCTAAAGATGGTTGGTTATTTACTCTGGGGCTGGCTCAGGCTGGTGAATTTGGTTTTGTTTTACTCAGTTTTAGTATTCAAAACCAGGTAATCCCCATCGAATTATCAAAAATTTTATCACTAGTAGTTGCCTTATCGATGTTAATTACTCCGGCACTGTTTATTTTATATGACCAGTTATTCATGCGCCGGGGTGCCGACGAATCATCTGCTGAATCTGATCAGATTGATGAACAAGGTAGTGTCATTATTGCTGGGGTGGGTCGTTTTGGCCAAATTATCAATCGTCTGTTGGTAGCTAGCGATATTAAAACTATCGTCCTTGATCATGAACCCAATATGATTGATACCCTGCGTAAATTTGGTGTTCAATCTTATTATGGTGACGCTTCACGGCCCGACCTGCTACATGCAGCAGGTATTGAATCGGCAAAGATCTTTATCGTTGCCATTGATGATCGAGACCGTGCTATTGAAATGGTCGAACATGTTAAACGCCATCATCCCCATGTTTTTGTCATTGCCCGGGCATTTGATGTGGGCCATTTATACCTGTTGAAAAAAGCCGGGGTGGATCTCGCTATTAGAGAAGTATTCGAGGGCTCACTGGAAGTCGGTCGCGCGGCTTTAAAGACCCTGGGTATACATCCGTTTCGGGTAGAACAAATGGTGAAAGCGTTTCGTTTACATGATTTTTCTGGTCTCGATGAACTGTATGATTTATGGGACGAAAACGAAGCCATGGCCAAAAACAGGGCTTATTTGGCACGAGCACGTGAACATGGTGATACCCTGCGTGATTTGCTCGATAAGGATCGCATGGAATTGCATGACAGAAGTGAACGAGGATGGACACCCCCTCCAAAAAACTATGTAAAGGAATTCACTGAAGACTAATTAATCCCACAATACCTCATCCGCAAGTCGAGGTAATGCTCTTTCTGAGTGCACCCGATAACAATTAGGCACCATTAAAATGCAAAAGGTGGCGCAATTTGTGCCATTTACATCTACTTTGCTTGATTTAAAGCTATTTTTTGTCTCTGGCATAAGCATTGCTGTATGTTTAATCACAGCAGAGATGATGGCAATGTTGCCATAGCTTTTGTCATACATATCAATAGTTGGCTAGGGTTCCGGTTCGTGTTTTAACAACGAATGACTGGTCCAAGAGCTGACGACCTTATTCAAGGTTACACGGCGGGATAAAAGCCCGGGAGGTTTAGTTCGGCAATATTGCCGTCATCACCTTCTGTTTACTGTCAATCTTGAAAGAGGCTCTATCATGAAATTTAAAACCTATCTGTTATCCCTGCTGCTGTTGATCATGTCACCCGCAAGCTTTGCGAAAGATGATTTCTCCGTATGTTGGTCCATTTATGTAGGCTGGATGCCCTGGCATTATGGTGACACCCAAGGCATCGTTAAAAAATGGGCTGATAAATACGATATTTCTATTAATGTCGTGCAAATCAACGACTACATCGAATCCATCAATCAATATACGGCCGGTCAATTTGATGGATGTACCATGACAAACATGGATGCATTGACGATTCCGGCAGCCGGAGGTGTAGATACAACGGCCTTGATTGTAGGTGACTTCTCTAATGGTAATGATGGGGTTGTTCTCAAGGACAAAAAGACTTTAAAAGATATTAAAGGTCAACAAGTCAATCTGGTGGAACTTTCCGTATCCCATTATCTGTTGGCGCGTGGACTGGAATCGGTGGGTCTCAGTGAAAGGGATATCAAGGTTGTAAATACTTCTGATGCTGACATGGTTTCCATCTATGGTACAGATGATGTCACCGCGGTAACCACCTGGAATCCATTATTGGCTGAAATCGTAAGTATGCCTAATAGCACCAAGGTTTACGATTCTTCAAAAATACCTGGGGAGATTATCGACTTGATGGTAGTAAACACTGAAACCCTCAAAGCTCATCCCAAATTCGGCAAGGCCTTGGTGGGAGCCTGGTATGAAATCATGTCAAACATGGAAGCAGGCAGCAGTAAAAGCAAGGATGCCCGTATGAGCATGGCAGAAGCATCAGGAACCGATTTGGCAGGTTATGAGTCGCAATTGGCTTCGACAAAAATGTTCTTCCAACCAGGCGAAGCGGTTTCTTTTACTAAAAGTCCAAAACTCAAAGAAACCATGCAATACGTTGCGGAATTTTCTTTTGAACATGGTCTACTGGGTGAAGGTGCCGGGGATGCTGGTTATATTGGCATAGAGACACCATCAGGCATTTATGGTGACAAGGCTAATGTGAAATTCCGTTTTGATCCGTCCTACATGGAAATGGCCGCCAACGGCAAACTTTAGTTTTTAACCGGATTAAGGTTATTTTTTATGCGCTTAATTAATCGACACCCGTCCAGGCCTTTGAAATGGCTTCTAGGTTTTTTACCCTTTGTCATTATTGTGATGGTTTATATTGGAGCATCTCATCAACGCCTGGCTGAAAATCCTAATGATAAATTACTGCCTGGCATCAGTAAGATGGTCACCTCCATGGAAAGATTGGCCTTCGAGCCCAGTAAACGTTCCGGTGATTATCTGTTCTGGCAAGATACCCTAAGCAGTTTGCAACGGCTGGCTATGGGTGTCGGTATTAGTGCTTTAATTGGATTGGTGATTGGCCTAATCAATGGGGCAATTCCCCTGATCAGGGCCAATCTATCCCCCTTGATCACCGCCATTGCCCTGGTACCACCCATGGCAATTCTGCCCATCCTTTTTATTATTTTTGGTCTGGGGGAGGTTTCAAAGGTTGTTCTGATTATCATTGGCATCGCCCCCTTTATCATTCGAGATATGCAAGCCAGAACCTTGGAAATACCTGCTGAACAACTCATAAAAGCACAAACTTTGACTGCCAATACCTGGCAAATATTATTGCGCGTTTTACTTCCACAGATATTACCAAGACTGCTGGATACGGTGAGATTGTCTCTCGGAGCCGCCTGGATATTTTTAATCGCGGCCGAAGCTATTGCAGCGACAGATGGTCTGGGATATCGAATTTTTCTAGTCAGACGTTACCTGTCGATGGATGTCATACTGCCCTATGTCGTATGGATTACATTCCTGGCCTTTCTGATCGATTGGTTATTGAGAATCATCAGCCAGCGGCTCTACCCCTGGTATCACAGTCAAAAGGCAGTACAGGGTCAAACGACATGAATTTTATTACGATTCATAATGTCTGGAAAAATTATGGCCAGACGCCGGTATTGGAAAACATTCACAAAGAAGTCGAACAGGGTTCTTTCATTACCCTGGTGGGCGCTTCAGGTTGTGGCAAATCCACTTTTCTGAAAATGTTACTGGGTATCGAAAAACCCAGTAAGGGTAACATCATCCTGGAAGATGAACCGCTTAAAGCGGAACCTGATGGTGAACGCGGCATTGTCTTTCAACGTTACTCGGTATTCCCCCATTTAACCGTTCAAGAAAATATTCTGATAGCACTGGAATTTCAGAAAAAACCCCTAATTGCACGAATGTTTGGCAGTAGCAAGCAACAGGCTTTGCAAAAAGTCAATGCACTGATTGAGCGTGTAGGACTGACCCATGCCATGAATCATTACCCTCATGAATTATCGGGAGGCATGCAACAGCGACTGGCGATAGCCCAGGCGTTGATTGCCAATCCCAAGGTGTTATTACTGGATGAACCTTTTGGTGCCCTGGATCCTGGTATCCGCAATGATATGCATGAACTGGTCAAGGAGCTCTGGCAACAGGATCAACTGACCATTTTCATGGTCACGCACGATCTTAAAGAGGCATTCTCACTCGGTTCAAGATTATGGGTATTCGACAAGGTCAGACATGACCCGCATGCTCCGCAAAACTATGGATCGCAAATCACCTACGATCTCGAATTATCAACCGATGTGGATGATTCAGAACAAATTGCGATTGCGGAAGAAATTAAAAGCACATTACATATCGACCAATCAGAAGCCGTCATCGCTTAAAAAAGAAAAGAATCATGCAAAATCAATACACAACCACGATTCCTGGCGCCAGTCACTGGTCCTTTCGTATTCGTCATGGAATGCAATTACGCCTCACCGATATCGAAGGGAATGCCAATGTAGGCATGTTGTTTTACAACCCAGAAAACCTATTGGAACGTTATAACGCGCCGGATACCTTAAAAGCACAGCATACCTTCAAACTGACTAAAGGGCATTGCCTCTACTCGGATATGGGCCGTGTTTTCTGCTCCATCATTGAAGACTCTGTCGGTTGGCATGAAACCGTTTGCGGTAATTCTACCAAGACATCGATCAATCAGCGTTTTGGCGAAAAAACCTATCAGCAGGCTCATAACGAATGGAATCAAAACGGATACGATGCTTTTCTGGTGGAACTCGCAAAATATGGTCTGGGAAAAAAAGACATGGCTGCCAACTTGAACCTGTTCAGTAAATCACAGGTGGACCACAATGGTGATCTCAGTTATGTCAAAAACAATTCTAGCGCGGGTGATCACATTCTTTTACGTTTTGAAATGGATACTCTGGTCCTGATGCATACCTGCCCTCACCCCTTGTATCCAGATGGGGAGTATCCTCGAAAATCCGTACAAGTATCGCTCGAACATGCAGATCCCGTCGAAAAAGATGATCTCTGTATGAATCATTGTGCAGAAAACCAGCGAGGGTTTGAAAACAATCGGTTATACCTTTTAGGCCTGGGGATTTAAATCATGATCAAAGAAAGTGAATTACGCTCTAAAGATGCTGTTAGTAGCACTGTTGTGGAGGCAGGTGATTATTTCATGCAGGTGGTTAAGCAAGGGCAAACATTCAGGATTTTGGATCTTGAAGGTAACCAAGCTGCAGACACGCTGTTTTATTCGGCTGATGATCCCACTGAACGCTACAGTGCGATGGATACTATCCGTGAACAGGGTAACGTATATCTCACCACCGGCACGCAACTGCGCTCCAATGAAAATAACGTAATGCTAGAAATTGTCGCGGATACCTGTGGTCGGCATGACACTCTTGGAGGAGCCTGTGCTACCGAGAGTAATACGGTACGTTATGCACTGGATAAACGTTGCATGCATGCTTGTCGCGACAGTTGGATGCTGGCAGTGGCAGAACATGAAGAATTTGGTATGACCAAAAGGGATATTACACATAATATTAACTTTTTCATGAACGTACCCATCACTGAAGAGGGTGGGCTCACGTTTGAGGATGGTATATCCGCACCGGGTAAATACGTTGAGATGAAGGCCCATATGGATGTCATTGTGTTAATTTCGAACTGCCCGCAATTGAATAATCCCTGCAATGCTTATAATCCAACGCCCGTAGAGGTACTGATCTGGAACTGATTACGTTTTTTTAAAAGCACAACGCGTGCCCCTTTGGGACGACCCAAAGGTGATTAGAATAAACGGGACGGCCCGACATCTTAGACCGGAAAAGACACAATGATACAGTCCGTACTCATTGCCAACAGGGGAGCTATCGCTGTCCGCATCATTCGTACATTAAATGCACTGAATATCCGCGCAGTCAGTGTTTACGCTGAAGCCGATAAAGATTCATTACATGTACAACGCGCCGATGAAAGTTTCAGCCTGGGCGAAGGCTCAGCAAAACAAACCTACTTGAACCAGGAAAAAATTTTTTCCATTGCCAAAGCCAGTGGCGTCGATGCCATCCATCCGGGTTATGGCTTCTTAAGTGAAAATCCTGAATTTGTACGTCGTTGCGAGCTGGAATCTATCATTTTTCTCGGTCCCACGCCGGAACAAATGGAAGCCTTTGGATTAAAACATCGTGCCAGAGCGCTCGCCCAAAAGAATAATGTCCCGCTGGTCCCGGGCAGCCCGCTGTTGGATAACGTTGAAGCAGCCATCGCTGCAGCCGAAAAGATTGGTTACCCGGTAATGCTTAAAAGCACCGCGGGTGGTGGTGGGATCGGCATGCAGCTGTGCCATGACAGCAAACAATTGCTTGAAACCTTTGAGTCCGTCAAAAGGCTCAGTCAGAATAATTTCGGTAATAGTGGTGTATTTGTTGAAAAGTATATTAAGACCAGTCGCCATATAGAGGTCCAGATTTTTGGGGATGGCAAAGGCCACGTAATCAGCATCGGTACACGTGACTGTTCGTTACAACGCCGCAATCAAAAGGTCGTTGAGGAAACACCACCACCCTTAATATCTGAGCAACTCCTTAATGAAATGGAAGTGACTGCTCGGCGCTTGATGGCGAGTATCCACTATCGCAGTGCGGGCACTGTTGAATATATATTTGATGTAGAAACCCGCGATTATTATTTTCTTGAGGTCAATACCCGTTTACAGGTCGAACATGGTGTCACAGAAGCCATCTACGACATAGATCTAGTGGCTTATATGATCCAACTCGCTCAGGGGACTCTGCCTGGACTAGCGTCACTGCAAACGACATTATCCGCTCATGGCCACGCGATCCAGGTACGCCTGTATGCTGAGGACCCGAATAAAAACTTTCAACCCTGTGCAGGTTTACTTTCCCACATTGAATGGCCATCGGGTGAAGGCCTAAGGGTCGATCATTGGCTGGACGTAACGCAACAGGTTTCGGCCTATTTTGATCCGATGCTGGGTAAACTCATTGTCTGGGGACCTGACAGAGCATCAGCCCTGCAACGACTTAACCAAGCCTTATCAGCAACACAACTCTACGGTATCGAGACTAATCTTCATTACCTAAGATTAGTGGTTCATCATCCAGAGGTATTAGCAGGCCAGGTAGATACGCATCTGCTCGAACAGGTGCGTTATCAACCCAATTCCATCGATATTGTTAACGCTGGCACATTAACGACTGTACAGGATTATCCGGGGCGTCAGGGTTACTGGGATGTCGGCGTACCGCCCTCAGGACCTTATGATGACTGGTCCTTCCGTCTGGGTAATCGCCTATTGGATAATACCGAAGATTGCGCCGGTTTAGAGATCACGTTAAATGGCCCCACCCTGGTATTCAATAATGCCACCGCCATCATTCTTACGGGAGCATTTATCGATGCACGCTTGAACAATAGACCGCTGAACATGTGGCAAATCATTCAGGTGAAAGCCGGTGATCAACTGCAGATGGGGAAAATACATTCAGGGGGCAGTCGAAGCTATTTGTTGATTGCCGGAGGATTTACGGTTCCTGATTATCTTGGATCCGTTTCCACTTTCACTCTGGGACAATTTGGTGGTCACAATGGTCGTCAGTTACAGGCTGGGGATACCCTGCACTTCAATGCTTTTTCATCATTGGTGCCGCCCAGTTATGACTCTTCTATTTTTCCTGAACTGACGTCAAACTGGAAGATACACGTTATTTATGGTCCCCATGGTGCCCCCGACTTTTTTACGGAACAAGACATCAAAACCTTTTTTGAATCCGAGTGGGAGGTCCATTATAACTCCAGTCGCACCGGTATCCGACTGGTAGGCCCTAAACCGGAATGGGCCCGAACTGATGGTGGTGAAGCAGGCATGCATCCCTCAAATATTCACGATAATGCGTATGCTATCGGTACGATAGATTTTACCGGTGATATGCCGGTCATTCTGGGTCCAGACGGTCCTTCCCTGGGCGGGTTTGTGTGCCCTGCGACCGTCATCAGCGCCGATCGATGGAAACTGGGACAGTTACATGCCGGTGACAAAATAACTTTTATTCCAGTCACTATCGAAACAGCTGTAAAGGCTGAAAAACAGCAACAGTACATGCTCGAAAACCTGTGTGGTAGAGATTTTGAATTTACACCGGCACCTTTAGTAAGCCCCGTGATCAAAACCCTCGATCCTGCCAAATTGGGTATTGAAGTGAATTATCGCCCCAGCGGGGATAAATACCTGTTAATCGAGTATGGTGCTATGGCTTTGGATATCGCATTACGTTTTCGTGTGCATGCCCTGATGCAATGGTTACAGCAGAACCCTCGTAAAGGCATTCAAGAACTCACACCCGGAATACGCTCACTGCAAATACATTACGATTCACAACAGATTGCAATAACAGATCTACTAGAGCACCTGGAGACCGGCGAATATACGCTACAGAATCTAGAAGATATCCAGTTGCCTTCACGAATAGTGCACCTACCCTTAAGCTGGGATGATGATGCATGCCGTCTCGCTATCGAAAAATACATGCAGTCGGTCAGAGAAGATGCGCCCTGGTGTCCCAGTAACATTGAATTCATTCGGCGTATTAATGGACTGAAATCCATTGAAGAGGTCAAGCGCATTGTTTTTAATGCCAGTTACCTGGTTATGGGTCTGGGGGATGTCTACCTGGGAGCTCCCGTGGCGACGCCGCTGGATCCCAGGCATAGACTGGTGACAACGAAATATAACCCTGCAAGGACCTGGACGGCAGAAAATTCCGTGGGTATTGGTGGTGCCTACCTCTGTATCTATGGCATGGAAGGCCCGGGGGGTTACCAGTTCATAGGGCGTACCCTGCAGATGTGGAACCGGGATAGAAGCACAGAAGCCTTCCAAAAACCCTGGTTACTGAGGTTCTTTGACCAGATTAAGTTTTTTCCAGTTTCAGCAGCTGAATTGGAAAAAATCCGTCAGGACTTCCCCAAAGGGCAATACTCGATAACCATTGAATCCAGTAGTTTTAATCTCAGAGACTACCAACAATTTCTCCAACAAAATGCTGAAGAAATCGAAAGTTTTACTGAACAACGTGATCAAGCCTTTAATTCTGAATTAGATCATTGGTTAGAAACAGGCGCCATTAACTACGAAGCGAATCAGAATCTAGGTCTTGAAACCACAGACGAAGAAACGCTGCCTGATCAATGTATTTCAATCGATAGCCTGGTAGCCGGTAATGTTTGGGAAATTACCGTTGAAGAAGGTCAGACCGTCAAATCAGGGGATGTCGTCGCCATTATCGAATCGATGAAAATGGAAATCCAGGTCAATGCGCCTCACGACGGGGTCATATGTTCCATTCGTCGTGTTGCAGGGTCACAAATCAATGCCGGACAATCGTTAATTTGGCTGGAGGTTCATGAATGATGGACTGGAATACACTCGATTTATCCATCCAGGGATTAAAACAACATTATCAACAGAAAGATTTTACCCCTCGTCAACTCATAGCGCACCTGCTGTCAATTGATCCCGAAGATCTTCATCATGCCTGGATTCATAAACTCGACAAGCAGGAACTGGAACCTTTTCTCAACAACCTGGAACAGCAGGATCATCAACTGTTACCCCTGTATGGGATTCCTTTTGCAATCAAGGACAATATTGATTTAAAGGCCATTGACACGACGGCAGGATGTGAGGCTTACCGATATCGGGCTAAGGCGCATGCTTTGGTAGTGGCTCGTCTGATTGAAGCCGGCGCGATACCCATGGGTAAAACCAACCTAGACCAATTTGCCACGGGGTTGGTCGGTACACGTTCACCCTGGGGTGCGTGTAAAAATGTTTTTAATGAGGATTATATTTCTGGTGGTTCGAGTTCAGGTTCAGCGGTGGCTACGGCCCTGGGCCAGGTCAGTTTCGCCCTGGGCACAGATACAGCCGGTTCAGGCCGTGTGCCCGCAGCCCTCAATAATCTTATTGGCTTAAAACCTACGCGTGGTTTGATCAGTTGTTCAGGTGTGGTGCCTGCCTGTCAAAGCCTGGATTGTGTTTCTGTTTTCAGTCTGACGGCAGATGATGCCAATACGGTGTTAACTGTCACTGAAGGCTTTGATACTCAAGACCCTTATAGTCGCCATAACCATTTTGATAACAGTCACCGACGTTATGGTATGAATCAGTCAGCCTTGATATTGGGTGTACCTCAAGTCAAAAATTTGGATTTTTTTGGGGATAAAGACAGCCAGGAACTTTTCGGACAGGCCATTGAAAACCTGAAAAAAATGGGACATATCGTAAAAGCAATCGATATTCAGCCATTGCTTGAGGCTGCACGGTTATTATACGAAGGCCCCTGGATCACTGAACGTTATGTCGCCATTGAAGACATGGTCAATACACAACCTGAGGCATTACTTCCCGTTATCAACTCTTTGATCAGCAAAGGTCGAGAATTTTCAGCGAGTGAAACGTTCAAGGCCATGTACCAATTGAAACATTATCAGCATCAGTCTCAACACATATTTAATACCATCGATGCCCTGGTCACTCCAACCACTCCTACCGTCTATACCATCGAACAAATTCAATCAGACCCGATTCAGCTAAACAGCAACCTTGGCACCTTTACCAATTATATGAATTTATTGGATCTCTGCGCGGTTGCAGTACCTGCTGGTTTTCTATCGTCAGGTGTGGGTTTCGGTATCACGCTTCAGGCTCCGGCCTTTCATGATCGTTTGTTACTGTCCTTGGCAAATAGTTGGAGCCATCATCAAAAAATTAAAACCGGAGCACATGATCATCAATTATCATCCTCTGCTACTTTACAAGACAGTTATGACGAAGAGCTTGATCTTGTGGTGTGCGGCGCTCACCTGGAAGGCATGCCGTTAAACTGGCAACTTACAGAAAGGCAAGCCCGTAAAGTCAGATTGACCCGAACCTCACCTCATTACTGTCTGTATGCCATGAAAGATGGCCGTCCCGCTTTATACCGAGA
>JAAUXZ010052733.1_pt1 | contig 16149 bp, 11 predicted proteins | sample 7278131 | NCBI WGS metagenome assembly JAAUXZ01 (sample SAMN14350119, study PRJNA611818) | marine sediment metagenome | isolation source: surface marine sediment (3m) | place: French Polynesia: Moorea | collected 2018-08
ATGCGGTCGATCTCCGCCAGGCCCAGATAGGTCTCATAGCGGACGATCACATCCACGATATCACTACCGCCCCGACGCGCCAGCTCCTGGATGCGCTTGCTCATCTTGCTGAAGCGCAGGACCTGGGACAATCGATCATCGATTTGCCTGTCGGTCGCGGCGCTCACTTGCCGCGTCGCCCTGTCCCGCTCGAGCTGAGCGTCGTCGCTGGAGGCGTTGGGCAGGTGATGGATCGGCTGGGGTCGCGAATGGCTGGCGATCAGCGACGACTGGGCTGGCTGTACTGGCGTCCAGTCATTGCCTGCTGGTACCTGGGCCACCGCCGGTGCGACCGGTTCGCCAAATGGGTGGGTTGTCATGACCTCGGTCTGCACCACTTGATCGACGCCGTCGACGGGCTCGCTCAACTGCTGAGACAAGGTCTCATGATCACCGAAACCGAAATAGAAGGTGGCCCCGATCACCAGGTTGATGCCGGCTACGATGGGCAGCCAGACATAAAGACGAGACCTCCTGGTCTTCCCAATACATAGCGCGTTCATTTTATACTCCACTGTTTGGATAACGGTTACCGTCGCCAGGACATGAATCATCGCCTGGTTTTGCCCCTAAGATGCATGAGCTGTGCCAGTTCATGAACCAGCGCTCATCGGCAACGACAAAAGAAAATTTATTCTTCGATTAAACAATGAGATACAAAATAATTTATGAAGTCTGAATAGATCCATGCACAACATTCAGAGTGATCCAATCCTGAAAATATCGGTTGTTTGATCGGTTTTTTTGGTGGATACACCGAAATAGCGCTGATTCAAAAAAAGTGGTTGATGCGGCAGACGACCTGGTCCGAAGCGCCTCCCGGCTCCACCAACCTCGCTGTTGATGACGGCCTCAGCAGGCAGAGATACGCCAATCAGTAACTTTGGTGCTTCAGGTTGAATACGCTTTGGGTCTAACCAGCTGGGGACACACGGCCGCAATCTCCTGATACACTCGCCATGGGTCATCTTCGTAACGACGGGAGAAATGGAAAGGGATCAGGTGCGCAACCCGCGACTGATTGGCTATCTCCCCACAGGCGAGAGTGGTCAGATGCCCGGTTCGTCGGGCCTGCAACTCATCCTGTTGCAGGAAGGTCGCCTCGCAAAACAGAGTATGCGCACCCTGCGCCAACGCCTGCAAGCCAGTGCGGTTTTCCGGGGTATCCGCAAAATCGGTCGCATACACCAGCTTGCTGCCCTGACTGACCAGGATCAGTTCATCGGCAAGCTCTGCCACAGACTTCTCGCCGCCACCGGGAAGCTGGATGCGGGACAGCTCCTCGCCGGCCCGGCATCGCTCCTTCAGTTGATTCAACCAGGGTCCGGGATCCAATCGCCACTCTCGTAGTCTTTCCTTGCGTATGTTGAGTTGTTGCGCAGGTTCATAGGTAAAAGCCAGGACCGGCGTGCGATGGTCCAAGGTGACTGCGCGCACCTGAAAATCTCGGTCCGCCAGCACCACGCCTGCATCAACGACCTCCTCCTTGACGAGCTCACATCCCGGCTGCCCGGCCTGCAAAGCATATCGCTGCAAACAGGCGTCATGCAGCTCCGCCACTTCGAAGCGAGGCCCCCGCCTGCCGATCCGGTCCCAATGGATGCCGTTGATGAGTCCCATGATATGCCCTGCCAGTCCGGGCGGACCGAACAATCGACAGACACTGCTCTCGCCGATGCGAGAACGCAGTAACCAAAGAAAACCGCTGATGTGGTCGACATGGGCATGGGTGATGAAGACATCGCTGACCTGATGAGCGATCCGCGCCGGCAACCGCGCCCCCTCGCCCAGGTCGAACAACAGGCTGCGGCGTTGATGGCGCAGACGCAGATGCAGCAGCGGATCGCCGAACACACCGTTCACCAGAACCGCCGTTGCGGTTCCCAGCTGCACCAGAGGTCTTACCCCGGCATTCTGCTGATACACCGCATCCGGCAACAGATCCGCCGGGGGGATATAGCGAACCTGCTTCTCAGCGAATGGCTTGCTCGTGGACAAGAGACCGGCGCTATCACGACAGGCGTCCCGCACCAGTACGACATCGGTCGGCTGATTAAGCTGAGGCACACGTACTTTCAGCATTTCACCTCGTACCTCCACCACCTCACCCATTACCGAAGTACGATCCTGTTGCATAAATGCCACCTGTTTGCCCAGCCAGGCTGCCGGTGCGTTTCTGGGCGGAGTGCCGATTCTGTGGAGTCGCGGTAACTTCAGCTCACACTCTTGCGCTTCATCGAGGTAGCGATCCCACAGCCCGGTCCGTTGCCGGGCACGGGCCATCTTGCCTGGGCGGTTGGCCGCAGCCACCGGTTTGATGTCAGCCACCTCGATCTCCAGGCAGCGCAGCTCCTGTTGCAGCGGGAGCGGCTGGTCTGGTTGTTGCAATACCAGCAGCAGATCGATTCCGGCCGCACGAATCAGCGAGGTGAGCAATTCCGCACCGGCAACGCCCCTGACCACCCCTGGCGCATCGAGTATCAAGCTGCCTTCGTTGACCCTGTCCGCCAGGATCCCCACCGAATCGACCAGGGGCAGGCGGAACCTGGCGGCATCCAGTGAACAGAGCGCTTCTATACCCTGTACCGACCAAGCCTTCCCCTTCCATAACCCCAGACAGACTGCACCCGGCACACCGAATGTCGGTGACCCCGGATCCGCACCAAGGCACCAGACTGACCGTCCCATGGCGGATAGCTCGGCCGCCAGCCCCGCAGCGAGGGTCGTCTTGCCGACTCCGGGTTTACCGAACAACAAGAGACGCCGATCCCGACCCAACAGTTGTCCCGCAATCAAGGCCGGTTCAGCGTCTAAGTATGCAGGTGCTTCGCAATGCAATATTGATCCTGCCTAAACAGGACTCAAGGCCCCGTCACCCCAAGGTTGTGAAAAAAATCACGCAGGTGACGCACATCCTGTTTGCTCAGCACCGAACTGTGGTGAGGCTTGTGAACGGTTCCGGTCACCCCATTGAGCACATAGGTCATACGCGCACCATGCGTTGTCTGGAGCTCCGCCCCCAACGCCTCGAGCAAGGACTCGACGTCACGCCAGTGGATATTGCCACTGACCTGTTTTTGCAATATGGATTCCAGGGTATGTTTCTGTTTGTGATTCATCTTATCGGTCGGGTGGTTGTTTGAGTGCAATCAATCTGCAGTCTACGCTAAGTTTATCCATGTTCCGTAACCTTTGTTACCCAGAATGACCAGTTCGATAAGCGGGTATCAACACCCGGTAAAACTCACCCCTGGATCGACCTTGTCTATTCGATACTTTGCGCCGTCGAAGAGTAGATCATTCAGCCTCTGGTTCGTTCCTTTCCTGGCTTTCTTATCCTCATGCGCATCGACCGCCACCGACCTGCAACTGGAACGATCGCTCTGTGGCTTCAAGGAACCGATTGTATTCTGGCTCTGGAGCAAGGCGGCAGGCCAGCCGGATGCTTCCCGCATCAGCGGCATCGAGCACCTGGAGGAGATCGCCTTCACGACAAAAGACCGGCGGACCCTCAGGGGCTACAAACTCAAGGCCCGTTCCACACAGCATAGAACAGCCACCGCCAAGGGTTATCTGCTGGTCGCCCAGGGAAACGCCATGCTGGCCGACCAGATCATCGGCAACTTCCAGGAATATGCACGGGCGGGCTATGACGTCTATCTGTTCGACTATCGAGGTTATGGAAGATCGGAAGGCAAGCGCCGGCTGCGGGCGATACTCAGCGACTATGGCGAGATTATCGACCACCTCGACAGCCTTCCCTACACCAGCCGGATATTCTATGGCATGTCGTTCGGTGGCATCGTCCTGTTGGACGCGCTGCAGAACCGTTTGGGAGCAGCTCGCCTGGTGATCGATTCGACACCCAGTCGATTATCGGACCATGGTTGCCCGGAACCGCTTGATCCATTAAATAATCTCCCGCAGGATGCTTCTCATCTTCTGATCCTGGTCGGCGGGCAGGACAGGGTGGTGAAACCTTCGATGTCGAGGGACTTGGTGAAAAAGGCCAGGCAGCGAGGCGCAATGCTGATTCAACACCCGGAGCTGGCCCATCCGTTCATGGATAAACGGCACAATCTGCATCAACTGCGCATGCAAACTATCCAAACGTTTCTGTTGGAACAATAATGGCAACTATAAATGCCTCGAAGGATGGTGAGATGTGATGAAACTGACCCCACGAGGCGTCAACGAGTGGCGCTGGTTTGGCCTGCGCTGGGGCTTGCTGATCCTGTTTCTCGTCTTGGGACTCTTATACCTCACCGATATGCCTGGCAAGTCATACTCAGGTCCCTTGCATCCGCTTGACGAACAGGAGTTCGTCTTGCGTGACCGGTTAAGGGTGCATGTGAACCGCTTGGCCCGGCAAATCGGTGAGCGTAATGTCTGGCGTTACCCTGCTCTCGAGGCTGCAGCCAACTACATCCACGACTATTTCAGAGAGCTCGGTTACCAACCGGATCGCCAGACTTTTCGATCCCAGGACAAAATGGTGCAAAATCTCGCAGTCGAAATTGTCGGGAGCAACCTGCCCGAACAAGTCATCTTGGTCGGCGCTCATTACGATTCCGTGTTGGGCTCACCGGGGGCGAACGACAACGGCTCAGGCGTTGCAGCAGTATTGGAACTCGCTAGACTATTCAAGGACAGACAGACCAGACGGAGCTTGCGCTTCGTCACCTTTGTCAATGAGGAGCCACCATTTTCTTACACCCGAGAGATGGGCAGCCGGGTCTATGCCAGCCGTGCGCGAGAGCAAGGCGAGCAGATCACCGCCATGCTTTCCCTGGAAACCATCGGCTATTACTCGGATTTACCAGGCAGTCAGCATTATCCCTATCCCTTTGGTCTGTTCTATCCCGACAAGGCAGACTTCATCGGCTTTGTGGGTAACCTCTCCTCGCGGCGCCTGGTACACCGATCCCTGGATGCCTTTCGACGCTCCACGAAGTTTCCGTCCGAAGGTTTGGCGGCTCCCAGTTGGATGACAGGTATCGGCTGGTCCGATCATTGGTCGTTCTGGCAAGCCGGATATCCGGCCATCATGGTCACAGACACTGCCTTGTTTCGCTACAAACACTACCACGCCCCGACGGACATGCCCGATAAGCTCGACTACGATAGCACCGCCCGGGTGGTAATGGGACTGGGTCATGTGATTCAGTTACTTGCCAATGAGCAGTAGCGAACAACCTCATAATAAAGATCACGAGAGTATGAACTTTTTGCGAAATGATTACCGGTACGGCTGACCGGCAATACCGTCATAATCAAGGAAGAGAGCCTTACTCATATCTCTCGTGTCACTCAGATCCTGATACCCCGCCACAACTTATAAAGTAGATTTTCAACAATTAATCATATCGATTGAAGTATCCATTAAGCGTGATGTCATACCTACCTACCCGTCTAGAAAAGCCGACTATCATTAGTATGGCTGTCGCGAGCCGTTGTACCAATCTCTGAAACGGCAGCGAACGGCAGATTCGTAGGGCATTGAGATACATAGCCATAGCGGATTTGTATCGGCGATACATGTGAGACAACAGACCGATGATGAAAACAACCAGTCCGAAAAAGATCGTGATCATGGGTGCAGCCGGGCGTGACTTTCACAATTTCAATGTCGTCTATAAGCATGACCCGACTTCCCACGTGATCGCCTTCACCGCCACACAGATCCCAACAATCGCCGATCGCAGATACCCCCCGGCGCTCGCTGGCAAGCTCTACCCTGAAGGCATAGCCATCGTACCTGAAACCGAATTGGCAACGCTCTGTCGCGAGCAGGCGATCGATGAGGTCATCCTGGCCTATAGCGACATCAGCCATGCCCGGGTCATGCACAAGGCCTCCATTGTCTTGGCGGCCGGTGCCGATTTCCGACTGTTGGGTCCCGAACATACCATGATCCGCTCACGCATACCGGTAATCGCCATTTGTGCTGTCAGGACCGGCTGCGGCAAGTCACAAACCGCCCGCTGGTTGTCACGTAAATTGAAACAGCAAGGTTTGCAAGTCGCCGTGATACGCCACCCCATGCCCTACGGCGACCTGGAACGCCAGGCCGTTCAGCGTTTCGCCACCAACGAAGATCTGCATGCCGCTGCTTGCACCATCGAAGAGCGTGAGGAATACGAACCCCACTTGGCGTTAGGTAATTTAGTCTATGCCGGTGTCGACTATGCCGAGATCACCAGACAGGCAGAAGCTGAAGCCGATGTCATCCTATGGGACGGCGGTAACAACGATTTCCCATTTATTCGCCCCGACCTGCACATCGTGCTGGTCGATCCCCTGCGGCCCAACCATGAAACCAGTCATCATCCAGGCGAGACGGTGCTGCGGATGGCGGACATCGTACTGGTAGCCAAGTCCAACTCCGCCGCCGATGCAGACATTCAACGGGTGACGGAAAACGTAAAACGCATCAACCCGACGGCTCAGATCGTGCGCAGCGCCTCACCGGTTACCCTGGATGACCCAGCCGCGATCACCGGCCGGCGGGTCATCGTCGTGGAGGACGGACCGAGCATTACCCATGGAAGTATGGCCTATGGTGCCGGTTATGTTGCCGCCACGCAGGCCCAGGCGGGTGAGGTCATCGACCCGCGTACCTCGGCAGTGAAAGAAATCGCCGTGGTTTACAACCAATATCCGCACATCGGTCAGGTGCTTCCGGCGGTCGGTTATCATCCTGCGCAACTCCAGGCCCTCGCCGACACCATCAACGCCTCGGATGCTGAAGTAGTGGTTTCGGCCACCCCTTGTGATCTCGCTGCACTGATCCAGATAGACAAACCCGTGGTACGTGCCCGTTATGAGTTTGCCGAAGTCGGCACCCCTGGACTGGGAAGCCTGGTCGAGGCGTTTCTGCAACAAAGGGCATTAGTGTGATTTCACTTACGCTGACAACCCAAGTATCAGACGACTCTGAAACTTCACTATTTCACCTGAGACCTCACTGCGAAACATAGTGCCGGGAGACTCCTATATCCCCGCGCCCAGACGGTATCCCATGACAATCGAGCATTGCACTCCTGCATGGCTGTACGCCGGCCTCAATATACGCGAAATCTCCAGCAAGATTCATTCAGCACCCTTTATGCCTCGATAGTTCAGGGTTAGCTCAAATATCAATTTCCCGTTTAAACTCTGCCCTCTACCCCGACAAGTGGAACCATTCGCTCTTTTGCCAGCTCACTTGCATACGGAATAATTAGTGGTCAATAAAGCTTGACTCAGGCTATGCCAATACAGGTCTGATTGGTATATCTGTATCAGGATACCAACAGGCCTGACCGGTACTTTGATCCAGGTACTGCATCATCCATTGCTCCAGCTGGTGGCTCTTCAAGGGACGACTGATTAGAAACCCCTGAGCCTGATCACAATTCTGTTTCTTCAGAAACTCTAATTGCTCGAGGCTTTCCACACCTTCGGCAATAACCCGCATATCGAGTTTGTGTGCCAGGGCTACAATCGCTGAGGTGACAGCATCGTCATCACTGTCACGGTTGATGTCTTTGATAAAGCTGCGATCGATTTTCAAGATGTCCACATCATGCTCTTTCAGATAACTCAGTGACGAATACCCAGTACCAAAATCATCGATGGCCAGTCGAACACCTAGCTGTTCGAGGTGTTTGAGATTCTGCATGCCGATGCTGGTATCGATCAGGGTGCTTTCGGTCAACTCGATTTCAAGAAATTCAGGCGCAAGCTCGGTACGCAACAAGATCTCCTGGATCTCCTCTACCAGGTCGACCAGGCGTAACTGCCGGACAGACAGGTTGACCGAAACATGAAAGTCTTTAAATCCCCTTTGCTGCCAACTCTTGGCCATCAGACAGGCCTGATCAAGCACCCATCGGCCCACCGCTACTATCATACCGGTTTCTTCGAGTATCGGGATGAAGCGCACAGGACTTATCGCATCCTGCCCCGAAGACCACCGCAATAATACCTCTGCACCGAGAATTCGGCCTGTTTTGAGGTCGACCTGGGGCTGATAGTGGAGCTGGAATTCCTCGCGCTCTAAGGCCATACGCAGGCTGTTTTCCAGGTGCAGGCGTTCATGGGCCTTACGGTTCAGTTCTTCGGTATAGAAGTGGTAGGTATTTCGCCCCTGTTCCTTGGCCAGATACATCGCAGAGTCGGCATTTTTCAACAGAGCTTCCACATCTCGACCATCATTCGGATATATCGTGATGCCCATGCTGGCAGAAACATAGATTTCATGGGTGCCAATTTGATAACTTTTGTTCAGCGCGAAAAGGATATGCTCAGCCACAACGACGACCTGGGCGTTGTAATCGAACTGTTCTATGATGATGGTGAACTCATCACCACCCAGTCGTGCCGCCGTATCACCCTCACGGATATTGCTGCGAATACGCCGCGCAGCTTCAATCAGTAACTCGTCTCCGGCAAGGTGCCCCAGGGCATCATTGACAGCCTTGAAGTGATCCAGATCAAGGTAAAGAAGCGCTAACTGACCTTTCTTTCTATCCGCCTGCGCCATGGCATGCTTAAGTCGGTCCTGAAACAAGTTGCGATTCGGCAGCTCGGTAACCAGGTCAAAATTCGCCAGTCTGGCGAGCCGTTTTTCTGATTCTTTGCGTTCGGTAATGTCATACACAATGCAGGTCATACGGCGTTGACCACTTGTATTGACTTCAGTGACCTGGCCACGCAACTGAACTACCCGCTCCTGATCGTCTTTATGATGTATCCTTGCCTCGAACTCAAACGGTGATATTTTCTCCTGGGCATGTTCAATCGTCTGACGAACGCGATCTCGATCATCAGGCAACAGCCTAGACAGGAAAAGTTTCGTTGAGGGTGGATGCCCTGCATCAACACCGAGTATGTCATACAGGCCATCGGACCAGAAATGCTTATCATTCTCCGATTCCCAGTCCCAGGTACCAAATCTCGCGACGCGCTGCGCATTATCAATGATATCAGCAAGATGGCTGGCCTTTTCCGCGGGCTGTACGATGCTTCTATCGAGCAACCAAATAAAGATCAGAACGGAAATAATCAGCACTAATGCAATGAGTATCAGCAGGTTTCTTTCCTGAGTAACCCGCTGTTCAGTCAGCATAGTCAGCTGGTCAGACCGATTCTTTTGCAGCTTTCTTATGATGTTGTTGAGTAACTGCGTTGGCAGATCTTCAGCGCCGGCGACCAGTCGGTCCGTTACCTGGCCAGGATTGCTCTCGGTTGCGTTGAATACACGTATCCCCTCGCGTAAAGTGCGGCCCATTTCACGATGAGACGCAGAGAGCTTGGCTGTGAGTTCTATGGCTTCCGGAACCCCATCTATCTGCTCCTGAAGCGCGCTGAGGGCCGAGCGTGTATTACGCTCAGCCTGGTAAAACTTCTGCAGATAGCGATGGTAATTGTTCGTTTCATTCCCCCGGAGTAACACATTCTTCCAGGCATTGATCTGGGCATGAAAATGAGACTCAGCCTGATGAGCGATCTCGACAGAGAGATTGGTGCGCTCGGCGATAGTACGCTCGCTGCTCAGCGTACTTCTGTAGACTGATGCGGCATACAGACCGATCACGGCCAGGATGGTCGTGGTTATCGCAAACAGTAAAAGAAGTTTTGATCGTATCGTCATACGCGAGAGGTGACTCAGAACTAACCTTAGTTATCCAGCGTCAGACGGGTTGGATAATAAAGCTGCTCGCCAGCATGTCTGTATGAGGCAATGTGATTTTGACCTTCCGATGATATTAACCAACTGATCAGCTGGTTGGCGCCCTGCAGATTGACAGCCGGGTTTTTCAGCGGATTAACTGCGATCACGCTGTACGGGTTTGCCAGATTGACCCTGTCTTCAAGCAGGATGCTGAATCCTTCTGCATGGCGTACGGTAAAGGTTGCGCGATCTATCATGAGATAGGCCTTTTCTTCTTGAGCGATAGACAGGGTGGCAGCCATGCCTGCGCCGCTTTCCACATACCAGTCAGTCGCATAGGGATCGATACGAATATGCTTCCACAGAGACAACTCCTTTTTGTTCGTGCCCGAGTCGTCTGCCCTGGATATAAAGCGTATCTTTTTGCTGGCAATGCTTTTCATGGCATCGAGGATATTGGTAAAGGAGGCGATATTTCCAGGGTCATGTTCAGGTCCGACAAGCACGAAATCATTACGCATTACGGACTGGTGATTAACCCCGTAACCTTCTTCCACGAATGATTTTTCTGAGGCTGGCGAGTGTACCCAGACGACATCGACATCCCCGGTTCTGCCCAGACGCAGGGCCTTGCCACTGCCAACAACAACAAGTTTTATCTTGTAGGGGTAAGCCTCTATGAATTTGGGCAACAGGTGTTCGAGTAATCCGGAGTTTTCTACAGATGTCGTGGTCGCCAGCCGGATCAACTGCTCTTCAGTTTGTTCATGCGCCAATACACAGGTAGGTATGATCAACAGAATGCACAGAATCAGCGATGTACGCATGTAGAATTAGGCTCCGATAAGAGTGTCACTGTTTGAATGCCATTTTGTAACATCAGGAATGTACCAGAAGGATAATGGGTCACTGAGAGAAAATTATAGAACTTGCATACCAATTTAACCTAGTCAGATGTGCGACATCATGTGACAGTGTGATCAAGGGAGATCAAAAAGAACATACAAACCGTATCCGGCAGCGTCCCACTGACCCCCTTGCTCAGCTGATCGACCAGCATGAATTGTGCAGGCGTCAACAACGACCTGCGATGGGTTTGACAAGGTTAGTCCCTGACTATTCGGGTGCCTGCTTCACCATTCAGTATTGCAGCGACATCCCGCAGTGCACCAATACCCGCGATACCCCCTGTGTGCTCGGCAAATTCACAAGCCGCTTTGACTTTGGGGGCCATGGAGCCGGGAGCAAAGCCATAGCGGCCAATCTCTGCTGCGGTTATGTGCCGAATGGCTCGCGCCGTGGGTTTTCCCCAATCGATGTAGACTGCATCCACATCTGAGAGCATCAGCAAGCGATCCGCTTGCAGTTCACTCGCCAGCAGGGCACTGGCCATGTCTTTGTCGATCACCGCCTCGATGCCGACCAGGCTGCCATCGGCCCGGCGCACCACGGGAATCCCCCCACCCCCCGTACAGATCACGACGACCTGTTGGTCGACCAACAGCTCGATGATACTCAGCTCCAGGATACTCACCGGACGCGGAGAGGCCACCACCCGCCGGAAATGCTCACCGTCGGGAGCGATGCTCCAGCCCAGTTGTCGAGCCAACTGTTGGGCATCATCCTCCTGATAGATCGGACCTATGGGCTTGGAGGGGTGCTGGAAGGCCGGATCATTCGCATTCACTTCGATCTGGGTTAGCAGGGTTACGCAGCGACGATCACTCGGCAGTAGATTACCCAACTCCTGTTCGATCAGATAACCGATCATGCCCTCCGTCTCGGCATCCAGGATGTCCAACGGAAAGGGTTCTGTGGAGCGATAGGCCGCTGCTTGCAATGCGAGCAATCCAACCTGCGGACCATTACCGTGGGTGATGATCAGCTCGTGTTCACCTGCCAGCGGTGCCAAGGCCACGGCCGCTGTGTGCAGATTCCGACGCTGGTTCTGGGCACTCAGGGATTCTCCGCGCCGCAGCAGGGCATTACCTCCCAATGCGACGACGATACGCATCAGCCCCATACCATTACGAGGTGTGACGCTCGCTTTGAGGCGACATCGACGACCATGTATTTGATGATTTCGAGCTTATCGGCAAGTTCGCTGCATTCAAGAAACTCGAAACGCTTTTTCAATCCGACCAACAGCCCAAGATCGATGTCATGGGGTTCCACTCTACAGGCGCTTACTTCGCCCCATTGCAGACCCATTGTGTTACCTACCGAACGGGCCATTCGTGATCCGGTTTGCCCGACACCCAAAGCCAATATGCAAAAAACCATCACCCATGTCAGCGTCTGTCCAGTTTTTCCAATCGTTTAACCGGTTACACTTTATCCTAAGAATAGTCTTTACAGGAAAACAACGCTGCCCTGAAAAATTGAGACTGACCGTTCGACCACCACTTGGGTTAAGATGAACCACACAACTCAGCTGCCTAATCTCAAGTCAGGGCTGGCAAGAAAGCTCGTTCGCTGCATATTCAACGCTATTTGTTCAGTGGAGTCGTTACCCTCATACCGCTGTGGGTGACCTGGCTGATCTTCGAATATGTGTTCAAGCAACTCTCCAAACTGGGCACACCTTGGGTGCGGGTCTTCTCCAGGAGCATTCGGGACGAGTATCCGACGCTTGCCCAATGGCTCCTGGAACCCTGGTTTCGAAATACCCTGGCCGTGTTACTGATGCTCCTGGGCCTCTATCTGGTCGGCTGGCTCACCAGCCGTGTGATCGGCCGCCGCCTGCTCAATGCCTTCGATGCCACCGTACAGCGTCTGCCGATGGTCCAGAACGTCTATGGCCTGGTAAAAAAACTGATATCCGCACTCCAGAAGAAACCGGACAAGGTGCAACAGGTCGTGCTCATCGAATTCCCGTCCCCGGAGATGAAGACAGTCGGATTCGTGACCCGCACCATGCTGGACAAACAAACTGGCAAGGAACTGGCCGCGGTCTACGTGCCGACCACCCCGAATCCGACTTCGGGCTATCTGGAAATCGTACCTATCGAGAAATTGGTATCCACAGACTGGAGTATCGACGAGGCGATGAGTTTCATCATCTCGGGCGGCGCCGTGGCACCGGAAGTGGTTCCTTACACCCAGGATGAGATCGAAACCAATAGATAAACCAGCAATATGCGTCGCCGCATGCCGTAGACTATCAGACCGTATAAAAAAGGCGAGATGTTCGGAAAACTCACAGCCGAATTAAAGATGACACTCTGATAAAACCCTCCCTGGCTTTATCAGAGGTCATCACCGTGCCGGAGGACCGGTTTGGATTCTGTAAATCGGGGATGACCTAACGGTTTCTACCTCCGCCACCGCCTCCTGTCGAGCAGGCGGGATCCCGATGGCAGTCCAGGCGATCACTGCAGTCGATGAGTCCATCACCATCGTTGTCGATGCCATCGTCGCAGATTTCTTCACCGTCAGGCGGGTCATCTGATCCACCAACAGTCAGTAGATAGACATCTTTATCGTAACTGTTGATAGACACCTCATCATTGATGTCCTCGGGTACCAATTCGTTATATCCGCTGACGACGATGGCATCCCCCGATGCGGTGAGCGCAGAAAACTGCATACTCGGATCCACCAGCCTGGCCACGCCGGCTTCATCAAGATTGACGATATAGATGTCGTCTGTACCGCTGGTGAAGGACAGGGTAGTCCCATCGTCGCTGATCGCAGGCCGATTACCACCACCTCCCAAGTAACTAGAAAGATTCAGGGTATCACCCGTTACGCGATCATGGACGAATGCATCCCAGGTTTTGTCATTTTGATCGGCCGCAATATTGGTCGCCCCACTGGTAAAAGCAATGCGTTTACCCTCCGCATCGATCACCGGATTGTTGGAATTTCCGTTTGCCTCGCCACCGTCACTGGCTACACTGATCCGTTGTATATCGCCGGTTTCCCGGTACCACAGATAGATATCCATTACGCCATTGGTATCCAATACCCCTAGATTGCTGGCATCCGTAGCAAAGGTGACATACTCACCGTCCGCACTGATCGAGGGCGCCCAACTATCACCATTGGCAAAGGTGCCATCCGGGGCGATACTGATGACCTCGGTGATACCCTGTTCCCGGTCATGTATGAAAACATCAATGGAATCGGACAAGTCCCCGTCATAAAAATTATCCGCATAACTCGCGAAGGCCACATAGCGCCCGTCCGCACTGATGGTGGGATGGCTGGAGTAGCTGGAGCTCTCACAACCATTACAATACTCAGTCCAGGGATCACAGGGGCAACCCGGGCCTTCCACCCCTTCACTGTTCACGCTCACCCGTTCCAAGCCATTCTCGGAATAGACAAAGATGTCCGCTGATCCATTGGAATCATTGGCCACCAGATTGCCGTTGGTGGAGACAAAGGTGATCACATCACCACCAGGTGTGATGCCTGCTTCCCCTTCAATCGACGAACCACCGGCACAGGTGATCAAGCGAGTCGTCGCAATCTCCCGGTCACGCAGGTAGACATTCCAGCCAAAGGAATTGCAGGTATCACCATCATCTGTCAAATTATCCGCGAGTGATGAAAACACCACGAAGCGTCCTTCGGCACTGACCGCCTCCTGCTTAATCTCAGAGGTGTGATTGCCCGCCAATCCATCGACACCGATGCTGACTAATTCGACCGTATCCGCAGCAAAGATAGATCCCAGCGGCTGCAAGACACCTGTTACAGCGATTGTCATGAGGCCTAGCACCATACGCCATGCCGGTGGTGTTGCACTGATATTCTGAGATTTTTTCATGACGGCCACCCTCATTGAGGAAAGACGGGACAGAATACCGAGCCGATATTCTGGCTAACCAGTGGAATGCGGTTTTGTACGGCATACCGATAAACAGGAAGTGCATCCCTTGACGCGGATCGTCCCAAGCAACCTGCACCGCTTTCTGAATGTGGTTTGTGACTTCTTGTTGGCTTGTCCAGCAGATTGCAGCCGGGCACACATCCCCTGGTCCCGCTCAGCATATGATTCCAGACAAACGCCGGTCAACCGTCACACTTGACCTATGGCAAGAGAGAGAGAAATTACCGCTCAAATGACCTAAAAGACGGATCAAGCCTACAAGAACGGCCGGTATTCTGTATTAGCCACTTACTGTTGTCCTGATAGCTTTGGAATAGCCGGCCTGTTGCAGGCAGGCACCGGAAAGACCATTCAGGTACAACCATGACGGTCCATCAGCACACCGGTTTATTGCCACTCCTTTTTTACGCCGAATGACAAAAACACAGGCAACTGGGTGACCTCATCCCGTTCGGTATAATCCGGACTATAGTCATAACCGGAAACATTCTGATGGTTCGTGGCGTTGATCAACTCAGCATACAGGACCAGGCCCTCAAGGCTGACCGGGGTATAGTCGAAGCGAATATCCAGCCGATAGTAATCGGGCAGGCGTTCGCTGTTGATCTCGCCGTAGACTGGTTTATAGCTGCCGGGATTTTCCGGATCCTCTTCACCACCCAGAATCGGGGTGTAAGGGGCACCGCTGTGATACCAGAACTTTCCGCTCAGGGCATAGCGGTCGTTGAAACGGTACTTGCTCACCGCTGAAATGATCAACGGCTGGTCATATTCGAAATCGAAGGTCTCACCCGTGCGGCTGTCCCGGCGTTCAGATCTCGAGTAGGAAACCGCCAACCAACCCGAAAACCTGTCAGTCAAGGATTTTTGCAGGAATAACTCCAATCCGCGGGCCTTGCCATCCCCATGATTGCTGTAGCGGGTTGACTCGTCACTGGTCACCAGGCTGTCGAAGGTTTTGTAGTAGGCCTCCACCTTCCATTCCCACCCTGCACCCAATATCTGCTCGACGCCCATTACATAGTGATCCGACTGTTGATATTCGAGGTCAGGGTTACCGAATTCCTTTTCGACCTGGGCAAACTCGGGAAACTGGTGATAGCGTCCGGCGGCCATGGAAAAGTTAATGAATGGGTCGTACTGGAAGTCCAGCCTGATGCGCGGCTCCAGCTTCACCTCATGCAGATAGTCCTCACCATTGATGCCAAGACCCGGTGTCAGCACCCAGCGATCTGTCAGCTGCAGTCGATCCTGTACGTAGAGGGCGGCCTGATTGACCGTCAGGCGGCCTGCCGAGCTGACCAGTTCCGCATCGCTGTAGCGGCAATCCACGTCGAACTCGGTACAGCCCGGATCATAGAAGCGGGCCTGATAATCGACCTGAAACCGGTTGTATTCCGCACCGATCTCCCATTGCTGCAAGCCCCAGCGGGGTAATGCCAGTTGAGTGCGCAGGGTATAGGTATCCAGGTCCGTGACGCCCGACCCTACCTGCCCGACCCGCACCGAGGAGCGCTGACCGATATGGGCCAGGCCGAGACGATAGCCCCGGTCACCGTCTAGCGCTTTTTCAAACACAGCGCCCTGACGATGATAGTTTCTATCGAACAGG
>JAAUXZ010066658.1_pt1 | contig 16136 bp, 23 predicted proteins | sample 7278131 | NCBI WGS metagenome assembly JAAUXZ01 (sample SAMN14350119, study PRJNA611818) | marine sediment metagenome | isolation source: surface marine sediment (3m) | place: French Polynesia: Moorea | collected 2018-08
CGCTCCAGTTCATCGAACTGCCAGATTACCGGCGGGCCAACGTAGTCGCAGCGGAAAATCGACTGCTCCAGGAAGATGACGCCGTACTCGCCAGGCACGATGCGCTGGATCGCGCCGCCGCGACCGAACAGTTCCTGGAAGTCCGACTGCGTTCTGATTGACGGCGCCCAGGTCGTCGCGTTGTTGTAGCCTGACCAGCGCACGAAGTTCGGACCCTGCGACGGAATGTTGCCCAGGAACACGAAGTCGCGAATAACGCCAATGTGCAGCGCAGGCGGCGGCGATCCGGCCAGGTCGCTGAACACGGCATCGACGCCCATTTCGTACTTCTGGATCGGGTCGAAGCCGTTGGTCGCCAGGATATTCTCGCCGAACTTTTCGAATTCCCAGGCGTTGTCGTCCGGCACCGCGAACGGTGCGCTGGCGCCACTAATGTCGGTCCAGGTAATGCCGCTGACCAGGTTGTAGAGCTTCGACACGTCACCGGCAAAGTTGAAAATGTTGTTGTCCTTGTCGTTCGCCCAAAACGAGCCGAGTGCCGGATTGTCCAGCGCCGTGCTGAACGATTGCAGACTATTCAGGCTGCGGTAGCTCATTTGCTGCGGCACGACGTTCAACGCGATCAACGCGCCTGGGTTTTCGTGCGACGGCAGATCAGGTAGCCATTCGCCAAACGGAACTTGCTGCGCCTGCGTCATACAACTCCCCTCGGATTCGCGTAGGCTTGCTTCGGCACCGCAGCGTAACGCTTGCGGTTCTCCTGGATGCGCAGTTCGTCGCGGCATTCCTGAGCGAGTCCGCGATAGACCTGGGCCAGTTCGGTTTCCTGGATATAGATCGCTGCGGCCAGGAGCGATTCATACAGGTACACGTCGTAGTGGTTTTCCAGCAACCAGTTCGTGTCGGGATCGTTGACCAGGGCAGGGAATCGGCCCCAATACAGAAGTTCGACATCGACCGGATCGGATACGGTTGGATTCGTGTTCACCACGATCTGCGCACGGTCGTCCGGCGACGCAGGCCCGCCGCCTTCGTCGCCACCGCCCTCGATGGTGAAGAAACCGGTGAAGCGACCGCTGTTGTAGCTCGACGCCTCGCGGAATGCCTGCGGTGTCTGGTATTCGAATTTGCGCTGCTGGTTGTCGATGAACGGGTTACGCAGGCCCATGAAATCAGCAGGCAGATCGCCGCGTCGCGATGTCAGCGTGATCGTGCTGGTTTTTTCCTGGACGATAAATTTGTAGTTGCGGGCGATGCTCGACTCCGCGTTCAACAGAATCTGCGGCCAGTCGCTGCCGGTCACGGCAACGTCGTCGCGAATCAACCAGTTATCGACACTCGTTTTCAGTTGCGAGAGCGTGGTCATACATGCCGCCTCTGCGCCGTCGGCAGGTTCTTGTCGAGAATGTTCAGTTTGCTGTTATCGCGACTGTTCATCTTCTGCGCCAGAAACGTCGGCCAGGTTACAGTGTCGCGATATTTTTCACGCCATTCCTTTTTCCAGGCGGCGTGCGTGTTGATCGGGATTTGTCCCGCGAACTGGAAGTTGCTTTTTCGGTTTTGCGCTAAACCGCGCAGCCGCGAACAGTTGTCGAGTATTTCCTGCTCGACTGAGGTTGGGGTGTGTTCGATGTAGTAGAAACCATCTTCGTCTACATCGACTTCGTGCTGTACGCCTGTCGGTGAAACATCAAGTAGGATGCGTTTGCCCATGTTGTGCGGCCTCGACTCTTGCCCTGCGCTGCTGTCGTCGCGACGGCTTTGCAGTTGCGTCCTTGTCGGGCGAGTCCGCTTTGGGCGGCGACTTAGACAATTGTTCTTCCAACCGCGCTAACACGTTAGCGCGTACCTTTTCCGCTTCGGCAATTTCATTTTTGCCTTGCGGGCGATACGTCGGTGAACAAATCTTCGCTTCGCGTGCATCCTCGTAGTCGAGCGGGCGAGTCGGGGAATACGTGTCCGGCACCATATCGATCAGGCCGGTTTCGTACAAACCTTCCAAAAGGTTCTCGCCGTTATCCGTTTTCATGTCGTCGGGAATTTCCACGATTTCACCTGGTTCCAGCTTGCGCCGGAATTTCGGGAGTTCCACTCGGCCCATGTGCAGGCCAGCGGTCGCGGTTCGCTCGTTAAGTTGCTTGATTCTGATCAATGACATATCGGACTCCTGCGAGATTGAGTGGCGGCGGCAAGCCGCCGCCACTGCCTTCGCGTAAGTGTCGTTACGCTACCATCGGGGTTGTTTCGTCCACGTCGGCGAAAACGGCACTGGCCGCTTCCTGGTGTGACGCAACGAGCCAATCCACAAGAATGTGGCGACGCTCGGCGTCACCGATCTTGCTGATGGTTTCGGTTTTGTACCCATCCAGGTACGCGATTTCCCAATACTCGGTGTCGAGAATCCAGAAGTCGCGTTCACGCTGGAACCTGTTCGGCACCACGTCGATGACCGTGAAGTCGCTCACGTAGACATCGACTGCGCCGACAACTGATACACCACCACGGTTGACCGGACCCTGATCCTGACGCTGAGTCGCGATACGGGCGTCGGTCGTGAACATGTAGTTGGAGAACAGTTGCTTGACGGTCGGCCCGCACATCATCATGTTCGGGTTTCCGCCTTGAATGTAGGCATCGCGCAGCAGGGCGAGCATTTGCGACTCGTCCAGCGCACGCACGGTGCCATCGGTTGCGGCAGTGGTCGGAATACCGAAGGTCGTGCCAGACAGCGCCGGATCGGCGCCCAGGGCGCCACGGTCGGTGTTGGTACGAATCCAGGCACCCAGGCTACCGGTCAGCGAGGCGGTGGTATCGTTGCCTTGCAACGCCGCCTGGTTCTGAGTTGCGATGGTTTCTACGTCCCTCCGCAACTCCTTACCTTTTTTCGCGATCTGGTAGCTCAATTCTGAGCGCCTTCCTGCCTTGTTGACGATGTTCGCACGACGGCTGACGGCGATGTACTTGATCGAAATCTGCGCGTAGTTTCCGATACGCTGCGCAGGATCGGATGAGTCCGTGCCGAAGTCGGCGCCATCGATGGCGGCGTTGTTCGGATCGGTCACATCGAGTTCATCGATCTGCCACTCGTGCAGGGTGTTATCCGCGTTTCCGCGTCCGGCATTGGCCTGGAATGGTACTTCCGTCGGGGATATATTGTAGATTACGTCGGTCAAATCTTCGCGGACGTTATCCCCTTCGGTTGCCAGGTTGAACCGGTCAAAGTTCGTAGTTGACATACGGCTACCTCATTGAAAGATCATGTTTTCGATTACCTTCGCAGCGTCTTCGACGCGGCCTGACTTTTTCAGGCGCTGGTTCAGCTTGGACACGTTGTCACGGCGAATCGTTTGTTGCGATGGGCCAGCCTGGCGTTTGCCAGGTTTCTGCAACTTCGGCACGTCTTTCTTGATACGTTTGACCGTATCCTGTGCTTTCTGCTGCTGCGCCCGCAACTGTTCGACTTCGGTTCGCAGACCGGCCAGTTCTAAAACTGCCATCGCGATCCGGTGGTCGTACATGTGTGCGATTTCCTGATCAACATAGCCCAGGCTATGCAACGTCTGTTTCGCCAGGTTGGCTTTGGCGTCATCGTAGTCGGGAACCAGGGTTTTCAGTTGTCCCATTTCCCGCATCTTCAATTCAGCTACTTGCCGCTGGTGGAACTCGTTGAATTGCTGCGCTGTTTGTTCACGCATCTGGCGTAACGTTTGTAGTTCGCGGCCAATCTCGGTCTGGCGTGCATTCCATTCAGCGGGGTCGCTATCGCGTAGGACTTGGAGATTGGGGTCTTCGAGTTTGGCGGCAATCATCTGATCCATGTTCACAAAGTGCTGCATCAGTAACTGCTGCTGTTGTTCGAATTGCTGCATCTTTTCGTTGTACTGAAAAGATGCCTGCCGCCGTTCGTCGGCCAGTTGCGCAGTGCTGCGCCGGTAATCAGCATCCTTCTGGTAGCCCGATTCCAACTCCGCCAGTGTGACCGTCACGTCTTCGCCCGCAGCGGTAAAGGAATGAGTGATCGACTGTTTCAAGTCGTCTACGGACACTTCAAGTGCATCCGCCATTTCCGCCAGGGTTTCAATTGCACCGGTTTCTGTTTCGTCAGAATCTGGTTGTTCGTCTGCTGAGGCGGCTAACTGCTCGTCGGTGTCACCGCTTTCGTCGGTGTCCTCGTCTGCAGCATCGCCTATGTCGTCCTGCTGATCATCGGCATCGTCATAATCAACAGTGTCTTCCACAACGTCTTCGGGTTGTTCTTCAGCCTGGTTAGCCTTGAACCGCCCGCGTTCGTCGCGGTCGCGAGGTTGTGCACGTTCATCCGTTGACTCGTCGTAGTCAGGATGGGCGCGGCTTATACGACCATCAGAAAAGTTCCCATCGTCATCGAGCAAACCGTCGATTTGACTCGCAACGGCACGTAAATCGGTGCCGTCCTGGTTGCCGCCCGATGGCGTCGGATTCTTTTCTGAGACTGCCATTTACCCCTCGCTTCCGGTCGGTCGAAAATCGACTTCGCGGAGTTGTTGCCCCTGGACGGTCTTCGCCAGTTTCGATTTCAGCGCGTGTAGATTGCGCAGAGACCGGCACATTTCCCGTTCAGCGGCTTCGTGTTCTGGACTCCCATCAGACGGCGTTTTGACGATCAGATCGACAATACTTGCCTCCAGACCGTCGAACGCCCGCTGAAAAGCGGGGTTGTCCAGCAGTTGCTTCGCTTCGTCAGCGACGACTTCCGGCGATTGCCGTTTGCCGCCCTTCCGAATGTGTGCGTTCTTGCCGTCCGCCACTAGATATAGCGGTCAGCCGCACCACGCGTCTTGCGATTGCCTTTCGGGCATTTCTTACCTGTATCGCCTACTGGCTTACCCAGGTTGCCGCCCTTCGAATCCATCGGCGCGTTCTTCGCCGTTGACTTCGTGGAACCGCCCATTTTGCTGCTATGCTCTGCCATCGTTGATATACCTCTCGGTTGATGGTAATACACAATCGACGCGATCATAACACCGCGCCGCCCTATTTGCCTAGTTTGGCAAATTCGCTCGTACTTTCATGCCGACCACGCCGTCGTCATCCTCGACAAAAATCACGTCGAACTCACGCGGCCTGGCGGGCATTTTGATCTGCGGCGCATCGACCTGGACGGACACGTCTTTGTCCGCCAGGGCTGCGACCACTTCCAGCGTGTGCTGCTGCCTGGTCGCGATCACTTCCAGGTGCCGCGTCATCGCCGCTACCGCCTGCGCCAGACCGTTCAGCGACGCTTCGACGCCCGACATATCGACCTTAACGTTCGATTCCGGCACCTTGATTTCCGGCACCTTGATTTCCGGTATGCGCACGTTGACGGCGGGCTGGCCCACCTTCAACGTCATGGTGCCTTCGTTATTCTGATTCGGTTTCTGATTCAGCCGATCCTTCATCGGATTCGTCGCCATACTCTAAACTCCCGTATATGTCGCCTGCCTCGGTGTTTGCCTCGCCGGACTTCGACACGATGCCTACCGCTTTCTGGTAGGTTTCGCTGTTCTCGACCGCAATAGTCGCCGCTTCCGCCATCGTTTTGTCAGCTTCGGCCAGTTTCTTTTGCGTGTCGGCTTCGGTGTTCCGAATTTTCGCTTCCAGTTCACCCGCATCCAGCATACCGGCCCGCTCCATTTCGATTTCCTTCAACGCCAGTTCGCGTTTCTTGATTTCGAGTTCTTCGGCTTTGAGCGCGGCGCCAGCGATTTTCTCCTGCGCTTCGGCCTGGGCTTTTACCTGGTCGGCCTGCGCAGTGACCTGGAATTCCTGATCTTTGCGTGCCTGCTCCTGCGTCAGTGCCTGCGCTTGCGCCTGGGCCAAAATGGTCTGCGGGTCAGGCGGCGGCGGTTCCGGCGGTTTGAATTCGGGGTCTTCGGGACTGGTGAAATACGACTTCGGATCGCCGAGTGCGCTGGCGTTCACCAGGCGTTCAAGCGTGTTGTATATCTTCGCTTCGTCCGACATACCCGATCCTGCCGCCTCTTTCTGCAGCGACAGCAATTGCACCAGCATACCCAACTGCTGCTGTTTCGAACCGAAGCCCAGGCCGACGTTGACAGTCAGATCGGTGCGGTCGCGCCAACCTTGCGGGTCTACGTCTACCCACTTGCCGCGAATCTTGATGCTGCGCTCGATGTCCCAATGCGATCGAAGTAACTGGTGAACCTTGCTCATTAACTGGCGGTAGCCAGTTTCGGCAAAAATCCGCACCAGCATGTCGATGCGCTGGCTGGCTCGATCCACCGCGTTACTGAAAACGTCCTGGCGAATCTCCTGTAGATCGTTCGGCGCCACGCCGGATTCCGGCGTGACGCCGGTTCGCAAGGCGACTTGCTCTTTCGCGTACTGTATTACCGGCAACAATTCACCAACGATGGACTGCGTAGGTTCTGGAACGAATGCCGCCTGCGCAGGCCCACGAACCGGAATGAACTCCGCCTGGGTATTCAGAATAGCCTCCATCGTGCTGCCGTCTTCGGTGAGTGCGTCCTCGCTGAACACTTTGCGCCGGACGTTGATTTTGTAAACGTTGTCCAGCAATTGCCTGGTCAGCACCGATCCGAGAATTTGCAGGTCTTTCATAATATCGATGTAGCCCATGCCGGTATGCTTGTGCTGCATCAGGATCGATGACATCGCGACCATCGGTTGATAGTTCGTTTCCTCGTTTTCGAACACGCGGTCGCCGATCAGCACGACGCGCCGGAACTGCGCGACGCCGGTGCCATCGTAGTCAAACCACGCGTAGCATTCGTGTACCCAAAACGTGCGCATTGACGGATCGTCTTCGTCTTCCGCGTCAGGGTCTTCGTCCTCGTAGAACAGGCGGTTGACGCGCTCGTCGTTCCACTGGTAGTCCTCGCCCAGGCCGACCTGATCGAGTTCGTCAGGATCGTACCCTTCCTCGACCAGGTGCGTGTACGGTTTGCGCACGCGGTGGCAAACGAAGTCGGCGTCGTCCAGGTTCAGGCTGACGCAATCGTTATCGACCAGGCATTCTTCCGGCGGCACCGGATCGACACGCAACTGCATGACGGTTTTGGTCGTGCGGATTTTCAGGTCGTAGACTTCGATGGTTTCCATCGGGCCGATGTTCTGGACATTCGGCGGTGGCGGCTGCGGCGCGGCAGGCGCACGCGGATCGCTGGCATTCGGCATACCGCCTGGCGACATCGGCGACGGATCGCCCATCATGTTGTTCGTCGCGCCTGGCATCGCACCTGGCGCCATCGGCGGTTGCGGCGGTTGCATTGCAACGGGATTCGGCATTGGCACCTGGATCGTGCGCGTGCGCTGCTCCAGGATTTCGACATCGGGATCGTCGGCGATCATTTGCACGCCGACTTCGTTCAGGCCGGTGACGATACCGACATCGGTGCACAGTTTTTCTTCCATCCATGCCTTGATATACCCGTTTGGATACATCAGGCAGTCTTTCATCCAGTGATGCAGCGACAGAAAGCCGCCTTCGCCGTTCTTGTTGGCTTTCATCACGAAGTAGTTCGTGATGTCGGTTTCCTGCTGCGCCTGTTCTTCGTCGTCCTGGCCGACTGGTTCGAACACGACTACCTTATCGCCAGACAGAAACACGCGCAGCACGGACGGCAGCACCCATTCAACCGTTTCCAGCACTTCACGCGTGACGAAACTGGAATAGCCTTCGCGCTCGTTACCGTACTCGGCGCCGATGTAAGTGTTGAAATTCTCTTTGCGAACGTCCGACAGATCGCCGTCTTCGTCGTTCATGGACTGCCAGATTTTGCGTCCCAGGAAGCCGACAACCTGGCTTTCGGTCATTTCCTGGTAATTGTGCCGACCGGATGCGCGGCGCACGCTGTCCTGGCGCGTGTGACCACCGCCAGGGTTTAGGGATGACTGCGTACCGCGATTTGCGGTTCCGCCGGTCGTGCCGCGATTATAAGTGCCGCCTCTTAAAGCCATATCTTACACCACATGATCAAGTGTCGGGTTAGTCAGAACGCTTCGGCGACTGCGTTGCTGCGCGTATTTTCTACCTGATGCCGCGTCGTGTCCAGCCGCCGCTTCCTGCTTCGACCAGGTATTGCGGTCGCCGCGATAGCCCTGGGCGAACTGCCGGAACGCGTCAGCACCGTTTCTGGCCCAATTCTTAGCGGGCGTTTCACGGGTCGTTTTATTGAATTCGTCGTATGACCATTCATACCCATGAAGCGCCCGCAGGCCAATTTCACAACCTTCCGCGTCGAACCAACAGGAGTCGAATATGCGCCGAGTCATTTCAATGCCATCCTGCAGATTGCGGATTTTTGGCACTGTGACAATCGGGCGCAGACCCGCATCCTGTAGAACCTCGCGTCGTGAACGGTTGTGGATTTCAGATATATCGGTGACGACCACATCGTGCGGCAGGTAGTGAGTGCCGTAATACCAGTGGTAATCCTCTTTGAGCATGAACAATTGCTCGACGTAGAAAGGCAGGTTTTCCAGCCTGCCTTCCAGGTAGTAGATGAAATGGTTGCGACCTTCGACCGCCTGGTGGAACCAGATCGCGGTCTGGTCATTTCGACCGATGTCCCAAAATGTGTTTACGGGTACGCCGCGCATGATCGGCAGTTTCGTGATGCGCTTGTCGTGCCTGGCCTGGCGCAACTGCTTGCCGTAGATCGTCAGTTCGGTGCTGCGTTCGAACGCTTCGGCGGGCGTCGCGGGATACTCCTGCTTCATCATGTCGCCCTGCTCGGCGGACTTTTTGACGTACCAGGCTTTTTGATGCGGCGTCAGGTCAATGCCGTATTCTTCGCGCAATTCCTTGAAGTACAGCATCAGTTTTTCGGGTATGTCGACCTTTTCTTTCAGCACGTAATCAGGGTGTTTCCACCAGGGGAAAAAGAAGAATTTCCAGTCGAGTTGCGTGAACGTGGTCTGCTCGTTTTCCACCGCCGCCGTCATGTCTTCCGCCTTTTTGCACATGTCGTAGAACTCGCCGAACGGTCCCTCGGCGGTGGATTCGATGAACGCCATCTGGCCTGGCGCTAAAGTATTAAGCGTGCCAGTGATGACTTCCTGAGCTTTTTCAGGGTATTTCGCACACATTTTTCCGAATTCGGAAATGTGGATATATTGATAAGTGCCTGACCGCATCGACGTTCCGACTCGTATCGTAGAGCCGTTGCTGAAAGTGAGCGATTGTGTCGTGTCGGACGTAGCACGCAGCAGGTTTCTAAGGTCTTGCGGCAGGTTGTCATAGGCGAATTTGATCTTGTCTCGGAAAAATACCTGGGCATCTTCCTTGTTGTGCGCGACGATGCCGCAGTTGATGTTGTCGTTAAAAAGCGCCCGATCCAGCATGAATATCTGGATGAACGTGGTCATGCCGAGTTGCCTGGCTTTCAGGATGATCGACAAAAACCACATGTTGTTGTAGAGCCACTTCTGCGCCCAATTCATTTTGAACGTGACGACGTTGCCCTGCTTGTCCTTTATCTTGTAAAGGTTGTCCAGGCGCCAGAGCGGATCGGCGAGTTTATTGTTCACTGATCGGCTTCGGCAAACCGCTGGTGCGGTTCGTCGCCTCTTTCATCAATTCGGCCAGGTCGCCGGTCACGTCGTGCGTCACGTCCAGGTGGTCGCCGTATATCTTCGGCACCATTTTGCCCGCGTACCACTTAATCGAATCGACACGCAGGCGTTTGTTCGCAGCAGTTTCGTGGTTCGGCTTATACCCGTTCGGATTGCCGTGTTTATCGAACGTTTCGATCCAGTCCTCGCTAGTGTCATCGATGATGTCCCACATGTCGTCAACCAAGATTTCGGCCTGGACGCGCCTGGCGTAGTAGTACAGGTCGCGAAACTCTTTGTACTCGGGATTCGCCAGCCATCGGATCACGGTCAGTTTCGACGGAAACGTCGGCGATTCGCAGATTTTATTCAGCGATTCGCCCGACATGATCCGTTCGCATAACTTCTGCGCCATGCGTTCGTTGTAAATGCGCGGCCTGCCGACTTTGGCGGTCGTGCCGCGATCCGTAGCAATAGCGAGACTCATTTCTTCGACTTTTTCTTCGCAGCCTTTTTCTTCGGTGCTGCCTTCGGCTTCGCCGGTTCCGGCACGTAGGGATTTTTGTGTGGATAATCGATTTCTGACATGGTTAGTTACCTTTGCTTGCTCTGACAATATGTGACATGAAAAAGAACGCGCCGATGCCGAGAACCAGGTAGTTCATCGGGTCAGTGGTCGCGACCTTGTAAATAAATTCGGCGTAGGCTTTGTCGATCTTGTAGAGGATCACGACCAGGGCCAGCAGCGCCAGTTCGAAGCGAATGATCAGCAGCGCCAGTTGCCGCCTGGTGATCGAGCGTTCGGTGTTTTCGCCGACGGTCTGCTCCATGAATTTGCCCGCCGCCTCGATGATCCTGCCGTTGTATTCGGCCTTTTCCTGCTCGGTGAATTTCATGCCGTCGATCCAGCCGCCGACGCCGCTGGCGACTTTCATCACGTTATCGGCGCCCTTACTGCTGCCGCCGCCCATCAGGAAACTACCGACTGCTTTAAGCGCGTTCAACATCGTCTTCTGCCTCGACTAGCATGGCGAACGAAATGCGCGTGTCGTCCGCGTTGGATTTTTCGACTTCGTGCACCGTGTTCGGTGACAGTATGACCAGTTCACCAGGTTTCGGCTCGTAGCGTTCGCCCTCGATGATGATGGCGCACGGCGGCGTGCCTGGATCGGCGTAGAATATCGCCGTCCATTCGGGATGCGAATGCGCCGCGATCAAGCTACCTGGCTCGACCAGGACATGAATGTCCTTCACCCAGGTATCGCCTGGCACCGGTATGTGCGACCGCATCGTTTCCAGCAGTTCTTCGAACTCGGTCCATTTGCCCAAACCCCACGGTGGCGTATTGGCGCACTCCAGGAACCGGTCGCGACCGTGTTTCAGGAACCGCGAGAGGTTATGAATCGAAAATGATTTCGACATGCCCGTAGTCCATGAATGTCTGGTCGCCTTTGCTCTGACCGTCGCCGTCCCAATCGCCGCCCCACCGCAGCGTGTAACCGAGTTCCTTCGCCGCGACCATCAGGCAACCGGCGATCACCGCGAAGATATGCGTATCGTCCCAATGGATCGTGCCGTTCACCCAGGGCGCGAAATCCAGACCTTCGCTGGCGGCACCGCCATCGGGATCGGTGGCGTTATGCTTCGAATCCGGCCAGCGTTTTTGACTGGCCCGCCGGTCGAACAGCGCGTTTTGCACTTCCTCGCTACGCCAACCGTGTACGATGGTGAAGTCGTAGGGCGAGATTTGCAGCGCGTAGTCCGCGATCAGTTGCAGCGGTTCGCAGCAGGTTTCCAGTTTGGCGCGTGACGCCTGGCCGAATCGAAAGTCATTCATCGCAATTACCGTGGTAGGCGCATTCGTGTCGCGCTTTCTGTTTTGCCAGGGCCGCATCGATCAGCGCCTGGATTTCCTTGTCGCTGCGCACCTTGTCTTCGACCAGGGCGTCAGGCACCGAGTCGATGTTGACCGTCACTTCCGCAGGCGCAGCAGCGGCCTGGCGCTCCTGGTACACGCCATAGCCGTCAACGCCGACGTAGGACAGCAGCGCCAGCATCAACGGCATCAGCAGCGCATGGTAGCGCGACATAAAGTGCTGGTTTTTCTCGCCGATAGTCACGTTAAAAGTGCCAACTAACAGCGCCACCGGCCGCGCATTCATCAATTTCGTCATCACAAGCGAAACCTCCTGTAAACAGTAGGGTATCGACTCGTTTGCCGACCTGAAAGTTTAAACCCCACTCGTCATTATAGGTGGCGGTTCCAACGCAGGCTTGAAAGGCGGGCGAATAATCGAACTGGCAGAACGACATCGAGGCCGCTGTCGCGACGCCTTTGGCGATGTCTTCCTCGACGCTGGTGCGAATCTCGCCCATGCCGGAACTGCCGTTGTTCGCGCTACCGTGGTAGTGCGTACTATTATCGATGTTGATGGTCTGCGACGTATCGTGCGCGTGCAACGTGAACGTCGCCAGGAGCATTAAGATCAACAAACTGACTCTAATCATACATTTCCTCGATGGCTAAGATGGCGAGTGCTATTTTTGCTGGATCCACTTTCGGTTTGGCGGGGATGGTCTCGACTTGGATCACGCGGATGCCGGTCCCGCCATCGCCGTCGCGGCGGTCTACTAAATCGACTTCGAAGCGGATAATCCCGCTGGAACCGAGCGCGAGTGGTAGCGGGCAAAAGTCCGGCCCAGGTGCTATGCCGTAAACACCTTCCGTCGCGATTGAAATCGGTTCCAGTATCCATGCCATTACGGTTGCCGTGTGATCGTGGTGGTTGATCCGACTTTGACAATTGTCTTATCAACGTCCGGCCCGCGAACACCATCCGAACCAGTCTGATCATAGTCGCTGCCCTCGGTGTTCTCAAAAATGGTGAGCGGGTCGTTGTTGTTCAGACCCTTATCCACCCAGGTATCGTGCGCGTAGTAGTCGAACGTGCCACCGAAATAGCGGTTATCGACCTGGCCGCTGGCGGTCGGATCGGCGTCGATGAAATAGGTGTACGTTAAACCTGGCTCGGCGAAACCGCCGAATTCGAACTTGTAGAGTCCGCCCGCGCCCATGTCGGACATATCCACGGCGGACACAACTGCGGCATCGGTGTCGATGCGCAGCACAGTGATGTCAGGATCGTTCGCTAGTCCATTGACCGGCGTTCCGTTCAGCGTCAGTTGTACAATTATGTCAGCCATCGTTCGGTGGTTTCGGTTTCACCGGCACGTCCATGATCTGCAACGTGCCGAGTTGTGCCATGATCGGCTGCGCGGTCTTGTAAGGCGCCTCGCGCAGGCAATCGCGAATCTGCTCCATCGCCTCGACCGGCACGACGAAACACTTAACCGTCATCGGCGCTTCGGTGCGCGGTTTCGGTTGCGAAAATTCAGATACTTGTGGTTTTTTGTCAGACATGGCGAGTCTCCTATCCGTCTGGGTTTCCGATAATGTTGCGGATTTGGTCGCGCAACTGCTCTTTGTAACTGCGCAGTTCACGTTTGCCCTGGCGCAGTACGTCTTTGACGAGCCGACCGACGGTGCCGTTCGGCTCGGCGGCGATCAGCGCGTTGCAGCGGTCAATCGCCGCGTTGACGTTATCGCGATCATCGCGAAAATTGGTCAGGTTGATGGCATCCTGAACGGGCTGCGTTTCGGGCAGGAAGCCAATCGTGCCGATAGAGTTGATCAACGCCAGGTGCACGACCGGATCGGCAATGATGTTGCCGCGCAGGTTGTTGTACGTCGGGTTGTTGATGATGCCCAGGCGGTTGAACTCGGCGGCAATCGCATCGACAAACGCGTTGCCCTCGGCGTTGCTGAAATTGTCGGTGATCACCGTCTGCAGCGCGTCAACGAAGCCGCCGCGATTGAGTGAATTGTCGGCAACGACGGCATCGATGCCTGCCTGCCATGCTTCTGCGAGTGAAATCGTCATGCGAAAAGTACCGTCACGATAAATTCTTTGCCGTCGGTAAAATTGCTGCCAGACGCGTTGACGGTTCCGCCGATCTGGTGCCAGCCAGTATTGTCGGTGTTACTGGTCACGTCGAATACCAGGAATTCGCTGCCGTCTTCCAGGTTTTGAATGTAAATCTGATCGCCGCTGGCAACCGCCGCCAGGATATTACCGGCATCGTTGCCTGGCTTCGTTTCATCGCTGATCGCAATGGCGGTCACGCTGCCGATGGTCGCGTTGTTGACGCGGAAACTACCGTTGCCAGGATCGGCCATCGTGGTCGTCGAATCAAACTGCCATTCACCAGACAGCGGCGCCACGGCAGCAGGCGCCGTGATGACGCGCCAGCGTTCGGTGGTCGCATCGTAGCGAATGTTGGCGCTGCGGTTCTCCGACAGCACGTAGTTGTTGCCGTCTGGCGTGATGATGCGATTGACATCGGTGCTGGCAGTGTCCTGGTGCGCCAGCAGGATCGTTTCGCTGCCGACATTGGTCAGCGTGAACGCGTCGCCGTCCTGGGCGGCGCCGGAATCGATGCCGGTGATGACGCTGGTCGTCGCGTTGCCGGTGATCCTGGCCCACTCGCGCATGTTATTGTTCGCGCTGCCGGTCAGCAGTCCGCCCCAATTGTTATTGTCGCCCGCGCCGAGTGCGCTCGGGTTGATCGGTTCGAACTGCAGGTTAGAGTCGAAACGGCTGCGCCCGCCGATGACGTGAAGGCTTTGCCGGTCGGTGATCGTGACGCCTGGCGAACTGGTCGGAAATCCGCCAACCGTCAGCGTATCCGCTTCGGTCACTGTGCCGCTGGAACTGGCGTAACTGACGCCGTTGATCACCCAGGCGCTGACGCGAGACATGCTGTTGCCGTCCACGGTCAGGCTACCGGCCTGCGTCAGCAGGAAGTCGGCCCATTCACCAGCGACGCCGATGGTACGCGCTGGCGTCACGAAGTTGCCGACCTGGTTGCCGTTGGCGCCGGACTGTGCGCCCAGGCTGAACTTGTCGTAATTCAGGTTCAGTTCCGAATCGGCAAACGTCGAGTTTTCGATCAGCAATCGATTCGTGCCTGGTGCGCTGAAACGCCATTGCGTGACGTTCGGCGTGACGATCTGCATGTATAGGTCATCGGTCGCGCCGAGATAACCCATCGAAAAGTCGTTGCTTGCGCCCATGCGCAGTACGCCGTTCGGGAAGTCGTTCGGGAAGTTGACCGGCCCGCCGAAGTCGCTTTCCGCCGTGCCTGCGCACTCGATGGCCCTGGTGTTCGTCGCCGCCGCCAGGTTAGATCGCAGGGCGCGTTTCGTGATATTGCCGCCGAACGGGATGGCATCGACATCGACGCCGATATACGCCGTAATCTGCTCGATCCCCGCGCTCGGCTGGAACAGGCCGAACGTCGGGTTGATCATGTGCAGCCCGCGCTGCGTGCCGAAATTGATCGTCGACAGGTTGACCGTGCCGAAGGTCGGCGCGTGGCGCACCGCCGTATCGCCGATGGTCTTCGTCATCGAGCCGAACGCGGCCAGAGCGCGCGTATTCGGCGCGTTGCTGAGTCCGATCGTTTGGCTGGTCGTGACCGCAACCGCGCCGGTCGAACGGTGCGAAACGCCATTATTCAGGATCAACGCTTGTACCAGATTGGCGTTTAAGCCGTTCGTGATCGTCGCCAGCGCGTTGAACAGGGTGAACGCCGCAAAACCCGCGCCGACGTTCGCGACGTAGGCTTTCGACTCCTGCAGCAGCGCCCATATCCACGTGCTGTTCGCGTAGGTGATCGTGCCGTTCGACAGGATACAACCGCCGACGAACGCAGCCGACTGCGTGTAGGTCTCCGAAAAAACCATCGCATTGAGGTTGCCCTGTTCCAGCGGGCCATCGACATCGACGCGGCCCGCGATTTCGAAGCCTTCGGACAGCAGTGGTGTGATGTGCGGCGCGGTAGTATCCGCGTCATACGCTTCCTGGAGCGTCGTCGCGCCGCTCGGGATTGCTTCGGCAAAAACTGTGCTGCCACTCATTTTTTCTTTTTCCGCCCCTTGCCCTTTTTCGCGTAGTACGCCCGCACTTGCGCGGCAGTCATCCGCCTACCACTCGGCGAGTAGTAGTACCTGCCGCGCTTCGTGAATGGCATCAGTAACGACCGGTGACTTTCGATCTGCCGATGGCGAAACCGCCCAGGCGTTCGCCCAGGTTACGGCGCGGCGGCGTGCCTTCCATCATGCGCTTGTAACGCTGCGTCGGCGTGTCCTTCGGTTTGCTGCCCTTGCCAGGGTTGTCAACGCGACGACCTTTGCGCGGCGCAACCGAGTGTCCGCCTGCGGTCGATTTGTTGAAATTGGGGAGAAAGCGATCCGCGTGACGCTCACGCGGGCTATTTCGAGTACCGCCTTTACCGCCGGTTCGATGATATGTCATGCCACAAGCCTCTGGTGCGCGAGTCCTGGGGCCGGATACTACTCCAAAAAGCGAGATTTTCCAAAAAAGGTCTTGACCAGGCGCGGGCGTTGCGCTTCGTCCAGGTCGATCACGCCGATGAACGTGATCCGTTCCTTATATAGCGGATCGCCGAATTTGTCGCGTTTGCCGCGATCCTCGATCCAGGTGTTTTCGATTCGA
>JAAUXZ010057988.1_pt1 | contig 16107 bp, 12 predicted proteins | sample 7278131 | NCBI WGS metagenome assembly JAAUXZ01 (sample SAMN14350119, study PRJNA611818) | marine sediment metagenome | isolation source: surface marine sediment (3m) | place: French Polynesia: Moorea | collected 2018-08
TGATGATCATTATCCTGTGTGCGTATGAGGGGTACAAGATCACGGATGAATTTTCCCAGTATGCCCAGGATGTGATGTTATACGATCATGTACAGTCTGCACAGGTGGGGTCTCTGCTGTTATTCTTTCGTCCGGTAATTGGTGTATTCATCGGTATCCTGGCAGACCGCTCACAAACAACCCTATTACTACCCCTCGGTTTTCTTGTAAGTCTATTGGGCGCCCTTTTATTTGCCACCGGGATCATTTCAGCATCAACCACAGCCCTCTTCTTTATATCCGTTTTGGTTGTGGCTACGGGTGTTTATGCTGCGAGAGTACTTTATTTTGCCGTGATGGAAAAAGGTAAAATACCCTTGCTGCTCACCGGGACTGCTGTTGGGCTCGTTTCCGTGATCGGCTTTGCCCCGGATATCTTTGCAGGTCCTGCCATGGGTTACCTGCTGGATAATTCCCCAGGGGAAACCGGGCATCAGCATGTATTCTGGATGCTTGCCGTATTCTCCCTGATAGGCGGTATAGCAGCCTGGTATTATTTTCGTTTATTTGGCAAACCCAAGAGTCCATAATACTTCATCATAAAAAACCCCTCACTTGCGTGAAGGGTTTTGATTTTAAAGAAAATGTTCGGCTACTCCACCTCCGGCATTAAAACACCCAGGAAATAATTTTCATCCAAATATTTAATGGCCACTTCCTGCACGTCCTCTGCGGTTAATTGATCTAATTTTGCCTCGAGTTGCATCATGGTATCCAGATTCCGGTCTTCTCGGTCTGCCCGGACCAGATTGGTCATCCAAAACCTGTTGGTCTTCATATTTTCCTTGTGCTTTACCAAATAGGTTTCCTTTACCTTGGCCATGTCCTTAGGCAGAACGCCCTCTTTTTTGATCTTTTCTACTTCGCCCAGAGCAGCGGCAACCAATTTGTCCACATTTTCAGGTCCGCAGGGGAATGATATGCTGAAAGTCAGGTTGGAGAATGAAATTTTGCTCAGATTTCCCCTTGCGCCTACACCATAGACCCCGCCTTCTTCTTCACGTAGTTTTTCTACCAGTTTTATCGTAAGTACTTCCCCAAGGGCCCTCACCGCCATTTCGGTTTGGTTGTCGTGCGGGATCTCCTCTTCCCAGGTAATACTCACATTACTTTTCGGATCAGTTCCTCGGTTTATAATGTGTTTCTGGTAGGTGTCCTTTCTTCTGAATTTCGTAGGCACAAACTCTTCGTTGCTGTTCTTGCCCGGCAGGGAGGCAAGGTAATTAACGGCATATTCCTTCAACTTAGCTTCATCTACATTCCCTACAAAGTAGAAGTGGAAGTCCCCTGCATCGGCAAATCGCTCCTGGTATTTTTCGTAAGCAAGGTCGTAATCTGCCGCATCCATTTTTTCCACGGTCGGAAATCCGGTATACCTGGGATTTCCTTCGTTTTTGATTTTGCTAATCTGATCCTGAAAGTAAAATTGCGGATTGGCCATAAGGTTACCTAAGAAGCTTTTTTGTTTGGTTATGAACGAATTAAATGCCTCATTGTCCTTATTCAGTGAAGTGAAATAGAGGTGGACCATTTGAAAGAGGATCTCCAGGTCCTTGGGTGCTGCGGATCCATTAAAACCTTCACTAAAAGGGCCAATTCCTGGCCTTACACTTACGATCTTGCCACTCATAAACTTGTCCATATCATTTAAGGACAGCCCACCAATACCAGCATCCGATAGGCCGGCATTTGCAAAAGTGGTTGCAATCAGTTCTGCATCGCTGTAAAGACTTGTTCCTCCAGGACTATATGCCTGAAAAAGGATTTCATCATTCTTAAAATCTGTCTTTTTATAAGTTACCCGGGCACCATTGCTTAGGGTCAAAGTAGTGAATTCCAAATCTGCATTTGTTTCTGACTTTACAACGCTACCTGGAGCGGGCATGGTCTCAATCAATTCAGACCGCACAGCCTCATCCTGGTAAGGGGTAATTTCTGCTGTCTTCATCGCATCCAGCAAATTTCTGACCTCTTCTTCGGTTACCTGAACAAGGCCTTCCTTTTTAGGTCCAGTCATTACGATAACCCGATTGTCGTCGTGTATGAAATCGTTAATAAGCGCACTTATCTCCTCAAGTTGAATACCGGGCAACAGCTTTTTGGTCATGTCAAAACTCCAGGCGATGCCGGGTATCGGCTGATTCTGCAGGTAGTGATAAATGTATGGGTAGATAAGGCGATTGCTCTCCAACTTATCGCGGTCATTAAATTGCTTTTCCAGCCTGGCCAAGAGGCTTTTTTTAGCTCGTTCAAATTCTGCTTCCTGAAAGCCGAAGCGCTTTACCCGTTCATTTTCTTCCAATAGGGCTTTAAGTGCCTTCATTTGTCCGTCAGGACTGGTTTGCGCAAAGGACTGGTAGGCATTTTTAGTTCTGGCAAAAGTCCCGCCGTAACCTGAGTAGCCAAATACGAAAGGCGGGTTTGCGCTATTCCGAAGTTCATCCAGCCGATTGTTGATCAGTGTGGAAAAAAGGTTTTTTACCAAACGTTCCCTATAGTCATTGATCGTTACTATCTGAGGGGCTTCAAAACGGTCTTTGTAGAGTACCTGTACGCTGGTAAAGGCCGCTTCTTCATCTGAAGCAATAGCGATCAGGGTTTCCTCGTGGTTGGGTAATTCAAAGGATTCGCGCTTTGCCGGGCTTTCGGCTTTTTTGATGTTGGAAAAATGCGTCTTTATCTTTGACTCCAGGGTAGCCACGTCAAGATCCCCAACAGCGATTACCGCCATAAGATCGGGCCTGTACCAGGTATTAAAATAATCCCGGACATCGTCATAGGTAAAATTTTCGAGGTTCTCCTTTGTTCCAATAGGGAGTCGCTCTGCATACTTGGAACCATACATTATCTTGGGCAGGGTTATTTTTTGCATACGTTTATCAGCACCCAGGCGCAAACGCAGTTCTTCGAGTACCACACCGCGTTCTCCATCAATGGCCTCTTCAGACAAGGTGGTGTTATGCGCCCAGTCTTCTAGTATCTGGAATCCTTTTTCCAGTTTTTCCGGATCGTCACTTGGAATGGGAAGGATATAAACGGTTTCATCAAAACTGGTATAGGCGTTTAAATCGGCACCGAACTTGACCCCTATGCTTTGGAGATAATCGATCAGGTCATTTTTTTCAAAATTCTTGGTGCCATTGAAATTCATGTGCTCCATGAAGTGTGCGAGCCCGAGCTGGCGTTCGGTTTCCATAATGGATCCCGCATTGACTACCAATCGAAGCTCTACTTTGTCTTCCGGTTTACCGTTGTTTCTGATGTAATAGGTTAGTCCATTAGGCAGGGTTCCTATTTTTACATTGGGATCAATAGGAATGTTTTCCTCTGGGATTGCCGTGGCACTCATGCCATCGGTTTGAGCCAATAGGGGAGACATCCCCAAAAAAGCAAAAATGATAAAAGAAGCAATTTTTTTCATGAGTAACAATTAAGGTGATTTTTCAAATAAAGCGGAAAAGATAGGGAAGAATTTACTGTAAGAAAAATTGTATGAAATGAAATAAATTCAGATAAAATTTAAGCTTGTGTAATGGTCATCTGTAATGGATTTATAATGAAGCAAATAGGGAACGATTTGTCCATGCATGCCATAGTTGTATCCGGTAAAACCTTAGAAATATCATGGTTTGTCTACACGCAACACTCCCAATTAATTGATACATTTTAGTTCCTCTTACTTTAGTCTATATCAAATAATTTGTAGACATAACATGGACACAGCCAAACCGTACAATATATTCGACTGATTAATAATTACATTTTACTCCTATGATGATCACCAAAAAGACCAAATTATGGCAATACTTCTCCTTTCTATTCGTCTCCATAGACCAGTTTGGAAACGCATTAGCCGGGGGTAACGCAGATAATACTATTTCGGCCCGTGTAGGTTATTACAATCACCATTATCAATTTGAACGCGGAAAAGTTCCCTGGTACTGGTCATGGTTTGAACGCGTAATAAATACCACTTTCTATCCAGTAGACGGACCTCATCATTGTCATGAGGCCTATCATAATGATGCGGGTGAAATTTTTGATAATCGGATTACGAACGTAATGGTAGCCTTTGCCGCTACCTTAATAATTATTCCCAGTTGCCTAATCATAGCCTTTGTACTATATCTTCTTGCGGCGCTTAGGATAGTTAAACGTAGAGAGATCAATAGAGGTGAAAACCTGGAAAAGCGTTTAGTCAGGTGTCAATTACTCTTAAGAAGCACCTTGCAAGAGTTAGAGGAACACGAAATTGATTTTGATCCGAAAGACCACAAAGAAAACGTAGCGTTAATAAAGGCTGAAATTGAAAATATTAAAGCAGTATTGGGTTTAGGTTGAAAATATCCGATAATTCAATCCAAACGCCTGCGAGTAATATTTGGAAATTAAAATAATTGGGAATATTTAGGTTAGTTTATGTGAGCATAATTCTTTTTGGCGCAATTGAAGTTTTGATTTAACGATGTTAGATGGGCCTGAAGTAAGGCAATAGAAAGATTGAATAAGATCAAGTCCTGTTATTCACATCAAAAATTATACAGGATAAAGCATTGTTTTATTCTCCATACCGCGAGTAAGGTACGATTACTTAAAAGGATTCATCATCGTGCATTTGAGCCTATATTGGTCTGCGCGATGATTACATCACTAAGCACTTCACTCTCAAAAACATTAAGATGACCGTCGAATCTAATTAGTTCATCAAAACTAATACTCGTACCATCATCCAAACGGGTAACCACGGTTTCACTTTCCAGGCATATACAGGTATTGAGCCTTATTGCCTGACTTCCGCCCTCCTCTAAACTGTTATAATGAATAGCTGTTGGATGAAGGTCTTCAGATGCACCCTCGAGGCGAACAAAGACTGTTGAGGTATTGTCATGATTTCTCGCAAAAGTTACTTCCCCTGATATATTGGAATTTGTAGCACCCACCAATTGATAGGTAACAGAATTTGCCGGGTCTGTCCGATCAATAACCCCATTTACTTCATCATTATTCTTACAACCTTGGATTGAAATAAAAAGGGCTAACAACATTAAAGCATTCTTCATAACACTCCGATTAGATTTATACGCAAGTTTTTGATTAGTTCTATTCTTAATCCCTTTCATAACCTAAGTATTTCCAATAAAGGTATTCTTGAGGTGTGATGTGGACAATGATTTGGGTCATTGCTGTTAACATTGAATGCAGCTAACTTGCATTTGCCCAAAATGGATTAGTATGAAGTGGTATTATCAATATGCTGTTCTTCTTTTAAGCTTACTGGCCCTTGTTACCTCATGTAGCAATGAGTCTGACGGATCCGATGATTTTGTACCCTATATGGAGGCACGGATAAATGGTGAGCTAATTGTTACCAATAATGTACAGGTGTATGAATCGAATTGGATAGATGAACCTGCCTGTATATATCGTATTCGGGGTGATTGGAGTCGTTCACCCCATTTGGCACAAGTTCTACGAATCGACTTTCCAAGACACGGGGGTATGCTACTCCAGGCCAGTTATGATGTCTTTGAGGAGGAAGTAGGGGACGTTGTAGAATATTGGACTATTGATTATTGTGAAACACCTGAAGATCCAGATGGCTATAATGTCTACAATGATGTTTCATTTACCATTAACCATGTTGGAAACAATATCTACAGGGGGGTGTTCTCGTTCGAGGTTTCAGTTAACTGCCGAGAAAAAGTATTGACCATAGAGGGCCAATTTGAAATAAAGTCAGAGATACCCCTATGTGAAATTAGGGATCCCCAACTGGGTGGCTAGGGTTGTCCCTTTGCCTTAAAATAGTCGGTTGCAGATTACTATTAGCGCCAAGATCCTTAGCTTGTGACATAACTCCTGCCATTTCAGTTCCAGAACTTTGCCAGCATATAAGAGGGTTTGAAAATATCCCGAATTGCGGGACGCTGAGGAGCACATGGAAACCTATTCAATCCCGCCAACAGGATAGTGCGGCAGATCGTCATCCGCTCTTTTCCTGAAATCGGGAGAATAATACAGGAAAAAGCGAAAAGTATGGTTGAGGTCGTATTGATTTCCTGTGTATTGCTGTTGGTAAACCAGCATATAACCATAATCTACCATCAGGTTTTTCCCTATACGCTGGTTAAAACCAAGGAACAACCGGTTCTGGTCAAAGGTGTTGTAGATGATCTCCTTACCCGAATGGAACAGGATCTCATTGGACAGGACGGGCCTGGGCAGCCTGGGATCTTTGAATACTTGCACAGCAGCTGAGATCAGGAAGCGAAAACGGCTTGAAAAGCGCACGCGGTCTTTGGCACCACTATTTGTGTTTAATACCTCCTGCCAGCGTTGTTCAACCCTCACGCGTTGGAGGAAGGTTATCTTTCCAATTATAGCCCGCCAAAGTGCCTGCTGGTAAACCCTGCGTTCGAGAGCGTATTTCCTTCCAGAATCGGTTTCTGTGGCACGCCACAACGCCGCGGTTCCTCCTACGAAAGAGATCTGATCATTTAACCAATAAGCAGCACCCAGGCGAAGAAAATAAAAGTTGGGATCACTGATAAAGTTGTTACGCCGAAGATGTATATCAGCAATCATCCCCCAGCGTTTGCTGATTCGTGCCGTACTGTTTATACTGGTCCAGAACTGCGTTTGCTCAAAGGTTTCAGTCGCTACCTCCTGCTGTGAATTTGCCGTGGCAGGGATAAACATGATGATAAGTAATCCTAGAAAAACCTTGTTCACTGACATGGGATAGGTAGAAAAGACAAAGGTATTGCTTATATCTTTTCGATCCTCAAGCCTTGTTTTCCTTTTATTGCACATTGCTTTGGTAAGGCATGCATTGAAGTAGCCTTTTGAAATATGATATAATTCTGAGTATGATCAAAAGGAAAATAGAATAAATGGAGCGTGCAGCCTTTGGAAAAAATGATGAGGTCATTCCAGGTCAAACCATGAAACAGCATTTTTAAAGAGATCATTCGCTTCATAATGCCATATATTGATGTCACCCGAAAACAGTACCTTCCCCTTTCCAAACTGCATGGTGCCAATAACTATTGGGGCATTTACTTCTTCAGGATCTTTAATTTCATTGTAATTGGTGTCCAAGTATGTGGCTGCACTCAATCGGGCAATAACGTCGACAGGATTTTTTGATCGGTTCAAAGCGGATACCCCATTAATAGGGTGTTCATATGACCTGTTTCCAGTTATGTAGTGTTTCTGAAATTCAATTATAACATCGTTTGTATTGGTTTTCCAGAATTGAAGCCCCAAATGCCATGGTAAAATATTATTGGTATGAGAATGATCCAGAAGGAGCATTAAATTCCCTCCATTTTCAACATAACAGGCAATTTCTTCGGATTCTGCCATACCATATGGCAAATAGGAACCTGCAACGATTAGGAGTTGGATATTCGGAAATTGATTTAGGAATATATCCTCCTCCCTACAAGTTTCATATACAGAGAATCCTTCCCCTCTTAAATAATCGACCAATCCTTTCCCTTGATGTCCCACAGCTGAATCGCAGTCCACCCCCTGTGGAAACCACCATGCGCCGCCACCTTTAGATGCATTTATCACAATTTCTGAAGGATATATTGCTTCATTGGACGCTCTCATACATGACAACGCTTCAGAATCCGAGCTACAGGAAAGAATCAGGCTGAGTACCGGAATAACAAAGAGTAGTTTTTTCATCTAATCCAACTATAGAAGAACCAAATTAGGATGAAATAACCCCTACAACAATGATATAGGTCAGTCTGGAATTAAGCACATTAGCTTTGACAAAGGGACCGAATCGAGGCTGAGCTGAAAAGTAGATCTTTTCTGAGATAACGTTATTTTCCTCAAGATAAAGCAGATTGCCTAGATCCGCCCTGACCCGATAATTATCGGCACTTTGGTGGAGGAGAAAAGGGCCTAGGTTGGTCCTACAAAAAAGTAAACCCTTATGCCAACGAAGTTGGCCCAGGCTTTTTCCATTTATCCGCATATACAAGCAAGCTTGAATGCTCCTAAATGAAAAAACCCTTCATTCTCATGAAGGGTTTACTTTTCTGCGGTCTGGACGGGACTCGAACCCGCGACCCCCTGCGTGACAGGCAGGTATTCTAACCAACTGAACTACCAGACCAATGATTTTATGCTGACTCCTCGTCAGTACTCCGACAACAGTCGGATTCAAACCTTGCTCAACTGCTTGTGTAAAGCGTCTGCAAATATACGTTCCTAATTCATATCCGCAAACAAAAAATTCATTTTCCGGCCCTAGACAAACTTTTGGCGTTCAATGAGGAAGGTATTCAAAACCTTTTGGAACTGATCTCGAATATCCACGCCCACATATTTGATCTTGTATTGCCCGCACTTTAACCTGATGGTCTTTAAATAATCCTCAAGCTCTTCCTGGTAGGCTGTTTTCAGGTCATCGGGATAGACATCAATATGGGCTCCGGTTTCCACATCCACAAAGCGCCTGGGCGTGTTCTCAAAGTTAAACTGGGCTTCGGTCTCATGATCGAGCAAATGGAATAACACCACCTCGTGCTTGTTGTATTTCAGGTGCCTCAGGGCATCAAAGAGCTTGTCGTTATCCCGGGCGGTCTGGAACATGTCCGTAAACAAAAAGATCAGGCTGCGCCGTTTGATCTTTTCTGCAATCTGGTGCAAAAACGTATAGGTGCGGGTTTCTTTGGCAGGTGCGGGATCCAGGCTGATCTCACTTAGTTTGGTAAGCAACATCTGGTAGTGGCGTTCGCTTCCTTTTTCCGGCGTATAGAAATTGTAAGTATCTGAATATACACTCAGCCCAACCGCATCCCGCTGTTTTTTCAGGATATTCATCAGGGCGGCAATGGCCAGCACCCCATATCCGATCTTGTTGAGGTGGTCAATATCAAGCTTTTTAACCTCAGGGTAGTACATGGAAGCCGAATTGTCCAGGATCATATGGCATCTCAGGTTGGTCTCCTCCTCGTACCGCTTGGTGTACAACTTGTCTGTTTTGGCAAAAAGCTTCCAGTCGATATGCTTGGTGCTTTCACCAGTATTGTAGATCTTGTGTTCGGCAAATTCGGCCGAAAATCCGTGGAAAGGACTTTTGTGGATCCCACTGATAAAACCCTCCACTACCTGCCTGGCCAGTAGCTCGAGGTTCTGGAATAAAGGTGCCTTATGTAATTCCGATGGGATGTGCATAATAGAAACAGGCTACTAAGATAAAACAAAAAGGTCCGGCAAAAAGCCAGACCTTCCATTAATGCTCTTAATAAGCTCGTTTATAATACCGCGTCTATAGCGTCTGTATATACTTTCTTGGGAGAAACACCTACTTGTCGGTTTACGATCTCACCATCTTTAAAAACCAATACAGTAGGAATGTTACGTACCCCGTATTTCGCTGCGTACTCCTGGTGGGAATCCACATCTACCTTACCTACTACGGCTTTTCCTTCATATTCTTCACTTACCTCATCAATGATAGGTCCTACCATTCGGCAGGGGCCACACCAGGCTGCCCAAAAGTCTACCACAACAGGTTTATCGCTTTTCAGTACTACTTCGTCAAATGTAGCATCGGTTATCTCTAATGCCATGATTATCAAATTTTAGAATTATGCAAATTTAGTTAAATATTTGCCCTTTTCCTTACACTGATAGTATTCATTTTTCTTATGCAGATATCAGCCCTCCCTATGTAAAATCACGGCTAATTCAACTTGTAATGGAACTCCTGATCCTCCAAAGCAGTAAGCAGTTCACTGGTGATCTGAACCTTTTGTTTCCTACTGGCGAGGGTAACCTTGATTTCCTCCTCCAGTTCGTATATCGTGAAGTTCAGCGTGTGTTTCCCTTTGTAAGACACCAGGGTATCTTTTAGTTGATGGATCTGATCCTCCCGCACTTGTTCCAGGCGCAGTTTAATCGTCAGTTTCCGGGCAAAGGCTTCCATGGCCTCCTGCAACAAGAGGAACTGATTGAATTGCAAGCGGGGATCCCCCTTCTTTCCGGTTTCCCGGTTGATCCAGCCTTCCCTGATAAACACCTTTATCAGGATAAAGGAATTGATCATAAGGAAGTGCCGGAATTTGAGGTATTCCTCCCCAAAAATGCGGAATTCATGGGTATCTGTATAGTCCTCAACCGTAAAGGCTGCCCATCCTTTGCCATTCTTGGAAACCCGATGTTGTACATCTGTGATCACCCCGGCAAAACTGAGTTCACGGTTCAGGTACTCCTCCGGATGGGCGAAGAAAGAAACACTGGCATTACAAAAAGCGTTGATCTCCTTTTTGAAATCGTCCAGGGGATGGCCTGAGATATAGATCCCGACCACTTCTTTTTCGCGTCGTAGCTTTTCCATGGTTCCCCACTCCTCACAGGGCGGTATTTCAGGTTCGGGGATTTGTACCTCGCTGGCTTCACCAAAGAGACTAACCTGAGAGGAGTTTTCATTCTCCTGCATCTTTGCGCCATACTTGATCACTTTTTCCAGGAAAGTGATCCCATCACCCACCTGATGGAAATATTGCGCACGGTGGTTATTACCCAGGGAATCAAAGCCACCTGCCAAAGCCAGGTTTTCGAAGGCTTTCTTATTGGCTGCCCTCAGGTCTACCCGTTTGGCCAGCTCAAAAACCGATTTATAATGCCCGTTGGCTTTTCGTTCTGAAACAATGGTTTCAACTGCTGATCGGCCTACACCTTTGATGGCACCCATCCCAAAGCGGATCGCATTGTTCTGGTTTACGGCAAATTTGTAGTAGGATTCGTTCACATCCGGACCTAATACTTCCAATCCCATACGCTTACATTCCTCCATGAAAAAGGTTACCTGCTTGATGTCGTTCATGTTATTGGAAAGAACGGCGGCCATGTATTCAGCAGGGTAATGGGCCTTTAGGTATGCCGTTTGATAAGCGATATAGGCATAGCAGGTAGAGTGGCTTTTATTAAAGGCATAGGAGGCAAAAGCTTCCCAGTCTTTCCAGATCTTTTCAAGGACCTCCCTGGGATGCCCTTTCTCTTCCCCGCCATTGAGGAATTTCGGCTTTAGTTTTTGCAGCAGGGCAAAGATCTTTTTCCCCATGGCCTTACGGAGAACGTCGGCCTCACCCTTTGAGAACCCGGCGAGTTTTTGTGATAAGAGCATCACCTGCTCCTGGTAAACCGTTATCCCATAGGTCTCTTTCAGGTATTCCTCCATTTCAGGAAGGTCATAGGTAATGTCTTCCTGCCCGTGTTTCCTGGCAATAAAGCTTGGGATATACTCCATAGGGCCTGGCCGATAGAGTGCGTTCATAGCGATGAGGTCATCGAACACCGAAGGCTTCAAATCCTTAAGGTGTTTTTGCATCCCGATGGATTCATACTGGAAGATCCCTACCGTATCTCCTCGTTGAAATAGTTCATACGTTTTTTCATCGTCCAGGGGGAAGGCATCCGGATCCAGGGCGATCCCCTGACGGGCTTTGACGATCTTGACCGTATCCTTGATCAGGGTCAGCGTTTTTAAGCCGAGGAAGTCCATTTTCAGCAGCCCCGCACTTTCCACCACGGAATTATCGAATTGTGTCACATAAAGGTCCGAGTCCTTGGCCGTGGCAATAGGTACAAAATTGGTGATATCGTCTGGCGTAATGATCACCCCGCAGGCATGGATCCCGGTATTTCGTAGTGAGCCTTCCAGTACCCGGGCAAGATTTACTGTTTCGGCTTCCAGGTCGTCCCCCTCGGAAATATTCAATAGCTGGTTGACCTTATCCAGTTCATCCGCACGGAATTTTTTCTTCAGGTCGGCTTCAGGTACCCCGAAGATCTTTCCGAATTTGGCCATATTGGGTATCAGCTTCGCGAGCCGGTCGGCATCGTTCAGGGGCAGGTCCAGTACCCGTGCCGTATCCCGAATACTTGATTTGGCGGCCATGGTCCCGTAAGTGATGATCTGCGCCACCTGGTTGGCACCGTATTTATTGATCACATAATCCATTACTTTACCCCGGCCTTCATCGTCAAAATCGATATCAATGTCCGGCATGGAAACCCGGTCCGGGTTGAGGAACCGCTCAAAAAGCAGGTCGTATTTCAAGGGATCTATATTGGTAATCCCGAGGCAATAAGCCACTACGGATCCAGCTGCGGATCCGCGTCCGGGACCAACGGAAACACCCATATTCCTCGCCTCACGGATAAAGTCTTCCACAATCAGGAAATACCCGGGATAACCGGAATTTTCTATAGTAGCGAGTTCAAAATCAATGCGCTCCCGGATGTCCTCATTAACTTCTGAATACCGTTTTTTGGCCCCTTCGTAGGTGATGTGTTTCAAATACTTGTTTTCTCCGCGTTTTCCACCATCCTGTTCGTCTTCTGGTACAAGAAATTCCTCAGGGATCTCAAATTGGGGGAGGAGCACTTCACGGGCAAGATCAAAGGCTTCAATCTTATCCACAATTTCCTGAATATTCAGGATGGACTCAGGGAGATCATGAAAGAGGGCTTTCATGGCTTCGGCCGACTTGAAGTAGTACTCCTGGTTGGGCAAACCATAGCGATAGCCTCTGCCGCGACCAATAGGCGTGGCTTGCTTTTCCCCGTCCTTTACACAAAGGAGGATATCATGGGCATTGGCATCTTCCCTGGCGCAGTAATAGGTGTTATTGGTCGCCACCGTCTTGACCTTATGCTTCTCGGCTAACGCCAGCAGTACTTTATTTGCCCGTTTCTCATCTTCCTGGTCGTGCCGCATGATCTCTATATACAGATCTTCTCCAAACTCTTCTTTCCACCACAACAAGGCTTCTTCCGCCTGCTTTTCGCCCTGGTTCAGGATTTTGGCAGGAATTTCCCCGTAAAGGTTCCCGGTTAGTACAATCAGGTCATCCTTATACTGGGAGACGATCTTCTTATCAATTCTGGGTACGTAGTAGAAACCATCCGTGTAGGCCAGAGAAGACATCTTGGCCAGGTTGTGGTAGCCATTTTTATTCTTGGCCAGGAATACCACCTGGTAACCGTAATCCTTGACATTTTTATTCGCATGGTCTTCGCAGACATGGAATTCACATCCGATAATGGGAGTTATGGGTTTCCAACGGGCTTCTTCTCCTTTTTCAAGGGCCTCTTTATTCCGTGTTTCAACCGATTTGTTATGGGCCTTTACTTCTTTTACAAAATGAAATGCCCCCATCATGTTGGCATGGTCTGTTAGCGCCACTGCCGGCATCCCGAATTCTGCAGTTTGCTGTACCAAATCTTTTATCCGGATGGTAGATTGTAACACCGAAAACTGGGAATGGTTATGCAGATGCACAAAGGGCACTTCTTCCAGAGAGGCCATATTCTCTTGAAGAGTTGCCTGGGATAGATCACTGTCTACTGCAGCCAGTTGCTCCCTGATCTTTTTGGAGGCTTCCTTGAAGTTAATATGCTTTAACCCAATCAGTGAGATGGGTTCAGGATTAGCTGAAGCAAAGTCCTGTAAATATTGGGGAGATGCATTTAGTTGTTTGGTAGAGAATTCACCCTGGCGGATCAATTCAAAAAAACAACGTGCCGTTGCCTCTACATCTGCCGTGGCATTATGGGCCTCTACAAAAGGTTCTTGGAACAGGAATGCATGTAATTCGGATAAGGTAGGCAGTTTGAACTTGCCGCCCCTTCCTCCGGGTATTTTACACAACAAGGCTGTATCTTCCGTACAGGTATCAAGAATAGGCAGGTTTTCCAAACCATTCGGCTGCTCCATTCGCAGAAATTCAGCCCCCATAATATTGATATCGAAACCTACATTCTGCCCAACAATAAAGCGGGCTTTCGAAAGGGCTTCACTGAAATGCTGGAGAACTACTTCCAGGGATACCCCTTCTTCTGTAGCCAGTTCCGTGGAGATCCCGTGGATTACTTCCGCATCGTAGGGTATGTTGAATCCCTCCGGGATAACCAAATAATCCTGCTGGTCCAGCACCTCACCCATTTCATCGTGCAATTGCCAGGCAAGCTGTACGCATCTTGGCCAGTTATCCAGGTCGGTTAGAGGAGCGTCCCATCTTTTAGGTAAGCCAGTGGTTTCAGTATCAAAAATCAGGTACATAGGGGTTCCATGAAAATTTAAAAGAAGGTTATAAAAATAGGGAAATGTGTAAAGTAGGAAAAGGGTAGTTATCAGGAGTTATTAACGTATCTCCAGCTGGCTGTATCTGTATTTTTCTGGGTTGATACCCTATTTTAAAGATTGTTTTATAAAGCATTGTGTATTAATAGAAATAGAGTATCTTTGCCGTCCTTTTTAGGAATAAAAGAATTAATAACCGGGGGTCGGGTACCCTACAAAATTAATGTGATATGCCTGTTAGAATCAGACTTCAAAGACACGGAAAAAAAGGAAAACCTTTCTATTGGATCGTTGCCGCAGATTCACGTGCAAAAAGAGACGGTAAATTCTTAGATAAACTTGGAATATATAACCCAAACACCAACCCTGCTACCATTGAGATCAATGTAGATGACTCTGTTAAATGGTTGGAAAACGGGGCACAACCATCCCATACCGCCAAACGAATCCTTTCTTATAAAGGAGTCTTGCTCAAGCATCACCTGATGGGAGGAGTTAAGAAAGGCGCTTTCACCGAAGAAGAAGCAGAGGCCAAATTCCAGGCCTGGTTGACGGAAAAAGAAAAAGCAATAGCCAAAAAAGCAAGTGGCCTTGAAAAGGCTAAAGCCGATGCTAAGGCAAAGGCCCTTGAAGCCGAGAAAGAGGTTAACGAAAAACGCGCACAGGCAGCTGCCGAAGCGGAAGCAGAAGCAGTAGCGGAAGCAGAAGCCGCAACTGAGGAAGCTCAAGCGGTTGATGCTCCGGAAGGAGAAGTTGCAGAAGCTGCTCCCGAAGCACAAACTGAAGAAGTGGCCGAAGAAGCTCCTGAGGCAGAAGCAGAAGCCCCAGCAGCTGAGGTAGCTGAAGCAGAAGAAACTGCTGCTACTGAAGAAGCTCCAGCCGCAGAGACTAAGGAGGAAGAAGCCCCTGCTGCACCTGAAGCATCAGCTGAGGAAGAATAGCAAGGCTGGCAACACCATGCAAAAGGAAGCCTGTTTTTACCTGGGCAAGATTGTTGCTAAACACAGCTTTAAAGGGGAAGTTCTGGTAAAGTTAGATACAGACGAACCCGAAGTATACGAAAACATGGAATCAGTGTTTGTTTCGAGAAGAAACAGCCTGGTTCCTTTTTTTATTGAACGCTGCAACCTCCATAAGTCTAGCTTGCTTCGCATTAAATTCGAAGAGGTTGATGATGAACAAGGGGCATCTGCACTAATCGGATCCGAATTATACCTGCCTTTAGATTTTCTTCCCAAACTGGAAGGGAACAAGTTTTACTACCACGAAGTAATAGGCTTTACCCTGTTGGATTCCGTCCATGGGGACATCGGCGTTATTGAAGGGGTAAACGACAGCGTTTCGCAGGCCCTATTTGAAGCGGATAAAGATGGCAAAAAGGTCCTGGTACCAATCAATGATGACATCATCCAAAAGGTAGATCGTGAAGCAAAGACAATTCATGTGACAACCCCTGAGGGATTGGTGGACCTCTATCTGGGATGAAAGCTAAACCTTTTAAATTCAAACAGTTTACAGTACAGCAAGACCGGTGCGCCATGAAGGTGGGTACCGATGGGGTTCTATTGGGTGCCTGGGCCACCCTGACTCATAATCCCGACTCGATCCTGGATATTGGTGCCGGTACGGGTTTGGTTGCCTTAATGCTTGCCCAGCGTTCTGGTGCTGTACTTATCGATGCCCTTGAAGTTCAGGAAGCTGATTTTGAACAATGCGTATCTAATTTTGAAGCCTCTCCCTGGGCAGATCGTTTGTACTGTTATCATACCTCTTTGCAGGATTTTGCCCTGGAAGTAGAAGAACAGTACGAGCTGATTGTTAGCAATCCGCCTTTCCATATCGAAACACCTTCAAGTGGGGACCAGGCCCGGGATCAGGCCCGGCAATCCCGATCCCTGCCCTTTTCCGAATTACTGGACGGAGTAACAAAATTGCTATCTGCCGAAGGGAAA
>JAAUXZ010025654.1_pt1 | contig 16106 bp, 11 predicted proteins | sample 7278131 | NCBI WGS metagenome assembly JAAUXZ01 (sample SAMN14350119, study PRJNA611818) | marine sediment metagenome | isolation source: surface marine sediment (3m) | place: French Polynesia: Moorea | collected 2018-08
CGTCTTTGGATTGGCAACCGTGGTATTGACACGACTACCCGAACCCAGCGACGGAACGATTTCGACTTCTTCAGGGGCGATCATCACTCCTACTCACGGGCCCTGACCGAAAGTCGCCACGCCAAAGGTCGTCTCGGCGCAGCTTCCCGGGGATATCCTCAAGCTCACAGGGCGAAATGCGGCGAACGCTGCGGCCGACAGGGTATTCAGTAGCGCAGTCGTGACTGATCGTTGCAATTGTGACTGTCGGTCATATAATTACTGAAAGTCATCAGCACTACGACCATGGGCATTCTGGAACGCAAACAGCGCGAATTCGCTCGCCGGGAGCGCGACATTCTCGACGCCGCCCTGAATCTGTTCGACTCGGACGACTGGCTCTCAGTCACCGTGGAGCAGATCGCGAACGCGGCGGAAATCGGCAAGGGCACTATCTACAAGCACTTCCCGAGCAAGGAAGCCATTTATGCCCGACTGACCCTGGACTTCTACGGTGCGCTTCTGTCCCATCTTCGGTCTGCGGACACGGAACAGGGGAGTATGGAGACCTTCCGTCGAGTTGCTCGTTTTGCCCTCCGCTATCACCTGGACCATGCCAAGTTTCGACGGGTGGTCCAGTACTGCAAACGAGGGGATTTCAAGAACCGGGCAGCGCCAGAGTTACTCCAGGGATTCGCCAAACTGGACGCCCTTTTCGATGAGTTCAGCACGGCCCTTATCCAGCGCGGCATCGATGAGGGCGTGTTTGCCGACCGGCCGGTGGAGCAGGTTCGTTACGGCCTGCACGCCACGTTCGAGGGTGCCATTTACACGCTGTGGGAAGGGTATTGCTGGGGCAAGGACATCGAGACGGATGCCTTTGTGGAAGCCAGTGTCGAATTCATGCTTGCCGGACTGCGGGCTGTGCCAGAAATGGAACCCGAAGTAACCGGCTGATTTTTTTTGGCTGCGTTGTGACTCATGGTCACCTGTTGGCTACAAGTCACCAAGCGAGGACGAGCCATGAAACGTTCAACTTTTGCGGCCGCGGGTCTGATGGCCGGTCTTGGCGTGTGGCTCTTGACCGGAGCACTTGCCGCACGCCAAGGCGCGGAGAATCCCGACGTTGCCGGGACCGGCATGGAAACGGCACCTATGAAGGTCAGCGTGCGCGATTCGGTCTCTCAGGGCGTCAAGCGACGCATGGTCGTTCAGGGCCAACTCGAGCCCAGGCGGACAGTGAACCTCCGGGCGGAGACCGAGGGCACGGTCACCACCGCGAACATAGCGAAGGGTCTGACCGTGGAGGCGGGTACGATCCTGCTGACGCTCGCCTCCGACGATCGGCCCGAGCGGCTGGCTGAGGCGCAGGCCCTGCTTGCCCAGCGAAAGGCGGAACTCGAGGCGGCCCGCAAGCTCGGCCAGAAGGGGCTTCAGTCCGAGAACGCCCTGCGCCGCGCCGAAGCCGACATGGCCGCGGCAGCGGCCACACTCGCAGCCGCGCAGCTGGACATGCAGCGCACCCGCATCAGGGCACCGTTCGCCGGCGTGGTCAACGAGCGTCCTGCAGAGCAGGGTGACTTACTGCAACGCGGGGATGTGGTTGCAACCTTGATCGAGGTCGACCGCCTCCTGGCCACGGCTCAGGTGCCTCAGAGCGCTGTTTCACAACTCCGCGTCGGTGACACCGTGCGCGTCCTGCCCGCGGGGCTGGAGCCGGTGGAAGGGGGCATCGTCTACATCTCCGGTCTGGCCGACACCGACACGCGCAGCTTCCGCATCGAGGTGGAGATACCGAATCCGTCTCGATCGCTGGCCGCGGGGATGAGCGCGACGCTGGAGATTCCGCTATCCGAAGTGAACGCTCACTTTATATCTCCTGCAATGTTGACACTAGGTACGGATGGCGAGGTTGGTATCATGACCGTCGACCAGCACGACCGCGTCGCCTTCTACGCAACTCGCCTGGTGCGAACCAACGCCGGCGGAGCCTGGGTTGCAGGATTGCCTGAGCGGGCGCGGATCATCACTCTCGGCCAAGGCTTTGTGACCGAAGACCAAGTGGTGGAGCCCGTCGACTCAACGGCTTTGAACGCCACCTTGTCGGGCACCGTGAGCGGCTCATGACCTGGCTCATCGACGCCGCGTTCAGCCGCAGCCGGGTGATCGTGCTGCTGCTCGGCTTCGTGCTCGTGGCCGGCTCTCTCGCCTGGCAGGCCATTCCAAAGGAGTCGGAGCCGGACATCGCCATCCCCATCATCTACGTCTCCATGACCCACGAAGGCATATCGCCTGAAGATGCCGAGCGCCTGCTGGTACGGCCCATGGAGAAAGAGTTGCAGTCCATCGAAGGCATCAAGGAGATGAGCAGCACCGCCAGGGAGGGTAGCGCGTCGGTGATGCTGGAGTTCGAGGCCGGCTTCGACAGCAAGCGCGCCCTCGATGACGTGCGCGATAAGGTGGATATCGCCAAGGCGGAGCTTCCCGGGGCCACGGATGAACCGACAGTGCACGAAGTCAACGTGGCTCTTTTCCCCGTGCTCACCGTCGGCCTCTCCGGCACGGTGCCCGACCGAACCCTGATCCGCCTGGCGCGCGACCTCAAAGACCGCATCGAGGCTTTGCCCCAGGTCCTGGAGGCGGACATGGGCGGGGACCGGGAAGATCTTCTGGAAGTGCTCGTGGATCCGTTGGTAATGGAAACCTACGGCATCCGCTACGAGGAGCTCTTCGACCTGGTGAGCAACAACAACCTCCTGGTGGCCGCCGGCGCCTTGGACACCGGCGCAGGACGTATGGTGGTGAAGGTCCCCGGGGTCATCGAGGCCTTGGACGACATGCTGCGCATGCCGGTCAAGGTGCACGACGGCACAGTGGTCACGTTTCAGGAGGTCGCGTCCGTACGCCGTACCTTCAAAGATCCGGAAGGGTTCGCCCGCGTTGGCGGTCAACCCGCCGTGACCCTGGAGGTAAAGAAACGCGTGGGCGCGAACATCATCGAGACCATCCAGGCCGTGCGTTCACTCGTGGACAGCGAACGTGCCCAGTGGCCGGCCGGCGTGGAAGTGGTCTATCTGCAGGACAAGTCGGATCAGATCAGGCGCATGCTAGACGACCTCACCAACAACGTGGTGACAGCGATAGTTCTGGTGATGATGGTCATCATCGCTACCCTGGGGGCGAGGTCGGCTGTGCTCGTGGGCCTGGCGATACCCGGCTCGTTCCTGGCCGGCATGCTGATCCTCTACCACCTGGGCCATACGCTCAACATCGTGGTGCTGTTCAGCCTCATCCTCGTGGTAGGCATGCTAGTGGACGGCGCCATCGTCGTGAGCGAACTTGCCGACCGGCGCCTTGCCGATGGCCATCGGCCCGTTGCCGCCTATGCCGGCGCCGCCAAGCGGATGGCCTGGCCGGTGGCCGCATCCACCGCCACAACTCTGGTGGTGTTCCTGCCGCTGATGTTCTGGCCGGGAGTCGTCGGGGAGTTCATGAAATACCTGCCGCTGACCGTCATGATCAACCTGGGCGCAGCGCTGGCAATGGCTTTACTTTTCATACCGGTGCTAGGCAGCCTGCTGGCCTGGCGCCAGACCCCGCCGGCGCCTGCCACATCGCCGGACCCCAGGCTGAGCCGTCTTTACGTGGCCACGCTCGAACGCCTCTTGCGTCACCCGGGCAAGGTGCTGGCCACGGCCCTGGTGGTATTGGCCGGCTCCTACGTTGCCTACGGCCTTCTGGGCAAAGGCGTCGAGTTCTTCCCGGACGTGGAACCCGAGTTCGCGCAGATTCAGATACGGGCGCGGGGGGATCTCTCGGTGCACGAGAAAGATGCCCTGATCCACCAGGTAGAGGCGCGCATACTGGACATGTCTGAGCTGCGATCGGTGTATGCACGCTCCTTCAACCAGCCCAGCGGGGAGAACGTCGGCGAAGACGTCGTCGGCATTATTCAGCTCCAGCTCATCGACTGGCAGCAGCGTCGCAAGGCGGCCGAGATCCTGGCTGAAATGCGGCAACGGACTCAGGAGCTACCCGGCATCGTGCTGGAATTCCGCAAGCAGGAGAATGGGCCCGGCGAAGGCAAGCCCATCAAGATTCAACTTGCCAGCCGCGACCCCGCGCAGCTCCCGCCCGCTGCGGCCGCAGTGCGCGAACTCATGCAACGCCTGGGGGGGTTTGCGGATGTGGAGGACGACCGCCCGCTGCCCGGCATCGAATGGCGCCTGGAAGTGAACCGGGAGGAAGCTGCCCGCTATGGCGCCGACGTGCGCCTTCTGGGTAATGCGGTGCAGATGGTCACCAACGGTATACGGGTAGCGGGCTACCGACCCGACGACAGTGACGACGAAGTGGATATCCGGGTGCGGTTTCCGTTCGCTGAGCGCAACCTCGACCGCCTGGACGAGCTGCGTGTGGCCACCTCCGCCGGCATGCTCCCCATCAGCAACTTCGTGACCCTGGTCCCTGCGCCCAAGACCGGCACCCTGAAGCGGGCGGATGGCCAAAGGGTGGTGACCGTGCAGGCTGACGTGGCCGACGGTCTGCTGGTGGACGAGCGAGTGCAGGCATTGCGGGCGGCGCTGGACGATGCTCCCATTGATCCCAGCCTGGACATCATCTTCAAGGGTGAGGACCAAGACCAGCGGGAGGCAGCCGATTTCCTGAAGGCCGCTTTCATTGGTGCAGTTTTTCTGATGGCGCTCATCCTGGTCACCCAGTTCAACAGCCTTTACCAGGCCGGGCTGGTACTCTCCGCCATTGTGTTCTCTACCGCTGGCGTGCTGATCGGCCTGCTGGTCACCGCACAGCCCTTCGGCATCGTGATGGTGGGCATCGGCATCATTGCTCTCGCAGGCATCGTGGTGAACAACAACATCGTCCTCATTGATACCTATAATGCCTATCGTCGGGAAGGCCTGACCGCGGCCGACGCGGCGCTGGCCACCGGCCGCGTGCGTATGCGTCCCGTGCTTCTGACGGCAGTGACCACGGTTCTCGGCCTGCTGCCGATGGTATTTGCGCTCAACATCGATTTACTGCACCGGGAGATCAGCGTAGGCGCGCCATCCACTCAATGGTGGACGCAACTATCCAGCGCGATCGCCGGTGGCCTGAGCTTCGCGACGCTGCTTACCTTGCTACTGACGCCCTGCCTGCTGGTGCTCGGTGAACGCCTGCGGCCAACTCATCCCGCAGCCATGGCAATAATCGAGTCGCCGCAGGAGCAGGCTGCAAAGCCGGTGTAGGGCCGGCGACATTAGGCGCCCGCCCGGCCGGCGCCGCTGGGAGCTTCGGTGTCTTCCTGCCCAGGGTCAACGGAGCGCAGCGTAGGCTCATGGCTGCGCGCCAGATCCCTGAGGGTGCGTCTGCCCAACGCCTCGGCCAGCGCCGCGTCCACGGTGTCCAAGAATTCGTCCACGGGACGCTGGGTAGGCAGGTCAACCGCCGACAGGCTGCCGGTCTCTTCAGCGCTTCGCACGATGTCCAGCAAACTCTTGAGGGAAATGGACTCCAGGGACCTGGCCGGCACGTATCGGGGCGGCTCGTCTCGAGTCAGAGTCAACACGCCGCCCCGAAGCAGCGCACCCAGAATGCTCTCCATGGACTCCTGGGGAACGCCGGCCTTCCGTGCCAGCTCCTCCGCTGACAGCAAGGTCCCCTGCTCCAGATAGCCCCGGGCGATGAAATACGCGGCGACCAGGGCCAGCCGCTCTTTCAGCCTCGCGCTCAGCTGAAGCTCCCGTCGCCGGCTGGCCAGATGCTCCGGATGCTGGTGGTAGAACGCTATGCTGGCACCGATCAGCAGAATAACCCAGGCCAGGTAGAGCCAGATCATGAACACCACCAGAATCGCGAAGCCGGAGTATATGGCCGTGAAGTTGGTGGACGCGACGACGAAAGACGCAAAGCCCCAGCCCACCGTCTGCCACAGGACACCGGCAACCAGCGCACCCACCAGCGCGGATCGCAGCCGCACCCGGGTATTCGGGACGAACACGTAGACGAATGCAAAAGCCGCAATGATGAGGACGTAAGGCAGCATCTTCGTGCCGGTGTCCACCACCAGCCCCACGGCTTCGATGTCCCGCATGCGCTGAATGAACGCCATGCTCATGACCGAGGCTGTGGTGCCCAGAGCGGAGAAAACCAGCAGCGGGCCGATGACAATGACGCTCAGATACTTGCTGAAACGCTCAGCGAAGGGGCGCGGGCTGTGCACCCGCCAGGCATAGTTGAAAGCTTGCTCAATCTTCTGGATCAGCGAGATCACGGTGTAGACCAGCAAACCCAGGCCCAGCCCCCCCAACACGCCCACCCGGACGTTGTCGACAAAGCCGATGATCCGACTCGCAATCTCCAGCTTTCTCTCCCCCAGTGGCTCCAGCACGCCGAGAAGAAACGGCTCCACCTGGTTGTGGACGCCGAAGCCCTTCAGTACCGAAAAGCTCACCGCGATCAGGGGCACCAGGGACAGCAGGGTCGTGTAGACCAGGCTCATGGCCTGCAAGGTGAGCTGGCCGGCGAACAGATCCCTGCCGGCGGCATAGGTGATGCGCAGGGTCACAACCAGCGTTCGCCGCCAGTAAGGCAAGGTACTGGCATCCACCCCCCAGACGTAGCGAATGGCAAGGTCCCGAAGCTGCTTGTGCTCCAACACGAGTCTCTTTCTCCTGGCGCGAACACCGCTGATTCGTGCTGAGAGTATAGTCAGTGCCAATCCCAAACCGGCTCCGCCTTCCCGAGGCACCGGGTGCCGCGTCTGCGGTTCGACCCGGGCTCTAGCCCGGCGCAAGCTGCGTTGGTTCGGCTATCCGGCCACGGGTGCGCGCCGGGAACTATGTGCCCTCAAGTGGCGGGTCATGGCTCCTGGGGCTGCACGGCCCGGGGCCGGAATCGACCATGCAGCAGAAAATGCAGCGTTTCCGCAATGACCTCATGGGCGTTCATGATGAAGGGGTGAGCATAGGGAAGCACGAGAAACTCTGCCATGCCTGCCACTTTCGCCCGCTCCACGGCTACCTTTCCGTCGTCTTCACCGGGGATACGGCGAGCCAGCCAGGCGTCGAAGAAAGTGTGCCGATTGCCGGTGATGATCCCCACGGGATACGTCACCGGACCAAGGCGTGCGGCGATGCCCTGGGGACCGGTTACAAGCTGCTGTCCTGCCGGTCCGTTCAGCCACTGATACCAGGGCGACTCGCGAAGGATGTCGGCAGCCTCGCTGCCGCCATTGGGGGGACTGAGCATGACGACACGGCCGAGTCCGGCAATGGAACGTTGGGCGAGATAGTACCGTACCAGGATCCCACCGAGGGAATGAGTGACGAAGTGAACGGTATGGGTCTTCTTTTCGCGACATCGGCTCACTGCGGGCGGAATCGTTTCCAACGCAAGCGCCTCTATCGGCTTCTCGCGCGAGGGATAACCCGGATTCACAGCATTGAAGCCCTTCAGCCTAATGGCTTCTTCCATACGCTGCAGGGAGTAACGGCTGCGGGCGAGGCCGTGCAGGAGTACCACGCACTCTTCACCGAGCGGGCCGCCCTCCGCAAAGTCGCCAACGCCATGCCCGATACTCTGGAACGACACGGCGCAGAGCAGCAACAAGCCACCGACAGGGCCGATTCTGGAACGCGCCGGGCCCACGGGCGGTCAGCGGTTGCGGAGCGACTCCAGGCCACCCCGCACACCCTCGCCGACCTTGTTACCCAGGGACTCGCCCAGCTTTTGCCTTGCCTTGTCCTCAACCTTCTGGGTGACTTCGCCCACCTTCTTGTCCAAGTACTGGTTGACGCCGAGCTTGGCAACAGTAGTCCCGACCTGTCTGATCAGCTCGTTGAGTACTACCCGGGCGACCTCCGGGCCAGTCGCCCCGCCCCCCTTCTCACCGATGTTTCTGAGCTCGATGCGGGGCAAGTTCGCGGTCTTGTCCTTGCCGGGTAACGCAGCCACCTTCGCGTCGAGCGTGCCGCCCTCGATGACAAGCCGGCGTATGATCAACGCGACTTCGCCTTCGGTCTGCTCGGGCTCTGCGGACGACTCTGCGGGAGCGCTGGCGGCGATGTTGTCCTGAAGTACCTTCACGTTGGACTTGCCCTGGTCGTTGATCTCGAAGCTTACCCGCGGAGCACCCACGTAGATTTCATTGATGACTACCGGATCCTTACCGAGGCTCTCTATGTCCAGCTTGGTGCCGATCTTTCCCAAGGTGAACACATGAGGCGCCGAGAATCCTGACGGATTACCCACCGACAGACCGGAGATGGCGCCGGAACCTTCCGCCAGCACCAGCCTGACCGAGTCGACCCGAACTTCGGTCTGGGTTGTCTGCGAGCCGTACTTCTCGATGGCTGCAGCGACAATGGCGTCCAGCGATGACCAAAGATAGGCCAGCACGCCAACTACCAGGACCACCAGGATTACCACACCGACCAACACACCCTTTACCGCTTTCATCAAGACCCTCCAGATCCGCTCGACTCGCGCCTGCAGAGAAATACACCCTATGGACGACGACGGCCGCTTGCTCCCCCCGATTGCCCGGAATGTTGCACGGCCGCGGAAACCTCACTTTCCCCCTGGACGCTTGTCCTTGTATGGACCTGGGGCGAACCAGGACTCCTCCGCCGGCGCCTCCTGCGGCACGGGCCGGGACGCGGCAGGCGCCGGCTTGGCCTGTTCCGGAAACCGCAGCGGGGTCCACACCGGCTCATCGGCCGCGTATCTGGCGTCGCGATCGTACTTCCAGGTCCGGCCCGTCGCCGTATCGAGCAGAATCAGCCCGTCGCGTTCGGTGCCGCCAAGCTGATAGCGCCCATGAGGCGGAACATCTGCCGCGCTGGCGACGTAGATCACGCTGCTTGACGCTACCAAGGCCAACAGGGGTAACAAAGTCTGCCGCATCGCGTTCCTCCGTTTCAGTCCGGGTCGGTACACCGGCAAAAGGATAACCGACCTGTGCAGGGATGGCCGAGCACGTCCGCTGTAACCTGCTCGCGTGGCACCCACGGGGGTAGCCCGAAGCGCAGGATGTTGCGTCTTCGCGGTAACAGATCCCCTCCTGTCCTTGTATGCTTAAGACTCATACACGAGGCCACGGTGCATGGAACATTGCAGCCGACCACACATTCCGGAGGAAAGTGAATGCGAGGAATCGTTTGTGTTCTGCTACTACTGCCTTTCGCAGCGCTGCGGGGCCAGGAAGCTGCTCCCGACAGCGTCGCCCCGTCCCAGCAGACCGGGCGCTATCTGCTCAAGACCTGCACGTCCAGCGCCCTGACGCCCGCCGGTCGCGTTCGCCGACAATACTGCGCCGGGTTTCTGACCGGCGTGGAGGAGACCCTTCGAGTCGTCGCGCCTGCCGAAGCCGGCTTCTGTGCGCCGGAATCTGTGACCAGCCGTCAGCTGGTCACCGCGTTCACACGCCATGCCACAGCCCGTCCCGAGGCCACAGACCAGCCGGCTGCAGTCATTGCGACCCAAGCGCTGCGGGAGTCGTTTCCCTGCCCCGGCATGCACCGAGAGTAGGATGGTCTCACCAGTCCGGCACCGCCAACCCCTGCGGGCATCTGTTGTCACCGCGCTGCGGGGAATCCCAAGGGGCCTCGCCAGCAACCCGAACGTCCAGACTCCCCGGCGATTTGCACCGGTGTACTGCCCTGGCGCCGGCAGGCTCGATCGCCCGTGACAACAACCCTGTGCGCCAGGCCGACCGGCAGGCTGGGTGTCCTCGCCCTGCTACTGTTGTGTCCCGGAATCTGGTCCGGCGTCCGCGCAGACATGCCGTACCCGGCGCTACGCAACAGCTTCGATAGTGCTCTGCAGCACAAGCTCGAGCAGTTGGTGGATCGGCTGGGGTACGCGAAGGCCACCCGCCAGAAGCGACTCAACCTGGCGCTGGTGGACATCAGCGACCTGCACCGGCCTCGAGTCGCGGCGATCAATGGGGATGAGATGGTGTACGCGGCCAGCCTGCCCAAGATTGCCATCCTGCTCGGGGCCATGGTCCAGGTTGAAGAAGGTGAGCTGGAGCTGGACGCTGCAACCGAAGAACGCCTGCGCCGCATGATCCAGTCATCGTCGAACCCGGATGCCACCAACATGCTCAATCTGATTGGCAAAGCGGAGCTGGCCTCAATCCTTGCCTCTGACCGCTTCCGCCTCTATGACCCGGCCTACAACGGCGGCCTCTGGGTCGGCAAGGACTACGGTAAACGTGGCCTGTGGCAGCGGGATCCGCTGCACAATCTCTCGCATGGCGCAACTGCACTGCAGACGGCCCGGTACTACTACCTGATGGAGACGGGCCAATTGTTCGACGGTCGACTCGAGCCCGTCATGAAGAGGTTTCTGGCAAACCCGAAGCTCGAGCACAAGTTCGTGAAGGGGCTTAAGAATCGGCCCGGGGCTCCACGCATCTACCGAAAGTCGGGCACCTGGCGAACCTGGCACTCGGACAGCGCCTTGGTGGAGCGTGCTGGACGCAAGTACATCCTGGTGGCCTTGGCCAACGACCCCCGTGGCAGCCGTTGGCTGGAACGACTAGCCGCAGGGGTGGACGAGCTGATCATGTCCGGCCCAGCTGCCGGCGAATCGCCCTGACTGCGTTCAGTCTCAGCATACGCAGGCCCGGGACGACGGGCGTATTCGCCGGAGGTTACGACTGGTGAGAGCCCGCTGCACTGCCCGTCCTGTCGCGCGGCCCGCGGTGGCAGCCGAACGGGCCGCGGCCCGGAGTCCGGAGCGAACGCCGACGGGATTCCGGGCTCCTCTGAAATTACGCGAGCGTGCCATCCCAGACTGGCCGCGTTAGTCAGCACTCACTCTCGGCGAGCTTGGCGGCTTTCGGGGGTGCATCTCTTCGACCATGCGGTGAACCCAGGTGCCCACAGTTTGATGCCGCACCGCCGAGTTCTCGCGCAGCACGTTGGATATCAGCGCCATGAAATAGACCATCCGGGGCTCGCCCGCCGGGCTCTCCACGACGGCAACCGAGTTCATAAGGTTCTTTCGATTGCCCCGGTACTTGCCGCACTTGAAGTCCGGCTCGGGCTTGCAGGAGTACAGAGAGCCGGACTTGAAATAGACCGCGGCATCGCGCAGGGCCGGCGACGAGGAATAGCGTATGCGACGCTCCGTCACGTAGAGCAGACGCTTGATCTCCAGGCTGCTGAACGCGTCCACCAGCTGGCCCTGCTCCATCCTCACCAACAGCATCATCAGCTCCCGCGGTGACGCGTAGCTTGTCGTTCCGGGCACTTTAATCTTGCCCGTGCGAGTGAAAAAGCTGCCCTGGCGCAACTGCTTGAGGTCCAGGCGAGCGCGGGATACCGGTCCCTGGATGGCCTCCTCCAGCAGCGCCTGCAACTCTGACTTCGGCTTGGCGAAGTAGGCGTCGGCCTCCTCCGGACTCGGCGGATAGCCAGTACCGAAATGTCGCAGCAACATAGCCTCGCGCAGGACCATGGCCGCCGCCGCATTGGAGCTGGGTGATATCATCCAGTCCAGGTATTCCCACAGGCTCCCCTGATCGCCCTCCTGCAGGGGACGAGTGAAATACTTGCCGTCGCGCCAGAACCTGACCTTGTGGTGGTCGTGCTTGATGAACTCGTTGGCCGTGATCACCGTCTCGCGCAGCACCCGCCGGCGGGCCTCCAGGTCATCGGGGTAGGCCGCGGCCAGCGCATCGAAAAGGGCAAGTGCCACCAGGATCTTGCCGACGCTGCCCGGATTCATGGTCTGCGTCGCTTCGTACTCCGCGTAGGCGGGTCGTTGTGGATCCGAAATATCCAGAAAAGCGAAGGCGTACCGCTCCGGCTGCTCTCCCAGCATGGAAACGATCCGCTTGGCCAGGCCGGGATCCGCCTCTGGGAGCTGGAAGTCCGGATAGTCAACCAGTCGCAGTTGCACCTGCTCCTGTCCCAGTCGGGCCCCGGACGGCTGCCGGGGCGGGCCCTTGAGCTGTCCGGCCTCGGACAGGCGGAAAGCTTCCAAGCGTTCGATGCCCGTCTCCTCGTAAGCATCGAGGGGATAGGCCTGAACGCCGGCCGCCGCCAGCAGCCAGCCCGCCAAGCCCCATACCCAGAGCGGCGACTTCATGGTGCTCCTCCCGCGGCGGGCATCGCCGCCAGGTTCACGGGTTTGTCCCGGGACCGGGACAAATCTTTATCCAAAGACTGGAGATACTGGCTGCGGCGCGCCTGACGGCTTTCCAGGAAGGGTCTCAGCTGGTAGAGGCGCAGCTCCCCCGCTTCGAAACCGAACTCGATATCCGCAGGGGCCCGCCGGCCTTCAGCATCCTCGATGGGCGGAAAGCGGCTTGGCAGCTGCCTGGCCAGCTCGGCAAGCTGACCAACCTCCTGATCCGTCAAGACCTGCTCGGCATCACTGACCGGCACGCTCTTGACCCCCCCTTCAGACGAGAGGATGCGGCGCTTTGGCGCGGTGGCCTCGGCCAGCAACCGCACCTGGCCGGTATCTGTAGCGATGCGCAGCGACTCAGCTGCATCGCCGTCCACAGCCCCTCCCACGCCCTCCTGCACCGCCACCGACAGCCAGCCCGCTTCGCCGCTGTCGATGTCCTGGGTGACCAGCACACCAGATTTCTCCGAGGAAACGCTCTCCAGCAACAGCACCGCCGGATAGACATGCTCAGGCTGGTCCATGTGCGCCTGCCGCCAGGCAAAGGCACGCCGGCTGAAGGGCGACGCCCAGACGAGGGAGACACCCCTGATGATGTCTTCCACGCCCACCGCGTTGGGCAACGTCAGGTTCAGCCCCGCTCCCGTGAACCCCGGGAGGTCCTCCACGTTCGTGTCGCTGCGAACAAAAACCCCGTAGCTGCCGTCTGCGCCAAAGACTGCGGCCAGCTTGTCTCGCAGAGCGGAGCGAAACGCCTCGCCAGGATCGGCGTTACGCACCCAGGTCTGCAATCGCTGGCGAAAGGCATCGGTTTCCTGCGCTCTCCGCTTCGAGCCCGGCGGTAAACTCTCGAGCCGGCGGTACTCACCGCGCATCCACTCGAACACGGACTTTCCTTCATCCGGCATGGGCTGGTTGAGCATCTCGCGGAAGATCCCGAACGGAATGGCGACACCATCGGCCACGGCTTCGGGATAGTGGTGCTTGAGCTCCCCCAGCTTGGCGGACTTGGGGCCGACCACGCGGCCCGAGTCCGAGGCTCGCAGCTCGGCCAGGTCGAGCAGCTGGCGCTCACTCAGATCCAGCTTGTCCAGATCGGGCCGAATCAGCACGTCCTGCGTGTCCTGCTGCTTCTGAAGCACGGCGTCGAGTTGACCCCGGTCCTCCGTCAGGCGGACCACACCAGCGGCGCTGACCGCGAGCAGCACCGGTTTGCCCACATGCGATCTGACTTCCGGCAACAGGGACTCGTCCACCGCCACGTTGGGGATTCCCAGGTTGCGGGCCAGGAGCTGGACATGGGACAGGGGATTACCCTCTCCAGCGGTGAGAATACCGGCCACGGGCGTCAGCTCGGCAAGCGTGTGCGGCAGCAGATAGATTCCATCCTCGGCGGGTTCCGCATCCTTCTCAAACTCGCTGAGCGTCCCCCTCGCCAACCCGGGATTCAGGGCCCTCAAGCCGCCGCCGCGGGTGTGCCCGAAAAGCTCGTGCTGCACACCCAGCACCTGGTTCGCGTCCACCAAAAGCCCGTCGAGCACCTTGGAGTAAGCAAGCAAGGGGCTGCCGCGAAGCTGATCCTGGGTGAAGAGATCGACCAGGGGCTCCATGTCCCGCCATCGATCCACCACCTCGCCGAAATGAAAGCTCAGCCAGCGGCTCCCCCATGCGGGGACACGACCCAGGTAATCGAGTACCTGCTTGTAGGTCCCCGCCGGAACCGTCCCGCCGCGGAGCGCTTGCAGCTCGACGCGGGCCGCAGTTAGCTCCCGCGCTGATAGCAGGCCCACGCCGTACAGGGCGGTGAGGCCGCTTTCCATGAACGCCAGGCGTTCCCTCCGGGAAAGCTCGGCGAAGCGATCCTCCAGCTCCGTGGATGCTCGGAACTGGGCCAGCTCGACCTCTAGACTCAAGCGAAGCGCATCCAGTCGAGCCGCCGGTTTAAGGCCCGGCATGGCGTCGCGCAGCGCCGCGAGCAGTCGGGCACTGGCCTGGTAACGGGCGAAGGCATCAGGCTGGCTCAGCTCTGAGCCTGCTGCGGAGAGCTGTTTGCCAAGGGCCGAGTCGGCAGCAACTCGCTTCTTCAAAGCATTCAGGGCGTCCGGCAGTTGATCGCTACGGTAGACCTCGTCTATAGCCTTGGCCAGGGCCTCGAAGCGCCCGGCAAGCTCGGGATCCTGGATTCCCTGCGCAAAGCGCCGCACCCGATCCGCGTCGCCCGCATCCGGACGGTTGTGGATTTTGTTCTTCAGCTCCAGGAAATCCGGCACCTTGGCCGCCAGGGCTGAGGAGTCCTGCCGCACCTGAAAGAAAGAAGCGTTGTCCTGCTGCCACGGCAGCAGGCGTGCGCTGGTGCGCAGGAGCAGGTATTGGCGGCTCTGGGAGCGCGCACCGGCGAGCATGGCCAGCAGCAGTGCCCGTGCGCCGTCCGCCTCGTCCTCGGACTGGTAGGCACCCCGGTAGAAACGCGCCTTGCGCAGAATCCATCCGTCGTCCTGGCGAATCAGAAACTGCTCCAGCAGGATCTGGGCGAGCCGGTCCATCGCATCGGGCTGATTCAGGAACCCGTCGGGCTCAATCCCGGCAAGGAAACTGGCGATGAGATAACCGCTCTCGCGCAATTGCCGTGCGCGATCGGACCACTCGCCGTGCTGGTGGCCCCCGCCCCGTTCGCTGCACGCATAGGCCTTGGGCGGCAGGACCGAGCCGTCGTTGCAGAACCAGCGAATGCGTTTGAACGGCCCCCGATAGGCGGCCTTCATTTCCTGCACCCACTGCCGGGCCTGCTCCGGCGGCAAAGCCGGGGCTTTCCCAGGCGTCGCAGCAAGAACCGGGACGCTCGAAACAACCAGCGCGAGGACCAGAAGGGCGAACGGGTGACGCATGGGAAAAGACTCCTCGGGCACTCTCTCGTAATCCAGCGGGGCGCGACCTCTTCAGGGTACGCAGCCCAGCTTTCCGATTCAATCGTAACAGCTGCGCGTCCGGCATCAGGGAGTTTCCTGGAAAACGTGAGGTTGTGGGTATAATCGGGTGCTCCCTCAACAGCGGCCAGAAGCCCTCGCTCGCATGTCGGAAAGCGTTACAACGAAAGGCCAGGCCGGGGTCCTTGTGTGGGTCGCCGGTCTTGCGGCCGTCCTCATGATCGCAAGCCACGTGGCAGGCAAAGCCACCCGGGACGCCCTTTTCCTGACAGCCTTCGACGTCACGTTGCTGCCACGCATGATGCTGGTCAGCGCAATCCTGTCCGTGGCCGCCGTTTTTGGCATGTCCCATTTCATGTCGAAGCTGGGACCGGCCAGGCTGGTGCCCAAGCTCTACACCGCGAGCGCCGCCCTGTTCTGCATCCAGTGGCTGGCCATGGGCGTCCAGCCGGAGCTCATGTCCATTGCGCTGTACATCCAGGTCTCTGTGCTGAACGCCATCCTGATCAGCGGCTTCTGGTCCCTGATCAACGAGCGCTTCGATCCCTACACCGCGAAACGGACCATCGCACGCCTCGCAGCGGCCGCCGCTTTCGGAGGGCTGCTGGGCGGGCTCACTGCAAAACTGGTCGCCGCGGCCGTGGACACGCGCGCCGTCCTCCTGGTGCTGGGTGCCGCTCATCTGGTATCCGCGGCATCCCTGGCCACGCTCGCCCGTGGGCAGCCCTCAACCGAGGCCACGAGACCGTCGGCAAGCTTCCTGTTCGCCCCTATCAAACACAATTCCCTGATTCGTCGCATGGCCATACTGGCGGTCTTGATCGCGACCACCGGCGCCTTGCTGGACTACCTCTTGAAGGCCACGGCAGCGGAGCAGTTGAGCAAAGAGGAGCTCATCGGGTTTTTCTCCTATTTCTACACGGCGGTGGGACTCGGTGGCTTTCTGCTGCAGAGCCTCGTGGGCGGCAAAGCCCTGCGCTGGCTGGGCCTCGGCGGAGCGATGGCCGTCTGGCCCATAGTCGTATTGGCGGGCAGCACATTGGTGCTGATGCTCAAGCA
>JAAUXZ010078205.1_pt1 | contig 16070 bp, 17 predicted proteins | sample 7278131 | NCBI WGS metagenome assembly JAAUXZ01 (sample SAMN14350119, study PRJNA611818) | marine sediment metagenome | isolation source: surface marine sediment (3m) | place: French Polynesia: Moorea | collected 2018-08
TAGAGGGATATCTGAATGGCCCGTGTTACCATTTACAGTACCGGTACCTGTCCGATCTGCGAACAAACCAAAAAATTGCTGGATAAATGGACGATTCCTTATGATGAAATTCGTCTCGATCAAAAACCAGATGAATTAAGACGTTTCTCAGAGGTCACCCAGGGTGCTCGCATGGTTCCTCAGGTCCTTATAGACGGACAATGGATCGGTGGATTCACAGAACTCACTGAAATGCATATGGAAGATCAGCTCGATGAATTAATGGAAAGTAGATGAACAAATCCAAGAGTATCTTTCGCATACTGTTTCACAATCAAAACAAGATTTATGAGCTGTATGCACATGAAGTGAGCCAGGCCACCATGATGGGCTTCATCGAGGTTGGCCATATTATTTTTGGTGAAAGATCCAAACTGCTGGTTGATCCGGCCGAGGAAAAATTAAAGAGCGAGTTTGGTGAAGTTAAACATACGTATATCCCGCATCATTCGGTTATTCGTATTGATGAAGTTGAAAAAGAAGGCAAGAATAAGATCCACGAATCGGACGGCTCCACGGTCAGTGTATTACCCGGCACACAATTTACACAACCGCCTTCTTCCGGCTGATTCTTGAGTTGTGAAAATCAGTGTAGTTATACCCAGCTTCAACCGCGCACATACACTCAAGCGGTCTCTCGATTCAATATATCGACAGACTTCCCCTGTCGATGAAGTTATTGTCGTCAATGATGGCTCCACTGATTCCACGCGACAGCTCATAGAAAAACACTACCCTCAAGTCCATTTAATCAACCAGCCAAATAAAGGGGTCAGTGCTGCAAGAAATGCTGGACTTGTTGAAGCGAAATATGAATGGATAGCCCTGCTGGATTCTGATGATGAATGGCTCGAGGATAAAATTAAAACCGTTCGTGAAATACAAACACAGCATCCGCAGGATGTTTTATTCCATAGCGATGAAATATGGATTCGTCATGGTAAACGCGTTAATCCCATGCATAAACATCGCAAGAGCGGCGGATTTATTTTTTCGCAATGTCTGCCCTTATGTGTCATTTCACCCAGTGCGGCTATTATTCATCAATCCATATTCAACCAGATTGGGGGGTTTGATGAAACTTTACCCGCCTGTGAAGATTACGACCTTTGGTTAAGACTGTGTCATTTATATCCAGTCGTTTATATAGAGAAGCCTTTAATTATTAAATATGGAGGCCATACAGACCAACTTTCTCGTCAACACTGGGGAATGGATCGCTTTCGTATTCAGGCTTTACACTCACTACTTAAACTCTCTTCATTAAGTGATGAACAGCGCCAACTTGCCCGCGATATGTTAATTAAAAAAAGTCGCATTTTACTCAAGGGCGCACGTAAACATAATAATCACCAGATATTGGACACGTTTTCGCCGTTACTTGATCAGCACGAGGCCGAAGCATGTTGATCTGGATGTGTGCCTTGCATTGTGAGGCCAAACCGATTATTGACCGCTACCACTTGAAGAAAATCACTCAGTCTAATATTTTTGACTGTTATCAAAATAACGCCATATTCTGTGTTGTCAGCGGGATGGGGGCCATCAATATGGCGGCTGCCACAGCCTGGTGTGCAGCACAATTTGCCCAAAACACATCTCCGGTCTGGATTAACCTTGGCATAGCCGGTCATCTAGATCTCGATATTGGCACCACTATTCTAGCCAGCCAGGTACGCCAAGTTGGGCAGAATAACAGGATCTATCCCATTACCTTGACACGTACAACCATGACCCGCATGCCTATAGAGTCACAGCAAGCTGAAAATGTTGAATACGATGACAAATCCATATACGACCTTGAAGCTTTTGCCTTCGTTAAAACCGCAAGCCGATTTTCACCCCTGGAATGGTGCCATTGCATTAAAGTCATTAGCGATAACAGCAGCACGCCACCCACACGAGATAAAGCCCGGATCAGTGAATTAATTACCAGATCTATGCCTGCAATCGATGCGTTTGCTCAAGCTTTGTTAGAAATTCATACTGACCACATGCAACGGACATTGACTGCCCACCAGTTGCATCGATTTTTAGACCTGGCTCATTTTAGCCAGACCCAGCGGGTACAATTAAAAAAATCATTATTGGCATTACTGGCTTACGATCCCTCACTGGATACATATCATCAATCTGTCTCTGACTTCAAACAGGCCCATCAGATCCTAGGTTCCTTAGAGCGAGACCTGCACCGCTTAAGCGAGCAGTTGTGATGGCGCAAACCCTGTACATTGAATCAGCTATTCGGCAACACCCTCGTAGCCAGGAAATTTTACAACGGATGCCAAAAAGCCATGTAATAGAAATCGAGCGTTATGGTGAAGTATTTAATCCAAAGTCTCAAAACTTTCGATTACAGAAAAAAAACCCGGCATTGATTCTATCGCGTAAACATGCCGGCTACGTACTACCTGCACCCATAGGTTACGGCATCGGGGGACAACATAACTATTACTTCTCTCATATGCTGAATTGTATCTATGACTGTCGCTATTGTTTTTTACAAGGTATGTACCGTTCCGCACACCAGGTGCTTTTTGTCAATTACGAAGATTTCGTTAATGAAATACGACATACCGCCGAGCAACATGCTGATGAACCTGTCTGGTTTTTTTCCGGCTACGATTGCGATAGCCTGGCCTACGAACCGGTTACACATTTTATTGACTATCATTTACCGGCCTTTGCTGAGATCGAAAATGCCTGGTTAGAGATTCGTACCAAGAGCACGCAAATACGTCAGCTACTTCAGCATGAAGCCAATCCTAGAGTGGTTGTCGCTTTCAGTTTTAGTGATCAACAAGTGCATCAACACAGTGAATACCAGGTACCCAGCATCCAGAAACGTATTGATGCCATGAAGAAACTTTCCGACCAGGGTTGGTTATTGGGTTTACGTTTTGATCCGGTGGTCTATCATCAGGATTATCAAGCATCATTCAACGATTTACTGGAAACGATTTTTTCGCAAGTTGATATCAATAGCTTACACTCAGTCAGCCTGGGAAGCTTCCGTTTACCGAAGCAAAACTTTAAGACCATACATGAGCTCTACCCACAAGAAAAAATATTAAACCAGCCATTTGAGCTACAACACGGCATGGTGAGTTACCCTCAAGATCGTGAACACGCGATGATGACTTTTTGCGAACAAGCCCTATTACGTTACATTCCATCCACAATCTACTTTCCCTGCCGCTGGTAATGATGCAAGATTTATCCGCTAAAACAGCCTTGGTTAGTGGTGCCAGCTCCGGTATAGGATTGGCAATCAGTCAACTCCTGATTGAACAGGGTTACCAGGTCATTGGGATTGCTCGAGATTTCAGCAAATGTCCTTTGGTTAATGAACGTTTTACCACCTTTGCACAGGATCTGGGTGACCTCGATAACTTGTCACAACTCATCCAGAAAATCATTAAGCAATACCCTCAATTGGATTGCTTTATTCACAGTGCTGGAACAGGATTATTTGGCTCAATAGAACAGTTCTCGGTTAAAGACATGGCACAGTTTATCAATAGTAATCTAACCAGTGCCCTGGTTCTGTGTCACCATCTTGTCCCGGCAATGCGCAAGAATAAAGCCGGACGTATTATATTTATCGGGTCAGAGTCTGCTTTACAGGCTGGAAAAAAAGGAGCTTTATACTCTTCGGCAAAGTTTGGGTCACGTGGGCTGGCTTTTTCTCTGAGGGAAGACTGCAGCAAGGATAATATTAGTGTGAGTCTGATTAACCCAGGTATGGTCAGAACGCCCTTTTTTGATAAACAAACATTTGCACCCGGACCAAAGCCTAGTAATGCCATCGAAGCCAGTGATATTGCTGATATGGTTTTACATATACTCACAAGCAATCCAAACATCATCTTCGATGAAGTAAACCTGTCTCCACGTAATAAAAGCCTGCAATTTAAATAGCAAGCATTCTATTTACTTGAATACTCGACAATTGCAATTCAAAACATCCAAAAAATCTGAAAGTTCAGCAAAATTTTTCGGTTTCATCGATAAATATATTGATTGTGTTCTATATAATTGTAGAATCTTGTTTTTATAACTAAAAACTATAAATAACAAGTAAACGCCGAGTAGATATCGTGAAACTACAACAATTACGTTTCCTTGATGCCGTTGTCCGAAATAATTTGAACGTATCCTCTGCCGCAGAGGAACTCTATACTTCACAACCGGGTGTCAGTCATCAGATCAAGTTACTAGAGGAAGAACTTGATATAAAAATTTTTGAACGTTCCGGCAAGAAATTAACCGGAATTTCTCCCGCCGGTTATGCCGTACTCGAACATGTCAACGCCTTGTTGAACAATGTTAAAAGTATCAAGCAGGCAGCACGTGAATACTCCAATGCTCATCGTGGCAGTTTGAGTATTGCTACAACACACACCCAGGCGCAATTTATCTTACCGCCTATACTGAGTAATTTTTCCAATCAGTACCCTCGTATCGATCTACAGGTGCATCAGGGCAATCCCAAGGCTATGTGCAAACTGGCAGCCAATAATTCAGTCGATTTTGTGATAGCTTCTGAGACCATTGATGAGTTCGATGAATTGATCACCATACCGGCTTATCGATGGAACCGTTATATCGTGGTACCCAAGGGACATAGCCTGGAAAAAAAATCTGAAATAACATTGGTGGATCTAGCCTCGTTCCCAATACTCACTTACATGCTGGGATTAACGGGCCGTTCAAAGCTAGACCGAACATTCCATGCCGCCAATCTAGAACCCAATGTGGTATTTACCGCAACCGACTCCGATGTCATCAAGACCTATGTTAAATTGGGTTTTGGTGTGGGCATCATTGCCGAAATGGCAAAGGGATGTCCCGGGGATGATGCCCTAAGCTGCATCAGTGCGAGCCATTTATTTCCTGACAGTCTGATTAAAATTGGCTTCCGGCATTCACGCCATATCTCGGCTTACCAATACGAATTTCTACACATGATGGCGCCGCATCTCGACCTGGAAACCATCAAAGAGCTGGCACATACCAAGGCACTGAATGATCGGGAAAAAATCCTGCAGCAATACCCGGTGCCTACCTACCATTCTATCCGTGAAGAGAGGGAAGCAAAAAACCCTGATCACTAGCTATGAATCTTGCTCTGCCACTTTTTGCAAGTTGATGAGCTCAATCGGTTCAGGCTCGCCGATGGTATAACCCTGGAGATAATCGACCTTGGCTTCGCGTAACATGTGAAACATGTTTTTAGATTCAACGAATTCCGCAATCACTTTCATTCCCAAACAATGACCCACTTCGGTGATGGAACGGACAAAGTCATAAGACTGGGCATCATGTAGAATATCCTTGATAAAAACACCGTCAATCTTCAGATAATCTACCGGAAACTGTTTTAAATAGGTAAAGGAAGACAGCCCACTCCCAAAATCATCCAGGGAAAACTTAGCGCCCAATTTTTTAATCATGCGAATGAACTCAATGGATTTTTCAACATCCTTGACTGCAGCGGTCTCGGTGATTTCAAAACACAGTCGTTTGGGATCAATTAAATCAGTCTGTAACAATTGTTCTAGAAATCGGTGAAAACTGGTGGAACCGATACTACGGCCCGACAGATTGACGGAAAAGAATAAATCCTTACTCACTTCAGGATGCTTGATCATCCAGTGAACCACTTCCGACACCACCCAACGGTCAATTTTTTCTATAAGATTAAATCGTTCCGCAGGTGCCAGGAATTCATTGGGGCGAATGATGGTATCGTCTTCATCTTGGTAGCGAATCAGAATTTCAAAATGACGCTTATTTTCTTTTTGATTCAATGGAACGATAGGCTGTGCATAAAGTTTAAACCGTTGCTCAGAAAATCCTTTGTTAATACCAGACGCCCAACCCATGGATGAATGATGCTCTTTAACCTTTTCATCCTCATCATCAATCAAATAATATTGGTTACCACCATTTTCCCTGGCCAGATAGCGCGCCGTGGTTAATTTCGAGAGCTTGGCAGAGTAGTCATCGCTAGCCAGACCGAAAGGGATCAAAGCCGCACTGGCGGTTATGGTAAAGTTACGTTCATTCCAGTTGAATCCATTTTGATGGATATACAATAAAATATCATTAATGGTATTGGCTGCAGCATCAGACTGTGCATAAGGGAATAAAATTCCAAACTCGTCACCACCCAAACGCGCGAGTAGATCCGACTTTCTTACATTTTGCTGAATCGTGTCTGCTACTTGCTTGAGTAATTGATCACCAGCCTGACTGCCACAAGTATCATTCACAATCTTGAATTGGTCCAGGTTAAGATAAACCATGATATGTTGATTCTGCGTATAATCACTATCATTGACCATTGCATAAAACTTATTCTCAAATGCTGTTCGATTGAGAAAACTCGTCAACTTGTCATGACGCCCTTCATAATTAAGTTTACGGCGTAATTTTCGATCTTCAGTAACATCCTTGAAGATCAGCACATGACCCACATCATCGGACTCCTTGTCGATCATCGGTGATGCCATCATCTCCAGCTCGACGGTCTTGTCATCAACCTGGTAAAACAAATTGATCAGTTGGTTGGGAGTTTTCAACAACATCTTCAGGTTAGCAATGTGGCTGGCTGAACGATTGGTGTACATAATCACCAGTTCATCTAATGGATAATCTATCAGGTTTTCCTTGCTTTCATTGAGCATGTCTTCCGCGGCTGGATTGGCTAATTTGATCAACATCTGAGAATTGACCACCAACACCGCGTTGGTTATTGAATCCAGGGTCGTGGAAATAAAATCACGCTCGTTGAGCAAGTCTTTCTCTGCTTGCTCGCGTTTTTCCGAAGCATCTTCCCAGCCTCTAACCATTTGATTATAAGCCGTGACCAGCTCATCCAACTCTGCGGGTAAATGGTTGGTTTCTATGGGCGCATATCGTCCATTCAACAGGGCTCCAACTGAATTCCGAATTCGATCAACCGGTTTAAAAGCCATGTTCACCAGAATAAAAACCAGTATCAAAACTAACAGTGTCGCCACCACTGCAACGATCAGAATATTAAGGTTGGTATGATCAATTTGTTGATCGAAGTGGGCAGGATCGTACAAACTACTGACAATCAGACCGGGAACATTGTCATCCCCAAACACCGTAAAACTGACTTCTTCAAAAGGCTGTTTCGTTGCATCCTGCCCCGGCCAGTCATCCGAGCGATAAAGATCAAAGGATTCAGCATTTTTTAACTGGATAGGTTGCTGGATGGTTTCGTCCAGACCTTGCAATTCACTTTTTACATAGGCCACTACATGCAAAAAAGCCTTGGGCTGCAGAGAACCAATAGACACTACAACTTCTGCTAACAGGTCTCCTTGGAAGCTACATAAACCATATTTGGGCTTTAAGCGCTCAGAACCGTGACTGTTAAAAACCTGATCCAATACCAGGGGACATCCAGAATAAGGATTCAGCGGATCCTCATAAACCGCGGTAAAAATTTCGTTATCCAGATCACGGATCAGGATTGATTTAAAATGCAGCAGACCTCTGGAGGCATACACACGCCCAAAACTGTGTTGTAACCATTCACGAACACGTCGTTCATCGCCCTTTGCAAAACCGGTTTTAAATGCCTCTTCATTCTGCAGTCGGTACGCGAACTGTTTTTGCAATAAGTAGAGCTCTTCAATACGTTCGAGCGTTTTAGATTTCAACTGTTCGGCGTGAACCTGCTGTTGATTCTCTTGGACCAGTTGCTGATAGGAATGACTGGAATACCATGCCAGCACGAAGGCCAGGCTGGCTAAAAAAGCCATGCCAATACCAGTGATTGTTTTGATACCGAAGGAACGCTGCATAATTATTATTTAGTCGAGAAGGTAGGGATAATCCTTATCCTGCCATTCTTGAAAACCACCCCTGAGCCAGTAAAGCTGTTTGTAGCCACATTTCCTCGCTACTTTTAAAGCATTAACACTACGAGTACAGCTCACGCCGTTACAATAAAAAACCAAGCTTCGATCCCGGTCAGAACTGATTCTCGCCAAGGTCGTGCAACTGGTATCCGTATCCGTAAGGCTGTAGGAATCTCCAATGAACCCTAGGTTACGGTCTTCTGGTAAGCGACTATCCACCACGATCAGGTCATCAACACCCTGAGCCAGGGTAATTAAAGCTTCAGCATTTAAAGTATCCACCCCATTCAGGGTCATAGGTAACTCGGGTTTGGCTGCCTGCAGAGGCCAGCTCAGGGATACAGACACAATAAGGCACAATAAATGCTGACTAAAGCTGGGAGTCATCTTGTAATAAGGTTAAAAAGTACTGGTGTTATGAGTGTAGGAGAATCTAGAAAAATTGCTTAACTATCTCATTCTTCTAGAGTTACCTCTTCGAGGCGAGTACTTAGGATGAAGTGAAACTGCCCCTGTATCACCCCGGCCACAGTATCGACCAGGATTCTTGGTAAGATAGTACTGCTGATCTTCCCTGACTGATTAAAAAGGATCCGGGTAGCTTGAGGGATCATCGTGTGGGCATGAAGAGAGTGCTTGTGCCTGACAACTGCATATTTTCTTTTTGGCCAGTGAATACCAATGGAACACTCGGTAAAACCAACCCTTACCGAATACCATGATTCGACGGCTTCTTAATACAGGTTATGTAAATGAACACTTACCGGATCAAAATTACCTAATTCACAGAGACGATCCAAATCAAAAATCTTCATGGCTTTACCCGATATTTGTAGCAGTCCATCCTCGCGCAAAGCCTTAAGGGTCCGGTTAACATGAATCTTGGTTAACCCCGTGGCATCCCCTATATCTTCTTGGGATAATGGAAACTGAATTTCACAATCGTCCTCATGACTGTATATAACCTTCAAGCGATAAAACAATTCTGCACAGAAGAAGGCAATACGTTCAATCGCTGTCTGCTGCCCGATAGTGGTGAGCCGACCATGGCAAATATTCATATCCCGAGCATTAATCTCAGTCAGACTACGGGCCACGCTTAAATTTTTTCTCAATAACTCCGGCATGGTTTGAGTGGAAAACCCACACAGTACCGTTTCCGTTAAACTCATCGCCGAAGTATTCATGGCAGCACGAAGATTCGGTTGAAACCCAATCATATCTCCAGGTAATGCTATACGCAGAATTTGCCGTTTACCGTTATCCAGGGTTTTAAAAACCGCTACCCATCCATGGTAAATCGTATACATATATTCACTGGGATGAGATTCACGGAATATTTCTTTGCGGGGGGCAATTGTAAACTGGTTACTGCGGTAATCCTGGGTCCAGTCAAGTTCATGTTCCGGTACACCATGGAACAATGCCAACCGACGCACCGAACATTCCGCACAAACTGTTTTATTATGTTCGATCGGTATGAGGTTATTGTTCGTTTCGACCTTCATAAAATTACGCTACCTCGATCCAAACCGGCGCGTGATCAGAAGGCTTTGGCATACTACGGATATCATAATCAATGCCCGCATCACGCACACGGTTCGTTAACGCATCCGTCACCAGCAGGTGATCGATACGCAACCCTCTCCTGGGCTCACGTTCGAATCCTCGGCTGCGATAATCGAACCAGCTGAACAGCTGGTTTTCATCCGGATAACTGATCCTGAAACCATCGTGATACCCCAGTCCACATAATGCCTGGAACCATTCACGTTCTTCGGGCAAAAAACTGGTCTTACCCGTCTTTAACCAGCGTTTGGCATTATCCGCTCCAATACCGATATCCTTATCATCCGGTGCAATATTGTAGTCACCCATCACCACTACACGTTGACTCGAATTATGGTTTTGGCGCAGAAAATCCGTCAGGTCCTGATAATATTTCTCTTTGGCCGGGAATTTGACGGGGTGATCACGAGCCTCACCTTGAGGGAAATATCCATTGTAGATAAACCAGTCTTCACCCTCTATCAGAAAATGTCCGCCAATGAAACGTTTCTGTGCTTCATCATCATCACCGGGAAAACCAAGCTGACTGTCCTGGCAGTTTGATTTTGATAACAATGCAACGCCATAATGAGTCTTCTGCCCCATATAAATAGCCTGGTAACCCATCTGTTGAATTGCTTCCAGTGGAAATTCATGGTCCTGAACCTTGGTTTCCTGCAACCCGATAAACTGGGGATCATGCTTTTGAATGACAGCTTCCAACTGATGCAACCTCAGCCTCACGCTATTCACATTAAAAGAAACAATTCTCATATTACTCACTATCAGCCAAGACCAGATCCTTTAAAGTCTGCTCTTGCAAAGTATCAACCAGGTTTTGATTAATGGTTTGCTGAACTTCACCAATCACCCTGGCCAATTTCATTTGTTTAGACATACCTTCGTCATCCGCAGTGCGTGCCGCTGTGATGATTTGACTGACTGGAATCTGTTCAATTGATTTTGCCGGTACATAATGTTCATCGGGCTCGCAGGTAACTGCAATTAAACCACATTCCTGCAGATTAGAGAGCATACGATTTATCATGGCTTGTGGAATGTTAAGGCGTTGATACAAGGCTGCCTTAGTGGGGAAAAAATCCTTTTGCCCATAATGCGCCCGACCGATTTCCAACATCAATTGTAATGCCAGGTTTTCACGCATCTGCCCACTGAGCTCATAAGCCTCTCCTTTCCAGCGCAGTCGCTCAGGGTGTTGATGATAAAAAGCAATGCTGGCTCCGATCAGTAAAATTAACCACCCTAGGTAAAGCCAGATCATGAAAAGTAACAAAATCGCAAAACCGGAATAGATCGCTGTATAGTTGGTTGAACCACCTGCAAATGCGGCGAATATCAGCCCCGTCCAGCGCCATAATATTCCTGCCACCACGGCACCATATAACGCGGAGCTAAACTTAACACGAGTATTCGGCACCAAAACGTAAACAAAGGTAAAAGCCGCAATAATCAACAGGTAAGGCACCAGGTGTCCTGCGAATTGAATCACATCGGACATGTAAGGCAGTGATTCGATCGCATTAATGATGGTATGGCTTTTCAGTGATGCAGTAATACCGACGGCGGAAAAGATCAGCACAGGTCCCACCATGACCACACTGAGATAGTTACTAAAACGTTGCGAAAGGTTGCGAGAATTAGTCAGGCGCCAGGTGTAATTGAAAGCGGCTTCGATTTTCTGGATGAGTGAGATTACTGTATACATCAGCATACCCAGACCCAGCGCGCCTAATACACCAATTTTCATATTTTCTACAAAGCCGACAATCTTTTCGGTGATTTCAATACTTTTATCTCCCAGAGGCTCAAGAACATTGAGCAGTAAGGGTTCAATCTGGTTGTGTACCCCGAAACCTTTAAGCACTGAAAAACTGACCGCTAATAACGGTACAAAAGACAACAAGGTGGTATACACGAGACTCATGGAACGCAACGTGAGCATGCCTCCCCCCAGATCTCGACCAATCATGCCCATGATTTGTAAAAACTGGATCAATTGCCGTTGCCAGCCCGATTTTTCCGTCAGATTATGTCCCCAGATAAATTGCCTGGATTGTTGAATCAAATTCATGGTCTCACCAATTGGCTTTTTCCAGGTACTCTATTTCTTCGGCCGTGCTCTCTCGATCCAGGAAGCGGTTACGATGAGGAAAACGCCCAAACCTTTTCACGATATCGCGGTGATGCCGGGCAAATTTCAAATTTTCCTCGAGCCCGGCCTGTTGATACAGGTCCACCGAGCGCTCCTGATCGGCCAGTATTTCGCTGTGCATGAATGGTAAGTAGAGGAAAGCCTTTTGCCGGGCTTCAAGTTGTTGGTCCAGACCCCGGTCGATTGCACCCTCGGCAATCTTGCGGGCATGTGCTTCCGTCGAATACTGACGCGCATCCCTTCGAAACATATTTAACGGGAATTGATCCAGGATGATGACCAGCGCCAGTGCACTCAAAGACTCTTGCTCCCAATGATCATAGGTACCTGCGCGTGCAAGCCCCCAGGTTTCTTCATAACGTTGACGAATAAGCTCATCAAATTCTGGGGTTGAGTTAAACCATTTCTGTTTGACGGTATCTGAAAACCAGAAATCAATAACCTCCTGTATTAATTCATCATCTTTTTTCATTATTCATTCTTAAGGTAGTCATTTCCAAAGTATCAATAAACCGATTCATGACTCAAGCCATTCAGCCAAGTAATAAAGGTATTGGCCCTCAGAAGATTTTGAAGGCCCCATGACCCTTGCTGCATAGTACTTGTTATCAGGATCCGCATCCTTCAATGCCTGCTCGGGTGAAGGTTTTATTTGCACACAGTTTGCCGCAAATCGATTTCGGCTTCGCCTCGGCACGTAAACGACTGCGTACTGATAGGTAGAGACCTCGGTTTCCGGGTCCGGAGGAACATAACCTCGCACCATAAACTCCTGTGCTGAAAAAGGTGGCTTAGAGTATCCTACCAGTTCGTTAATTTAAACCTGAATTCATGTCCAATCTTTTTATAACTGGAAACTCTAATGGCCTGGGCCTGGGTTTAACGCGTTTTTACCTGCAACAGGGTTATACAATCTACAGCCTGTCTCGAAGTCCTTGTCCGCTGGAGCACCCCAAATTAAACCACGTTACACTGGATTTATCTGCACTCGAACAGATTGATGACTGCCTTTCGAATCTGATCCCCCCCACTCTGAACCTGGTTATTCTTAATGCGGGTATCTTGGGAACCATTCAGGACCTTGCTAAAACCCGCCTTAACGAATTAAAAAAGGTGATGGACATCAATGTCTGGTCCAATAAGATGATTATCGATTGGATCATTCATCATGAGATTAAAGTAGAGCAATTGACTCTCATGTCTTCTGGCGCTTCGGTTAACGGCAACCGCGGCTGGGGGGCTTATTCCCTGTCCAAGGCTACACTCAACATGTTGGCTAAGCTTTACGCACATGAGATGCCACATACACACATCAGTGCACTGGCTCCCGGTCTGATTCATACTCGTATGCAGGATTACCTGTGCCATGAAGTGGATCAACAACGTTATCCATCCATTCAAAAACTGATTGAAGCTTACGCAACCGAGGCCATGCCGAATATCGACCAGGCTGCAGCACTCGTTGCCGGAAAGCTACCAGCCTGCCAGTTATATCCCAGCGGCTCATTTATTGATATTCGGCAAATACCTGAAGACCTCCCATGATTGTCCTGACGACACTCAATGCCCGTTATATTCATAGCGCACTGGGACTGCGTTACCTTTACGCTCAAATGGGTGAATTACAGACGCAAACTCAAATCATGGAATTCATGATCAATCAGCGCCCACAGGACATTGCTGAACAAATTCTGCAACAAGATCCGCTGATTGTGGGCTTTGGCCTATATATCTGGAATATCGAGCAAAGCACTCAGGTTATGGCCATTCTCAAGGCGCTCAAACCTGAATTAAAAATCATCCTGGGGGGGCCTGAGATCAGTTATGAGACAGAATTAAGCCCAGCCTATAGGCATGCGGATGTAGTGATACGGGGGCAGGCTGATCTTGAGTTCAAGCACTTGTGCCTGCACCTAATAAAAGGATCACCCCCCTTACAAAAAATTATTGATGCCCAACCATTTCACCCCGATGCCTTAAAACCGCCCTATCTTTACTACTCGGACGAAGATATCCGCCAGCGTGTGTTATATGTGGAAGCTTCCCGAGGCTGCCCCTTTAAATGTGAATTTTGCCTGTCAGCACTCGATAAAACTGCTCAAGCATTCAACACGGATCTTTTCCTCGAAAACATCGAAAAATTGTATCAACGCGGAGCACGTCAATTCAAATTCGTCGATCGTACCTTTAATCTCAAGGCAAAAACCAGTCAGAAAATCCTGGGGTACTTTTTATCCAAACCGACCAATGATCTTTTTCTTCATTTTGAACTGATCCCGGACCGGTTATCGGATTCATTAAAACTTTTAATCCAGCAATTTCCTGCGGGAACACTCCAATTTGAAATCGGTATTCAAAGTTTTAATCCTGCTGTTCAACAATTGATCAGCCGTAAACAGGATCATAAGAAAACCCTGGATAATTTGAAGTTCCTACGCCAACATACCCAGGCTCATCTCCATACCGACCTGATTGCCGGATTACCCGGGGAGAACTTAGACAGTTTTGCAAGAGGATTCGACTTGTTGGTATCACTCCAACCGCATGAAATCCAACTCGGCATTCTTAAACGCTTAAGAGGCAGCCCAATCATAAGGCATAGCAGCGAATACCGGATGATCTTTAATCCCAATCCTCCTTACAATATTCTCAGTACCCGGGATATGGATGCGGACACCTTGTTTCGATTAAATCGTTTTGCACGTTACTGGGACATGATCGCCAACTCGGGGCGATTTTCAAATAGCTTGCCGATCTTGTTAAGCGATGCTCCTTTTAAACATTTCATGCAATTGACTGATTGGCTCTTTGCCAAAACCGCACAAACCCATCAGATTGCCCTACCCCGTTTATTTAAGTTACTACATACTTTTTCAGATTCCAGAGAATGGCATGAACAGCTGATGCGCGATTTCAACAGAACCGGAATCAAGAAATCCTATGCCAGTGTAGTAAGCCCTATTACTCCTCAAGAGAAACAAGAACCGACTGCGGCACGGCGTCAACAACGCCATCTTTCCCACTAACGAGTGTCCCGATACATTCCACTAAATCCCGTCTACCGTTTTCTCAACAAGAAAATCGACAACCTGGGATAATGCCTGTTGATGGTCATTACCCGCACTACGGGCCTGTTGATAAAGCGCCAATTGTTGATGTGCGCTGGTACCGCGTTGTGGAATTCTCAAAACCTGCTGCAACTCATGCAGACAACCGAGTTCGGCAGCATCCTCACTAACCCGATCAATAATATCCTCTAACCATGCCTTTATGGGTAGCACCTTAGCATTCGAGAAATCGATCAGGCCTTCATCGTAACCATAACGTATCGCACGCCAGCGGTTTTGATCCACCAGGAAATGAGGATAATCTTTCAAGGGTTTTGCCTGTAGCTGTAATCGATAAAGATAACGCATCAGTGCCTGCGTCAAGGCGGCCAGACCAATGGCATCTTCAATATCAGTACACATATCGGTGATACGCATTTCCAGGGTTGGATAGCGATCACTGGGTCGTAGATCCCACCAGATCACGGTTGCATCATCCAGTACCCCAACACTTCGTAAGATTTCAACTTGTTGTTCGTACTCCTTGAAGCTTTGGTAATGCTCCGGCAACCCTGTACGTGGAAAGGTATCAAATACGGGAATGCGATAAGACTTCAACCCAGTTTCCTGTCCTTCCCAAAAAGGTGATGAAGTACTCAAGGCCAATAACAAGGGTAGAAAGTTCGTAAACTGGCTCATCAGTTGAATACGCATATCATCATCTTCGATGCCCACGTGTACATGCATGCCACATACCATCACCCGTCGGGCCAGCGAGCGCATGTTACGTGAGAGCATGTCATAACGTGACTTGTGGGTATGATGCTGAACCTGCCAACGAGCAAAAGGATGTGTAGAGGCCGCAATGGGCGCCAGCCCATACTGATTACTGGTATTGACCACGATGGAACGGAGATGTGACAAATTTTCACGAATCTCGCTGGCCTTTCGACATACCCGGGTATTAACCTCGATTTGCGAACGCAACAGTTCGGGTTCCACGAAACGTTCGCCATCAATAGCCCGGCATTGTTCCAATAGCTCCGCCGGGGGATCATTAACCACGTCCCGAGTTTGCCTATCGACGAGCAGGTATTCTTCCTCTACGCCAATGGTGAAACTGGGTGTCGTCGATTTCATAAGGATTGCCAGATAGAATAGAGCTCTGGGTTGGCGAGTATCTCTCTAAGTGCATCATCCAGAATGGTCGCCCACTCCTCGGCACCCTCTTCGCTATTGACCAGATCCTGACGAATCTCAATAGAGACATGGGGTAATCCCGCCGCTTCGGCATGATGATCAATGGTGTAATCTGCCGGGTGTTTTCCTGAATAGGGTTCATTATCACCGATATTAAATTGA
>JAAUXZ010037260.1_pt1 | contig 16049 bp, 12 predicted proteins | sample 7278131 | NCBI WGS metagenome assembly JAAUXZ01 (sample SAMN14350119, study PRJNA611818) | marine sediment metagenome | isolation source: surface marine sediment (3m) | place: French Polynesia: Moorea | collected 2018-08
CATTTTTTTCATAAACACATGATGCCATAAAAAATGATTCTTACAATGGGGTTATAGGTTGGCGTGGCGTTTTCGATTAATCTCTTTGATAGGTTGCCATGAGTCCCGCAGCGACCACAAACATTGAGCCAAACAATCGATTCAACCAGCTTTGATGCTGGTCTGATTTCATCCAGCGCGCAATGGTGGTCGCCAAGGTGGCGTAACCCAGCATGACCAGGATATCAATGCTGATCCCGGTTAGGGTCATGATGCTGAATTGAGGCAATTGAGGTTTGTGCAGTTCCAGGAACTGTGGCAGCAAGGCAACCAGGAATACGGTGGCCTTGGGATTCGTGAGATTCACAAAAGCAGCTTGCCAAAAACGTCGTTGGTAATCCAGATTGGTGGTAGAAGTGTTCATGTCTATTCTCAACATGGGTTGACGCCATTTCTGGATACCCAGCCATACCAGGTAAGCGACTCCCAGCCATTTGATCACTTCAAACAAGGTATTGGAAGAAGCCAACACGGTGCCCAGTCCGATGCCTACAATCACGAATTGAGCGCCATAACCGAGCTGTAAGCCCATGATGGCCGGAATACTGTGCCTGACACCATAATGAAGCCCGTTGCTCATGGTGTTTACGGCACCTGCGCCTGGAGAGATAGAAATCACAATACAGGCAATCGTGAAGGCGATCCAGATGTCCAGGCTCATTGTATTAATACCAGGCTCAATGCGGGCCAATAAGTAATGATCAGTACGGCGATTAATAAAATAATAAAGAAGGGAATAGTGGCCCGGTATAAACGCATGACCGGTTTTTTAAATCGGTAGCTTGCAATAAAAAGATTCATCCCTACTGGAGGTGTGAAGTAACCCAGCTGCATGTTGGCCAGGAAAATTATCCCCAGGTGAACGGGATGGATTCCATAACCCACGGCAATGGGTAATATGATGGGCACAATAATGACTAAAGCTGAAAATATATCGAGCATCATCCCCAAGATGAGCAGAAATAAATTTAAAAGGATCAAGAAGGTCAGCTTGTTATCGATGTGCTCACGAATAAATTCAAACAGGCGCGTAGGGACCTCAGTATCAATGAGATAATTGGTTGATGCCAAGGACACACCCAGGATGATCATGATGCCACCGACCAGAATCATGGATTCTCGAATGATACCCGGTAATTGCTGAATTTTTATTTCCTTCATGATGAAGACTTCTACGATCAAAACATACAAAGCGGTGACTGCGGCGGCCTCAGACACCGCAAAGTAACCACTGTAAATACCTCCCAAAACCAAAAAGGGTAGCGGTAATTCCCACTTGGCTTCCTTAAGGGTTTGCCAGGTGGCGGGTTTTGATCGATTTGCGGGTTCCTGTGCTTTACGTGGCTGCATCATGCTGTAAATGCTTAATAAAAAAAGCATTAAAAAGCCGGGTAAAACGCCGGCAATAAACAATTGATCGATACTGACGGGATCATCCAGATCCATTTGCTGAGCCACGACGCCATATAATATTAAAGGCAAAGCCGGGGCAAACAATAACCCCAGGCTTCCTGAGCTGGTGAGTAGGCCCAGGTTGAAATTTTCACTGTAACCGGCCTCCTTGAGGGCCGGGTATAACAGAGCGCCCAGGGCCACAATGGTGACACCTGAAGCACCGGTAAAGGCAGTGAATAACGCGCAGGCCACAATAGCTACAATGGCCAGTCCCCCGGGTAACCAGCCCAGCAGGCTATGGGTCAAATTCACCAAACGCTGAGAAGCCCGGCATTCACCCAGCATGTAACCGGCAAAAGTAAACAGGGGTATGGCAAGGAGTACCGGCATTTCGGCAAGGCGATAGACTTCAATAGCGATTACCGAAAGGTCAATTTCTTCAATATAAAAACCGAGCATGGCACTCGCAGCGATCACCGCAAACAAGGGTGTTCGCATGATCGCAAGTAATAGCAGAGCGGGTGAGAAAAAGCTCATCAGCTTTCCGGATTCAGTTCCGGGTCATGATCTGGGTATGACAGAAACATGCGGAACCACTGAACACAATGAATAGCGTAACGCAGGGCAATTAATCCAAATGCCAAAGGTATGATGATTTCCAGAGCCCATGCCGGTAGATCCGAGAAAGCAATTAAATTATCCGTATAGTCCATGAGGACCCAGCGAGCGCCATGCCAGGCAATTACTGCACAAACCAAAGTGGTAAATAAGGCAACAAAAGATTGCATTGCCATATGAGCCCTTTTCTTGAAAAAATGAGACAGCAAATCAATGCGGATATGTTTGTTACCCCGGCTTGCCACTGTGGCACCAATAAGTCCGGTCCACAGTACCAGAACGCGTAGTAAAGGATCGATCCAAACAATGCCAATTTCGAAAAAATTGCGTAATGCAATCTGGCCACTGGCGAGAATGATCATGCTGACAAGCAAGATAATGAGCAGGCTGTCCTCAAGTAAATGTACTGTGCGATTCAGGATCTTCATGGTGTAAAGATTGGCCAGCCTGGCTTATGAATGCTATTTATAGTTATTTCCATGATGGATGTTCATGGTTGCTGTTTTCGGAATTCATCCAGATACTGCTGTAACTCGTTGACAAGATCGGAATCCATGATTTCCGAGTCAACCATGGAGGTGATTGATTGCGTGGACAGAGATTTCCATATTTTGATTTGATCATCAGAAGGCGTGATCATTTTAATGCCCTGATTGGGTAAAGCCTGGGTAGCATTGATGTTATCTTTACGATTCAGGATGTCCAGGTTATCAAATACTTTGTTCATTTCCTCAAGCACTATTTGTTGATCCTGAGGTTTAATTTTGTCGAAAGTTTTTTTATTGACTGCCAGAATGCCGATTAAATACAACACCGGCGTATCAACCATATAAGAAACCTTGGTGTGCCATTGAAAAGCGATAGCTCCGGTAGAGGTCGCGGTAATGGTGTCAATCAAGCCTGTTTGCAGTCCTGTGAAAACATCGGCTATGGGTAAGGGTATGGGATTGATACCCATGGTTTTGAAGGTTTGCTCAACCAGGATATCGCCTTCAGGAATCCAGACCTTGCTGTTTCTGATCTCTTCCATCGTGTTGATCGGTTGCGTCGACATAATTCGGGCAAAACCACCTTCAGTGATACCCAGGATAACAAATCCATTATCAGCCATTTTTTGCTTAATCTTATCGTCCATACGGGTACGAACGTAATCCACTTCATCAAAAGAGTTAAATACCATCGGGAGACTATAAGTCTGTATTGAGTTATCCACATGTGCCATGCCACTGGGGCTGAAGGCACCACCCTGTAATTGATTGATCCTGATCTTGCGGTGTACGCTTTTATCGTTACCCATAACCCCGCCCGGATAAAATTTAATTTTTACCCGACCATTGGTTTTGCTTTTTATGGCTTTGGCTCCTTTTTTCATCTCTTTCATCCATGAGGTGCCCGCGGGCGCCAGGGTGGCAATCTTGAGGGTTAAAGCCTGGCTAGGCAGGCTGTAGATTCCAAAGAATAGAATAACGGAAAAAATAAGTGAGAGATGTTTCATATAAAAGTATTAAAAAAAGTCCTGGGATTCAGCCAGTAATTGGCTGGCTCGTTGTTTAGCTAACGTATTGATCAAGGTCATGCCCGGCGCCTCAATATCAGTATTCAGTGTTTGCTGTAATAATTGATCGTGGAGTTCCTGGTCAAATACCAGGCGCGCATAATGTTCTGCAAACATGACATTGACCATCAAATTCTTGTTGTTGGAAAAATGTTGTGCTCGTTCGAAATGATAACGCCCCAACTCGGGTTTACCTCCCAGGCTGGGGGGTATCTGTGATGCCAGCACCCCTAGATAGAGATGAGCACCGCCATGGTCATGCGCTTCATTAAGAGAGATTGAGTGTTTGAATATTGCATTCAGTTTGGGTATTTGAGCGACTGCATTCCAGTCATCGCTATTCACCTGAAGCCAGCCGGCCCAGGCACTGCCAAAAGCATAGAGCAAGGATTGTTCAGAAGATTTTACCCGGGTCAGCACGGGTTCGAATTCATCTAACGGTTCCCCGAGCTTGCTGCACAAATCTTGCAGTTCTAAGCATAGAGCTTGGCGGGCATATTGTAGGGATTTCTCGGCCAGCCTTTTCGCACGTGTATCATCGTTAACAAAAGCCGAAGTATAAGAGGCATACAGTTTGGCGCCCGACAGCAACATTGGCACATTGTCAGGGTCACCTTCGATCAGGCTGTCAATCATGACCAGGTATGCCGGTGCAGCAGTTTTTACCGTCTCCAGATCGTTCTGGTTCAGCATGGCTGTTGTCAGATTATCAGCCATCCGCTGTGTGGCTGAATTCATCAAACTGGCGCATCCAGATAAAAGAAATAGTATCAGTACGAATAGATATTTTTTCATGTAAGATGATAGTGAGATTGTGCTAAATCCCTGCTTCAAAGATGTCCTTTTAACGGATCGATATGAATTTTAGGTGACAAAATTTTAGCAATAATAATGGATCGAATCAGAAAACGCTGCAAAAAATCGGTAGCAAGTAATCACTGTATCGTTCAATAAGGGCATGGATTAAATTTTTAAAGACAAAAAATTCACCTTGAAAAGATGCTTACAACATTGGAGATTGGAATTTCGATGACGTTGGACTATTCATTCCTGAGGGCTTCAACCGGATCAAGGCGGGCTGCGCGACGGGCCGGTAACACTCCGGCAACCAGGCCAATAAGCGCCGCGGATATTTCTGCAATCACAACGTAACTCCAGGGTGTATGTACGGGTAAAGCAGGAATGACAAGAGTCAAAAATTGCCCCAGGCCTATACCAAATACGAGTCCGACACAGCCTCCTAGTGCGGATAAAACCACCGCTTCACCCAAAAAAAGCATCATGACTTGCCCATGGCGGGCCCCCAGAGCCCTTATCAGTCCTATTTCGGCCGTTCGTTCTGAGACGCTAATGGTCATGATGGTGATGATGCCAATCGCACCCACCAGTAGAGAAATGGCGCCGATAGCAGCTACGGCGAAAGTAATGATATCGAGTATGTTGCCAAGAACATCCATCATCTGTTGCTGAGTCGTTATGGTGAAATCTTCGCGGCCATGACGTGCAGTGAGCAGGCGTTTAATACCCTCCACGACAGTGTCTTCTCGGGTACCTTCATGATAGAGCACATCAATTTCCATGAGCCCTTCACGATTGAACATTTCCAGTCCACGCGCCAAAGGGATATAGACGGTATCATCCAGGTCAAATCCCAGTACCTGGCCTTTGGACGCCATTACACCCACTACACGATAACGATCACCCCCAATTCGAATACGCTGGCCTACAGGATTGTCATTACCGAATAATTCCTGCTTGACCTTGCTGCCTAATACTGCCAAGGCTCTGGGTTGAAAGGGATTATCTGAGGGTAAAAACTGTCCTCGTTGCACGGGCATACTAAACACGTCTGGAAATTCAGTGCCGGTGCCGTAAACGGTCGTTCTGCGGGTACGGTTGTTACCTTCTACTTCGGCATTGCCTTGAATTAAACCCACCACTGATTTGACAAAACTCAATCGTTTCATCGCCTGGGCATCTTCAATAGATAAAGGTCTTTCAGTACCAAATACACCCATTGACATACCCATTGTGTCTGTTTTTCCAGGATTGATACCGACCAGGGTGGTACCAAACTGGGTGAATTCTGAGAGAATAAATTTATGCAATCCTTCGCCAATAGAGGTCAGAATGATGACCGCTGCGATACCCACTGAAATGCCGAGCATGGTTAGAAAACTACGTAACTTGTGGGTCAGTAAAGAACGACCGGTCAGTGACAGAAAATCTCGGGTAAGCACTTTAATGCCCTCCTTGAAGTGCACTGACGGCATCTAATTTGGCAGCACGTGCAGCAGGCATCAAACTGAACAATAAACCCGTCATGATAGCGACCAGTAATGATGCCAACATGGCCCAAAGGGGAGGGTAAGCTTCTAATTCGGGTAAGGCCAATCGAATGCCCCAACTGCCGGCTAAACCCAGGATAAAACCAAGCATGGCTCCCAATAAAGAGAGCAATAAAGCCTCTGAGAGAATCAGTAGTAATATTTTTCGTCTTGAAGCACCAAGCGCCTTGAGTAAACCAATTTCCGTAGTACGTTGAGAAACGGCAACCAACATAACATTCATGATTAGAATACCGGCAACAGCGAGGCTTATAGCGGCAATGCCTCCGACACCATAGGTTAAAGCAGCCAGAATATTGTCAAAGGTTTGCAACACTGCGTCTTGGGTTATCACGGTGACATCTTCTTCACCATAATGTCTTTGTTTGATTGTATCGAGAGCGAAATCGATCACTTTCTGCATGCTTTCTCGGGATTTGGTTTCAATCAATATTCTGAATAAGGAGGGTGTATTCAAAAGGGATTGTGCCGAACTGACGGGTATAATTACGATTTCCTGTACATCAACTCCAATAGAACGACCCTCAGACGCCATGATGCCGATCACGCGATAACGATTTTCACCCAGTCGTAGCCACTGGCCGAGCGCAGCCTGCGCACCAAATAGTTCATCCCGTATTTTTTTGCCGATCACACAAACCGGACTAGAACGATCCCAGTCAGCCTGGGGTAAAAATTGTCCCGCGGCTAATTTCCAATGACGCAGGTCCAATAATTCATGAGTCGAACCCATCACCGTGACCTCACGTTTACGGTTTTGCCACGAAGCCTCAACAGCACCGATATTCAGCGGTGCAATACGCGTGACAGCATGATGGCGCCTCAGTGCACGGGCATCATCGAGAGTCAGGTCTCGGGGAGTCACTCCCATCATGGTGTTCAGCCCCACACCGGCTGTTTCGCTTCTACCGGGAATCACGATGACAAGGTTAGTGCCCAATGACGCAAATTCATTATTTACGTAGCGTCGAGCTCCTTCGCCGAGGGCCGTCAATAACAACACTGATGCCACGCTAATGCACATCGCCAATAACATCAGCAGGGTGCGTGCACGATACCCTTTTAAAGATTGCCAGCTATAAGAAAAAACATCCGCAGGTATCATGTCTCGGCCTGGACATGGGAGCGATCGGAAACGATACGCCCATCAACCATCTTCAAGGATCGGTGTGAGCGATCACCCAGGTGGTGATCATGTGTGACCACGATCAGGGTAATGCCTTTTTTATTAAGTGTTTCCAAGGTATCGATCACATCTTGTCCAGATTTTTGATCCAGGTTGCCGGTGGGTTCGTCGGCCAGTAAAACTGCAGGTTCCGTTATTGTCGCGCGAGCGATGGCCACCCGTTGACGTTGGCCACCTGACAGTTGGTCAGGTTTGTGATGAGCGCGTTCAATCAAGTTCATCGCTTTTAAGGCCTGTTCGACCCTTTGATAGCGTTCTGCTGGAGACATACCGGCTAGCACCAGTGGCAATTCAATATTTTCGGCAGCAGTGAGGCGTGGGATCAGGTGGAACGCCTGGAAAACAAAACCTATATGACGATTTCGGGTTTCTGCTTCCTGGTGTTCGTCCATCTGGGTGACATTCTGTCCATTCAGCGTGTAAATCCCCGAAGTGGCATGGTCCAACATGCCTATCAAGTTTAGGAGTGTGGATTTTCCCGAACCTGAAGGCCCCATGACGGAGAGGTATTCACCCTGAGTGATTTCCAGGTTGATATCATCTAAGGCATGTACCGTTTGATCGCCAACCTGAAAGTCTCGATGTATTTGTTCAAGCTTAATCATGAGAAATCGTACTTTACTGTCGCCATTGCCTGGAGAGAAATACTGATTTATTCGGACTCTATTTTTACTACGATGCCATCCGCGAGACCTTCTTTGTCGATCGAAGATACGATCATCTGGCCTTGCTCGAGACCTTCGATGATTTCGGTGAACTCCCAGTTACTCAAACCGGTTTTAACGGTAACCTCGCTAATAGTGTCAAAGTCAGGGTTATGCAGGTAAACACGGTTGCCTTCTAACAATGCCTCTGAAGCGATACGCAAGCTGTCTTTATGAACATCTATGATGACTTCAACGTCCGCCGTATAACCTGGCAGCATATTGGTATTATCCTTGGCGGATAAAAAATCGACTTCAACATCGACCGTTCGAGCCTGTTTTTCCTTATCCATTACATAAGGCGCAACTCTGCGTACTTCGCCGTCGAAAAATTCCTTGCCAAAGGCATCCAGTGATATGCGTGCAGTCATGCCAGCCTTGATCAGTGGGGCATCCACTTCATCTATGGGAGCGCTCACATACAGACAACTGTTATCGATCAGGTCAACTGCCGGAGGTGTCTGGATACCGACGGGTGAAGGGGTGACATATTCACCGAGTTCGCCATTCACTTCGGCTATGGTGCCATCAAAGGGGGCCTTTAGCTGAGTGCGATCGAGCGCGGCGCGGGCAACAGCGACTTTAGCCTGACTGACACTGACGGTAGCCATTGCCGCATCGCAAGCAGCCTGGTTAGCGCGAGCCTGACCTATAGCCTTGTCTGCACTCTCATCGGATGCCAGACCACGAGCCAGCAGTTCGCTGAGACGTTTTGCTTCACGTTGGGCAATATCAGCCTGGATACAGGCTTGTTGCTTCAGAGAATGACTGGTTTGTATTTCCGCTTCAGCCAATTCCAGCTGGGCACGTAAATCTTCATTCCATATCTCAAACAATACCTGCCCTTGGAGTACAACTTCACCCTCACGCACTGGCAATCGGGCAATTTGTCCACCCAATGAGGGGGATAACTTGGCTCTTCGACAGGCATTTAAAGTACCTGCCCGGGTATTGGTTACTGTCCGCTGCACTTCGCCTAGCGATACTTCTGTAAGTGTTACGGCAATGGGTCTATTACGTTGAGACCAATACACTGCAACAGCGATTACAGTGACAGTGATCACCAAAAAAAAGAAAACCTTGAGCTTGCTCATCAATGAGTTCCTCCCATTTTGATGATTTTAACAGACCCTAAACCGGGAAAAGGAAGCCGTTCCTCCATAATGGATGATAAAGGGCCATGAGCTGACGTAGGTCAATTCTATGAACGTGTAAATCTCTACTACCCTTTAAGCTTTCCGCTTAAACAGGAGCAGGTACTGGTTCACGAATTCAGCAAAAAATCCGTTAAATGTGACTTTTAACCTATAAATAGATACACTTGAAAACTATAATTAGCCTTTAAATCAATAATTTATTGTAATTATTTAATAATAATTATTAAATTTTTTCTGCCGTCCAGAAGAATTTTGGAATTGCTAGAAAGATCTCATTCTTGCAGAGAAAAAAAACTATATTAGCAAAGGCTTAATGAAAGCTTGTGTACTGACTGAAAATGTATAAAAGAATAATGATCCAATTGCTTAAGCACCTTTTAAACCTGGGTATATTTTTAAGCTTGTCTCATACCTCTGCTAATGCAGAAGAACTATTTGATGTGGTCAGGGATTCTATCAGTGCACATCCCCAGGTTAAGGAAAAGGTTCATGTCTATCGTCAGGTATTGGCTGATGAAACGATTGCGAATAGTGGCTGGCGCCCCAGTGTTGACATTGAAGCTTCAACCGGTTTTTACGATACGGAGTCACCGTCCACAGGCAATACTTCAGTCGATTATGATAGTACTCGGGTAGAATTGTCGGTCACACAAAATCTCTTTAACGGTTATGACACTACCCACCAGATAGAACAAACTAAGTCCAGGGCAAGGGCAGCGTTATTTGATATCTATGATGCCGCGGATAATATTGCATTGGATGTCGCCCAGGCTTATCTGGAAGTGCTCAAGCAACGACGGTTGCATATTTTGGCTACCGAGAATGTGAATTCTCATGAAACCATCCTCGCACAAATCCGTGAACGCAATAATTCGGGCGTGGGCCGGCGCTCTCAATTGCAACAAACCGAGGGACGGTTAGCCCGTGCCAATGCAAGTCTTATCGCTCAGCAGAATAATCTACAAGACTCCGTAACCTTATTACACCAATTGCTAGGTCGGTATGTTGACCCTGAGCGCATGAGGGATCCCGAATTACCGGCTTTACCCCCCGAAGATTTAAATACATTAATCGATCAGGCTTTATCAAACCATCCTGCCATGCAAGTGGCCATGAATAATATCGAAGCCTCCCAGTCAGCTTATCAGCGATCCAGGAGTAGTCGCTATCCTAACCTGGATCTGCGGTTTGCTTCTGAGTGGGGTAATGATATTGGTGGAGTAACGGGTGATACCGAGGAACTCAGCCTGGTTTTAAATCTCACCTACAATTTTTATGATGGTGGTGCTGATCGTGCGGACCAGGATAAACGTGTCAGTGCTGTTTATGAGCAAAAGGAATTTGCAGCTCGTGTTAGGCGCCAGATTATCAATACTTTACGCTTGGCCTGGGTAGCCGATGAGTCATTATCGCGCCAGATTGAATTTCTGAATCAGCATGTGGTTAAAGCCAAAGAAACGGTGGTTTCTTACCGCGAAGAATTTTTTATCGGACAAAGGGATCTGATTGATTTACTCGATGCGGAAAATGAATTAAACACGGCACAGAATCAATATACTGAGGCTTATTATGATGCGTTGGCTGCACGTTACCGTATCTATGAAGGTACGGGCTCGTTATTTGAAGCCTTAAACCTGGAAACTCAACTATCAGAGAACGATCTTAGGGTTGCCCGTATCCAAGCTCGAGCGGTCGATGCTTTACCATTGCCCACGGATGAAGATGAGGACAAGGAAGAAGATCAGATGGATCATTGTGATAACAGTCAGGCGCAGGCCAGCGTCAATAACTATGGTTGTCTTGAAGCAGGCAAGGTAGAAATGGGTTATGTCCACATCAATGCTGCGCCAGTAGTCGCAGACGATCAACTTAATCTGGACAGTGGCAGTATGATCATTATTTCCCAGGAACAGCTAATGGCTAATGATAGTGATCCAGACGGTGATCCCTTGAAAATTGTTGATGTGGGACGCCCTGAGCATGGAAAACTGGCCTTTAACGAGAACAAGAATTTGATTTATCGGCCAGCAGAGGGCTACGAGGGACTGGATACCTTTACCTACACGGTATCAGATGGTAATGGTGCAGCTTCTACAGCAACCGTTAATCTGAATGTCATGGCAGTTTCCAGCATTGATATTAGTAAAATGCAATTCGTCAATTTCAAGTATGATCTGGCTGAATTAACTGAAATTTCTAAATTAAAGGTAAAGGATATCATCAATCAGATTAAACAAGCCAAGGATATAAAGATTGAGATCTATACCTACACCGACAACATTGGTTCAGATCGCTATAATCAAAAACTTTCAGTTAAACGGGCCAAGGCCTTAAAACAACGCCTCATTGATGAAGGCTTGCCAGAGGCAATGATCACCGCGGTCGGAATGGGAGAGAAAAATCCGATTGCTGATAATGCAAGTAAAGCAGGACAAGCTATCAATCGGCGAGGTGAATTTATCTTCAAAGCACTGGGTATTGAAGAATAGGTCAAAAACCAAGCGCGAATTAACTACTCTGCTGAATAATCCATTGGCCTTGATATTGTTATTCAGGGCAGTCGACTATGGTCTACACTCAAAGTGAATCCCATCATTGGCCTAATTGTTGAAATCCCAAGCTCCAGTAACATTGATTGATCCGATATTCACGCAAGCGACTGCGTGGAACATCATCAATACTTGGTTCGAATCTTTCACAGTAAAATTTCGCCCGATGTTTTCCCTTTGGGTGCTCCTATTTTTATGGTTACCCTCTCTCGAGTCATCACAACCTTTAGTGGATGCTGCGATGTTAACCCGATTAAAGAATGATTATTCAGAGCAGGCGTTAAAGCGTGGTAGAGCCGTCAATACATTGATCCAAAAACTTCAGGATCGTCCTGTCAGTGAACAACTGAATGAAGTCAATCGTTTCTTTAACCAGTTTGAATATCGAGAGGATAGTGAGCATTGGGGGCAAAAAGATTATTGGGCGACCCCTGAAGAGTTTATTGGAACACAGATGGGTGACTGTGAAGATTTTGTCATTGCTAAATATTTCGTTTTACGTTCGTTGGGTATAGCCGATGAAAAGCTATTCCTCACTTATGTAAAACACTTAAAGTTGAACGTGGCTCATATGGTATTGAGTTATTTTGAAAATCCTAAAAGTAATCCGCTGATTTTGGATAATTATAATCCTGAAATCCTTAAGGGGAGTCTGCGGAAGGACTTGTTGCCGGTGTACAGTTTTAATGCCAAGTCTTTGTTTTTGACCAATGCTTCTGCGGGATTGGGTAAAGCTTTACCGACCGATAAAATTAAAAACAGCAAGTGGCAAAAGCTACTTGCCGATATGAGGAAGAATGAAAAATGACCTTATTCAAGCAAATTGCCATTCTGGTATCTCTAATGCTGTTGTTGCTGGCGGGCATATTCATCGTCAATGATTTCAGTCGTTCAGCGAAATTCTTACAAGGTCAATTAGCCACGACCGCTCAGGATATGACCACTACTTTGGGTATTGCGATTACCAATATGCCGGATGGATCAGATAAGGCTTCTCTCGAAGTATTATTCAATTCGGTATTCGATAGTGGTTATTACTCCAATATTGAACTGGTAGGGATAGATGGGTCGGTTATTCACCAGAAAAGTCAGGAGATTGAAATTGAAGAAGTACCTGAGTGGTTTATTCAGCAGGTTCAGCTAAAGCCAGCCAGGGGTTCCACCCAGGTGATGCAGGGTTGGAATATGCTGGGTCAATTAAATATAAATTTACACCCAGGCTATGTCTACAGCAGTTTGTATGCAGCTTTTCTAACGACATTAAAGTGGTTGGTCATCATCATTGTAGGCACGATGGTCTTACTCTGGTTATTTCTACATTATTTGTTCCAACCTTTACAAAGAGTCAAAGAGCAGGCTGATTCAATCCATAACAATCAATTTGTACAACAACAAAAGGTACCATCAACTCCCGAACTGAAAAGCGTGGTTGAAGCCATGAATCGTATGGTCGCCAAGGTGCAAAGCATCTTTGATGATCAGGAGAATGCCATCGCTCGATATCAGCATATGCTGTACCACGATAATCTGAGTGGACTGGGTAATCGGCGTTATATGATGGACCATATCAAACAATCCCTCGCCGAAGAGTCTTCATTCCATGGTTGTTTGGGGATACTGAAATTGGTGAATTTTGGGCATATACGGGAACGATTAGATTATGAAGTCTCGGATAGTTTAATAAAAGACTTGGCGAATTTACTGTGCCTTGATCATTCTGGCTATCTGGCTGAAAAAACGGCTCGTCTCAGTGACGACGAGTTTGCTTTTCTATTAGCAGCAGATGAAGATTCCGTAAATAAATTTATTCTGAGCCTTTATAAACAGTTTAAACAACTGCCACAGTTAACGGGTTTGGCGGAAGAAATTTACCTGGTTGCAGGTGTATCAGCCGTTTCATCAGGGCGTAGCATGGGAGATTTATTGTCTGGGGTGGATTACTGCTTAACCCGGGCACTCAGTGGGGGGCCCTATACAATTGAGCAGAAAACCATGACTGATCTCGAGTTACCGCAAGGTAAAATGCAATGGCGTCATTGGTTTGAAAAGGTATTTAGTGAAAATAAGCTGTTCCTTGTGGGGCAACTGGCTCTGGACCAGGGTAAGAAACCGGTACAAAAGGAGGTTTTTATTCGGGTACGGAATGATGAAAACCAGGTGATACCTGCGTCATCCTTTATGCCAATGGCTTCCAGCCTGGGCCTTTCCATTGATATTGATAAAGCCGTATTTGAATTAGTTAATCAAAATCAGGAGCTTGATCCTAAAATACCATTAGCCCTGAATTTGAGTGCTGCATTTTTCGAGTTGGCTGATGCTCGGGAGGCTTTTGAAAAAATGTTACAGCAATGTGCTGCCCGGGGCATTCAGCTGTGTATCGAAGCCAGTCATCATGTATTACTGCATCATGCAAACATGTGTCATCAGGTTTCCGAAAAGGTTAAGCAGAATGGACATCAGTTTGGTGTAGATAATCTGGATCTGGGATTATCATTGCAGTTATTACAAACTACCCGTTTTGATTACGTCAAAATCAATGCCAGTAACCTGGGTGACTTTTCCAGTGAAGAGGTTTCCAGTGGTTTTCAAGCGTTGAAAAAGATAACGGATACGCTGGATATTCGTATTATTGTGGTAGGTGTTGATGAGCAATCCCAATTTAATCAATTGCGAGATGCAGGAATAGAAGTCATGCAGGGCAACTTACTGGGTGAGCCAGAGTCTATTTAAAGATGGTTAAATATTCAGAGGCTAAGGTTAAAATCAACGTTCTTTTTATCTACAATAGCAAGCCATCGTGCAGCTGGTTTCTGAAGTTGCGCAATACAACAAGAATTACTGATTTCAGACCAGACTAAATAAACCTGCTCATGTCTCATCCTCAACACCATTATGATCCGTTATTGGAATGCCTGGTCATCTTTGCCAAGTTGCACAATCGACCGATCAGCGTGGATGCCCTGATCGCAGGATTGCCCGTCAAGCCCGGAGACAGTGGTCCTGAATTATTTAGTATTCATAGCCCCAAAGGCATGTTTTCCCGGGTCGCCGCTCGGGCAGGGTTTGCAAGTCGACTGATTCGGCGTGATTTAGCACAGATTTCAAGGTTGTTATTACCTTGTATATTAGTACTGCGTAATGGTAATGCTTGTATTCTGGAAAGCCTTGATCGTAAAAATAAAAGAGCCAAAGTCATATTGCCAGAAGTGGGTGAAGGTGAAGAATGGCTGGATTTGGATCAGCTTGAAAGGGAGTATATTGGCTATGCCTTCCTATTAAAGCGTGAATATAAAAAAGAAGAAACGGCCCATCGGGCTCTTAAGCGTGATGGCGGTCATTGGCTTTGGGGTACATTGGCTAAATCGAAGGATATTTTTGCCAGTGTAGTTTTGGCATCGATCCTGATTAATTTATTTGTGGTCGCCACGCCACTCTTTACCATGAATGTGTATGACAAAGTGGTCCCTAACGATGCTATTGAAACGCTATGGGTGTTAGCCATTGGTATTCTAGTAGTTTATGTATTCGATACCACATTACGGTTTGTTCGTAATTACATGCTGGAAATCGCGGGTAAAAAGAGTGACATCATCATGTCCTCAATCTTGTTTGCGCATACATTGAATCTAAGGATGGACCATTGGCCCAAATCAGTTGGAGCCTTTGCCAGCCAGTTAAGAGATTTTGAGAGTATTCGTAATTTTTTTACCGCTTCGACCTTAGCGACTTTAGTGGATTTACCTTTTGCGGTCATATTTCTGGTGGTGATTTTCTATATTGGGGGTCCAATGATCGTGGTTCCCCTCATTACCATTACCATTCTATTGATCTATAGTGGGCTCTTAGTGAAACCGCTCAAGCAGAGTGTTGAAGCAACCTACGAGGCTACGGCTAATAAAAATGCACATATGATCGAAACCCTGCATTCGATCCAAACAATTAAAACACTAGGGGCTTCAAATTACTCTCAATGGGTTTGGGAAGAGTCTTCGGGCACCATAGCTAATAAGTCTATGCGCGCCAGGACCTTGTCTTCCTCGATTACCGTGGTGACCAATCTGCTGGTGCAGTCCAATACCGTTGGATTGATCATATTTGGTATCTATCGAATCAGTGAGCTCGAATTATCCCTGGGCGGATTGATTGCCATTGTGATGCTGTCTTCCCGGGCGGTCGCTCCATTAGGTCAGATCGCCACCTTAATTACCTCATTTGAACAAACCAAAACAGCCTATAACTCACTGAATGAATTAATGCAGAAGGCAGTGGAAAGACCCGAGGGCAAGATATTCGTCCGGCGCCCTGAGTTTGAAGGTGATATCTCGTTTAAAAATGTCAATTTCAGTTACCCTGAAGCCGTCAAACCCTCGTTGTCAGATGTTTCTTTCAATATCAAGGCTGGAGAGCATGTCGGTATCATTGGCAAGGTGGGTTCGGGTAAGACTTCGATCATAAAATTAATCGTGGGTTTATATCAGGCTAATGAAGGATCTATTGC
>JAAUXZ010022609.1_pt1 | contig 16042 bp, 13 predicted proteins | sample 7278131 | NCBI WGS metagenome assembly JAAUXZ01 (sample SAMN14350119, study PRJNA611818) | marine sediment metagenome | isolation source: surface marine sediment (3m) | place: French Polynesia: Moorea | collected 2018-08
CCCGCTTTCCCCCTTAGGGCGTATGCGGTATTAGCTCGAGTTTCCTCGAGTTGTCCCCCACTACTAGGCAGATTCCCACGCGTTACTCACCCGTCCGCCACTCGTCGCCTGCTAGCAAGCTAGCATCGTTACCGTTCGACTTGCATGTGTTAAGCATGCCGCCAGCGTTCAATCTGAGCCATGATCAAACTCTTCAGTTTAAAGTTTTTTGTAGCCGAAGCTACAGATCCTTCAAGATGAAAAGCAATCTACTCATTCAAATAAACATTGACTGGTGATTACTCACATCAAATAACTGCATTGCATGTTACCGATGAGAGCATCCGCACAAATTACTTGATCACTAATTGTTAAATAAGCGTCGCCGACATTCATTCGGCGAAGACTATCAATTTTGACATGCCATACTTGCGATGTCAATTCACTCCCTTGAGATCGCTGCTGCGTCTCAAGTGAGGCGCGCATTATAAAGAGTCTCTGAAGCTCGTCAACCCTTTATTTTCGATTTCTGTGAAAAACATTTTCTGGTCGCTTATCAAGCAATCATTCTGCTGTTTTTCGTCGCCTCTTCCCTGTGACGAGGGCGCGTATTATAGACAGGCCAGATTAACCGTCAAGCCTTTTTTACAAAATTGTTACGCGCGCAAAACGCCGCTTCCCTACCTGGTATACATGGGTTGTTCCAACTTGCATTTCAAGGCCAGCATCTTCGACTTTTTCACCATCGATTTTAACTGCCCCCTGCTTAACCATACGCATCCCTTCCGAGCTACTTGCCACCAGATCAGCCTCCCTGAGTAGCTGAGCTATCTTCATGCCACCTTCCTCAGAGTGAATGCTGATTTCCGGCATTTCGTCAGGCATAGCCCCTTTCCTAAATCGGGCAATAAACTCTTCCTTGGCATCTACCGCCCGCCCCATGTCATGGAACCTGGCGACGAGCTCTTCAGCCAACCTGAACTTAATATCACGCGGATTGACGCCATTTTCTACTTCCGCCCTCCAGTCATTGATTACTGAAATAGGCTCAAAGCTCAACAATTCGAAGTACCGCCACATCAGATCGTCAGATATTGACATGATTTTTCCAAACATCTCCCCTGGAGCATCGGTAATACCAATATAGTTGCCCAGGGATTTGGACATCTTCTGCACACCATCAAGCCCCTCAAGCAGCGGCATCGTCAACACCACCTGTGGTTCCTGACCGTGCGCTTCCTGGAGCTGCCGACCCACAAGCAGGTTGAACTTCTGATCTGTACCACCCAACTCTACGTCTGAACGCATGGCGACAGAATCGTACCCCTGAATCATGGGATAAAGAAATTCATGGATCGCGATCGGTTGCCCACCTTTATATCGTTTACTGAAGTCATCTCGCTCCAGCATCCTCGCTACCGTATGCCTTGAGGCCAGCTGAATGATATCGGCCGCATCCATTTTGCCCATCCACTCGGAATTAAAAACAACCTTCGTCTTTTTGGGGTCAAGAATCTTGAATACCTGCTCACAGTAAGTCTCAGCATTCTCCTTTACCTCTTCTCTGGTTAAAGGAGGGCGCGTCGCACTTTTCCCGGTTGGATCACCGATCATCCCGGTAAAATCGCCAATCAGGAACATGACCTCATGCCCCAGCTCCTGGAACTGACGCAGCTTATTAATAAGTACTGTATGCCCAAGATGAAGATCTGGAGCCGTAGGATCAAAACCTGCCTTGATGCGTAGAGGCTGCCCTTTTTTCAGCTTCTTTATAAGATCATCTTCGAGAAGAATCTCCTCCGCCCCGCGTCGAATAATCTCCAGAGACTCATTTAATGCCGTCATAAACCACCTGTAATTTTATTTTTTACCACCGGGACCTTCATCAAACCGGCCTTTTCTGTGGAAAAGCCATCAAAATACCGTAACAATACACCTCATCGCTTGACTACGCTGAGGCTTAAGACTAACTTCAGCACAATGAAAACTGGATAAATATCCGTGGATTACATGCCATTCTTAAACAGGGACTATAAGTCTCCAGAACAAAAGAACAACCATCGCCTTCGGCCGGTGCTTCTTGTTATCCTCTCCCTGGTCGTACTTACAATATTTATCCTGGCTTTCATTAACACCAGCGAGAGCCCCGTAGATGCAGTTATCACCACACCTGTGGAAGCGGAATCGCATGATACAGAAAAAGACGATCCCGGCACACGTGTACGCAAATCGCTCACTCTCCCTGATCAGACATCTGGCAAAGAAGCCATTCTTGAACCCATTGTTGATGCTCCTGCCGCTTTTATTACAAAAGCCCCTGAGCACGAAAACTGGCTCACACATAAAGTCAAATCCGGAGACACACTTTCCAGCATATTCAGCAAGCTGGAGATACACAGTCAGCTAAACCCCATACTCAGAACTGATACGGCCAGGAGTAAGCTTAAATCGATACATCCCGGACAGACAATAAAAGCCCTTAAAGAAGATGGTCAGCTTGCCCGTCTGGTCTTTGAACCTAACACCAATGAATATCTTGAAGTCATCAGGCAGGAAGATGGCTATACCGCAGAATTCATCACTCGCCCAATAGAACGCAGGGTTAACCGAGCCAGCGCAATCATTAATGACTCATTATTCCTCGCCGGTCGGAAATCAGGCCTTTCTGACAGCCTGATTATGGAACTTGCTGGCATTTTTGGCTGGGATATTGATTTTGCCCTGGATATACGAGAGGGCGATAGCTTCACGCTAATCTTCGAAGAACTCTTTCGGGAAGATGAAAAGATCGGCGACGGCGAGATTATCGCTGCAGAATTTACCAATCAGGGCAGAACCTACCGAGCCATCAGATACGAACTCCCCCAGGGCACTGCCAGCTATTACAACCCGGAGGGACGCAGTATGCGCAAAGCATTCCTGCGCACCCCGGTTAATTTCACGCGTATCAGCTCCAGATTTAACCTGAAAAGAAAACATCCTGTCCTGAACCGCATCAGGGCGCATAAAGGAGTTGACTATGCAGCCCCAAAAGGGACACCCATACGCGCTGCAGGCGACGGCAAGATTATCTTTAAGGGCCGCAAGGGTGGCTATGGCCGCACTATCATTGTCCAGCACGGCACTCGCTACAGCACACTCTATGCTCACCTGAATTCGTACCATAAGAAAATGCGTAATGGCACCCGCGTCAAACAGGGTCAGGTGATCGGATTTGTAGGTATGTCTGGCCTGGCCACCGGCCCTCACCTTCATTATGAATTCAGGGTTAACGGTGTTCACCGAAACCCTTTGACTGTTAAATTGCCCGCAGCTGAACCACTCCCAAAGCAATACATGTCAGATTTTAACCAGTACAGCGCGCCCCTGCTTTCCCAGCTTGATCTCTACCGACGCACCACCATTGCCGAGGCTGGCACGCCTGGAAGCAGTTAAGACACACAATGCCTGACAGCCTCTATGTTGGTCTCATGTCTGGCACCAGCCTCGATGGCATCGATGCCGTTGCGGTAGATTTTGAGGGCGACACTCCGCACCTTGTAGCTCAGGCTGAATACCCATTCCCACAACAGCTAAGGGATCAGATCCTGGAACTTATTTCTCCGAACTGGCGGGGCACGATAAGGGAGATCGGCCACATTCATGCCTTGCTTGGGGACACCTATGCTACTGCGGTAAATACCTTACTGAGCAGCGCGGGGCTCAGCGCTTCTGACATCTCCGCAATTGGAAGCCATGGGCAGACCGTCCATCATGCCCCTGGAGCAAGCCCAGGTTTTAGCCTTCAACTCGGTGATCCCAGCCGCATCACAGAACAGACAGGGATTACGACAATTGCCGATTTCAGGCAAAGGGATATCGCTGCCGGCGGGGAGGGGGCTCCGCTAGTACCCGCATTCCACAAAGAAGTCTTCCATTCGCGTTTCTCGAACAGGGTGATTCTGAATGTAGGTGGAATCGCTAATATCACCTGGCTACCAACTGAGGGCGATATTCTTGGGTTTGATACAGGACCAGGTAATACCCTGATGGATGCCTGGATCAGGAAACACAAGCAACTTCCCTTTGATCAATCTGGCAACTGGGCGGCCAGCGGCCAGATTCAGACTGAACTCCTCAATAATATGCTGAGCAACCCCTTTTTCAGTCATCCCCCTCCAAGGAGTACTGGCAGGGAGCAGTTCAACCTGCAGTGGATTGAGTCCTTCCCAATAGAGAAATATGCGCCCGAAGATCTTCAGGCAACGCTTGCAGAACTCACTGCAAGGACCGTTATAGAATCCATCGATACCTACGCAGCTACTTGTAACGAAGTCTATATCTGTGGTGGCGGCAGCATGAATAGTCACCTGATAGAACGACTGGGAAACCTCGCCCCCTCCATAGAGATTTCTACGACTTCAGAGTTGGGTGTGCCCGCGAACCTGGTGGAAGCCATGGCATTTGCCTGGCTTGCCAGGCAGACCCTTAACGCACGCACCGGCAATCTGAGCGAAGCTACCGGGGCTGCCGGCAACCGTATTCTGGGCGGCATATACCAGGCATAAAAAAAGGGACCCGAGGGTCCCTTTTCAGTTATTTGATAGCGATTACGCAGAATCAGGCTGGCGAGAATGAAGAACCACAGCCACAGGTGGTAGTCGCGTTCGGATTACGAATTACAAACTGAGCACCCTCGAGGCCCTCTGAATAATCAATCTCAGCGCCAACGAGATACTGAAAACTCATCGGATCCACCAGTAGCGTCACGCCCTCTCTCTCAACTGCCGTGTCTCCATCATTGATATCTTCATCAAAGGTGAAGCCATACTGGAAGCCTGAACAACCGCCACCGCTTACAAACACGCGTAGCTTCAGATTAGGATTATTCTCTTCTTCAATCAGGCCTTTAACCTTGGTAGCAGCCGCCTCAGTAAAAATAAGCGGATCATCAATTGCGGCATCAGTCATCTTAAAAACTCCAATCAACAGAAATATGCGGTGGAAACTACCATTTACCGAGCAAAGCGGTCAAGAATTCCCTGCAGCTGCCGTGGTTTTGCCGTTCCTACGTGTCGAGGTTGTTTTATCATCCTCTTTGGCGTCCTTTATTTCCTCAACGGGCGCACTTTCCTTTGCACCATCTGACTCTTTCTCTGTAGACGACTCTGGATCAACAAGATGCTCCAGTTTCGGCTTACCTCCCTCCTGATGTATCAGGTTTCCATTCAAAGTGGCGCCCATAGACATCTCAATCAGGTTGTAATACACGTTACCGGTAATCCTGGCCTGCGGTGCAAGTTCGACATGATCAGAGGCGTAAACATCGCCCTCAACCGAACCATTCAGGATCATGTTAGGGACATGCACATCCCCCTTTACCAGACCACTTTCACTGAGAATTAGCACTGAAAACTCATCACCGGCCTGGATACTGCCTTCAACTTCACCTTCTACATGCAGCCCGCCAGTAAAACTCAGATTACCGCTGATCTTCGTATTCTTACCGACAAGAGTCTCAATCCTGGTGGAATTGACTTTCTTGTTTCTGCCAAACATTAGGCATCTCCCAATTCAACAACATCGGCCCAGCTGAACAGCTTTTCAACCGGGTCTAATTTTTTACTACTCGGGTCAAGTGAGATCTTAACCTGAGCGGGCTCAAACCCCTCAGGAACCGTGAAACTTCCTTCTACCCGTTGAAAATACTTAAAAGAAAAGTCCTGACGTTCCTTTCTCTTATAGATACTGATCTCTTTGGGCTCACCCTTCAGGGTTCCAAGCACGGACATGCTCAGACGGCCTTTGGCCACCTTGTTCTGCCCCCTGACCAGGGTGAGTACCAGACGGTAATGATATTCAGCTTCTGGCTTATCATATTCAAGCTGCAAATTCTGAATATGCAAACCAGGCCTCATATCCGAGGGTGAGACGATACTTCTATAAAATGCCAGCTCTTCCTTAAGCTCTATCAGCTCAGCTTCTCGTGATTCCAGGACTGTACGTAATTCCAGCAGGGCCTCATGCTCGATCTTACTTGTGCGCCCCATGTAGGCTGCTTCGTCGCTGAGTTGCCGGTTTTGTTTTTCCAGGAATTCAAGGCGTTCTTCAAGCGTACTGATCTTATTATCAGCCGCCGTTTCTTCAAATCCGCTGAGCTTAAAACCAAGCTGGAAAAGTCCCCAGCCGAGGATAACGATTACAGCAAATACGCCTGCCTGAATAGCGGCCTTCCGCACCGGGTCATGATGCCTAATATGAAATGTCCCGGTATGGGAACGGTTAAAAAACTTTTCTGACTTCAAGAAAACAGACTCACGGTAGTAACGCTGGCTGCAAAAGCCCATGTGATTCATTAAAACCAAACATGATGTTCATGTTCTGCACGGCCTGGCCAGCAGCTCCTTTCACCAGGTTATCAATCACGGAAAGAATCACTGCAGTATCACCGCCCTGAGGCTGATGGAATGCAATACGGCAGGTGTTGCTCCCCCGCACCGTTCTGGTCTCAGGATGCGCCCCTGCATCCAGCACATCGACAAAGGGTTCATTCTCATAATACTCTTCAAACAGACTCTGTAGATCTGTCCCGCGTTCAAGCAGCCGCACATACAGTGTTGCGTGTATCCCTCTGATCATTGGGATCAGATGAGGCACAAAGGTGAGCCCCACCGGCTCACCGGCCCGGGTTTCAAGCGTCTGCCTGATTTCTGGCAAGTGCCTGTGGCCACTAACCCCATAGGCCTTGAAGTTTTCTTCAGCTTCACTAAAGAGGGTCGGCACCTGCGCCTTTCTGCCCGCACCACTGACCCCGGATTTACAGTCCGCGATGATATGGCCCCGATCAACAAGACCATCTCGCTCTATGAGCGGCAACAGCCCCAGGGTAGTAGCTGTTGGATAACAGCCTGGATTCGCGACCAGTCTCGCCTTGCAGATCGCCTCTCGATTAATCTCAGGCAAACCATAAACCGCTTCTGTCAGGAGCTCCGGACAGGCATGTTCCAGGCCATACCAGTCTGACCAGGTCTCCGTGTCTTTAATACGAAAATCCGCCGCCAGATCGATAACCCGAACCCCAGCTTCCAGCAGGGCTGGAACAGATTTCATGGCGGTACCGTTGGGTGTTGCAAAAAACACCAGATCACAGCTGGCGAGATCTGCCTCATCTGGGCTGGTGAAGTCCAGGTCAACATGACCACGAAGGTTAGGGAATAGGCTGTCTACACGGTTACCAGCCTCTTTACGCGATGTCACGGCTGCTATTTCTACATCAGGATGGGATACAAGCAGGCGCAATAGCTCCACACCGGTATAACCTGTGGCTCCAACAACACCTATCCTGATCATGAAAAACTCCGAGTAGATTTAATGAACGCACATCATACCGTCTGATTACAGGTCTTGGGAACGAGGGATTTCTCAAAGCCGGAGAATTCCTTACAAATGGTCTGGCATAATGTCCCACTATGTTCAGTTTCAAATCCCTGATTAGTCGCTGGAGACAAATTTTCGAGTCTCAGCAGATAAGGCTTTCCCGGCACGATGCCCGCCTCCAGCTGGCCATACTCGGGCTGCTGACCGGCATCGCTTCCGGGCTGGTGATTACTGCGTTCAGGGGTGGCATTGAACTGTTGCAGGGACAGATATTACCGGGTGGTGATATTGAGAACTATGAGGCGCTTGCATTACCCCTGCGCTTCCTGCTTCCGGTAGCAGGGGGCCTGCTAATAGGGCTACTTTTTCACTATCTTTCTCGTGAATCGACCGTCGTTGGAGTCGTGCACGTGATGGAGCGTCTCTCCTACCACCAGGGGCGGTTACCCTTTAAAGCTGCAGCTATGCAGTTCCTGGGCGGCATCATCGCTATCGTGACAGGCCACTCTGTCGGTCGAGAAGGCCCTGCCGTGCACCTGGGTGCAGCCAGTGGCAGCCTGATTGCCCAACAACTCCACTTACCCAACAACACCATAAGGACACTAGCTGGCTGCGGCGTGGCTGCTGCCATCTCTGCATCATTCAATACACCGCTGGCAGGCGTCATATTCGCGCTTGAAGTCATCATGCTTGAGTACACACTGGCCAGCTTCCTGCCAATTATTCTTGCCGCGGTAAGTGCCGACGCCATCTCAATCTATTTTTTTGGCAACGAATCCCTGATTCAGGTTCAGGACTTCAGCCTGAATTCTCTTGGTGAACTGGGCATCGTTTTTATCCTGGGCATCTTCATTGGCGGGGCTTCAGGTTGCTTCAACTGGCTACTCAAACATACCGCGATACAGGTCCAGGATATCGACTTCAGGATCAGGGCCCTGCTAGCAGGCGCACTGGTTGGTGTATGTGCCATACCCTTTCCCGAGGTAATGGGTATCGGCTATGACACCCTGCATCTAACCCTGCTTGGTGAACTAAGTATTGGCCTGTTATTTGGCATCACAGCATTTAAGCTGATTGCTACCGCCGGCACCATCGGACTTGGCATTCCCGGAGGGCTTATTGGCCCTACCCTGCTCATGGGGGCCACCCTGGGAGGGGCTATAGGTGGGATGGCCCAGTTACTGATGCCGGAGAGCACCGCGGGCCCTCATTTCTATGCCCTGATGGGTATAGCGGCAATGATGGGGGCCACTTTGCAGGCGCCACTGGCGGCATTGACTGCAGTTCTGGAGCTGACCACTCATCCTGGCGTCATCCTGCCAGGCATGTTGGTGATTGTGACAGCGAGCCTGATTTCAAGTGAGCTACTGAAACAGGATTCCATCTTCATCACCTTACTAAAGGCGCGGGGGCTTGATTTTCGGAACGATCCTGTCACCCAGCTTTTACGACGCGAAGGTGTTGCTAGCAGCATGGACCGGGAGTTTATTCAGCTGCATCAGATTCTTGAACGCTCAGAGGCAGAGAGCTCACTGGTAACGAATCCGAACTGGCTGATTATCCGTGCCGATGATGGTGAGCCTGTATTAATGCCGGCCATAGATCTTGCTCGCCATCTGCAGGAAAACGAGGATGAGGAAATCGACCTGATGCAGATACCCGCCAGTCGCCTGCAACTTGCTGCCGTTGATCTCAGGGCCACACTGCAGGAGGCTAACAACATACTCAACTCGGAGTCAGCCGAAGCCCTTTTTGTTCAACGCATGACAGCCCCCGCCATATACAAGACCTATGGCATACTCACGCGTGAAAAAATCGAGGCTGCTTATAAAATCTGAACATTATGTAAGGTAATGGACTCAGAGAGACAGTTTTCGCCACCTTCAAACAGCTAATCATGAATATCAAAGATAAACTAATCATCATCATACCCATCACTTTGCTGTTGCTGCTGGGTGCCCTGTGGCTCGCACCCGATAGTTTTAACACCAGGGTACCGGATACCCAGATGACAGCTCTTGATGGAAAGGTACTCTCCCTGAATGAGTTACATGGGAAGCCCGTCCTGGTCACTTTCTGGGCAACGACCTGCCCTGGATGTATCAAGGAACAGCCCCACCTCGTCGAACTCCATCATAAATATAGTGATCAAGGCCTGACCATTATTGGCGTGGCGATGGACTATGATCCCCCGGAGCAGGTCAGGGCACTAATTGAAAAACGCCAGATACCTTATGTCATCACCCATGACACGGATGGCCAGATTGCACAGAATTTTGGGAATGTAAAACTGACTCCAACTTCTTTCCTGATTGGACCTGAAGGGGCCGTACGATTTAAGAAGATTGGCGAGTTAAGCATGCCGGTAATCGAACAAGAAATTTCTCAGATGCTAAAAGCAAAAGGTTAACGATGGACAACGGGTATCTCTGGTTAAAATCTCTTCACCTGGTCTTCCTGGTTTCCTGGTATGCAGGTCTTTTTTATCTCCCCCGCCTGTTTGTACACCACGCAATGTCAGAAGACTCGGCCACCCGAGAACGTCTGGCGATCATGGAACGCAAACTTTATTACTTCGTTACACCCTGGATGATACTGACGATTGCCCTTGGCCTGTGGATGCTCACCTATTTCCCTCTCGAATCGCTGAAATCGATGGGCTGGCTTCATGCCAAGCTACTGCTTGTGGCACTACTGGTCGCTTATCATTTCTGGTGTGGGCACTTCGTAAAATTATTTCGAGGCAACAGCAATCCCAGAACTCATGTCTGGTTCAGGTGGTTTAATGAAATCCCCCTGCTCTTCCTGCTGATCGTGGTGATACTGGTGGTGTTTAAACCATTCTAGGTTTTACCCGGTCTGACCAGTCCACCCAGACCAGTATCAACCAGGGTCTGCTGCAGAAGACGCCTGATCTCTACCGGATCATCCATCTGCATGACCCGATGATAAAGGTCCCTGGCCTGGGCCTGCTCGATATTTCGAATCAGCCACTTGATCCTTGGCAGGGCACCAACACTGACGCTCAGGCTATCGTAGCCCATGCCTAGCAACAGGATTGCGGCCTCGGGATTAGCTGCCATTTCGCCACAGATACTGGCCGGCTTATTCTCGGCCCGTGCCCCGCTAAGGATGAGCTCAAGGGCCTTGAGTACCGACGGATGAAGCATGTCATAAAGGTCTGCAACCCTGGAGTTGTTACGGTCGACTGCCAGCAGGTACTGGATGAGATCGTTGGTACCGACGCTGAGAAAATCAACCCGATGCGCCAACTGCTTCGAAATATAAACAGCTGAAGGCACCTCAATCATCACGCCGATATGAGGATAGATCAGCTTATACCCTTCCTCAGACAGCTCTTCATAGGCCTGGTCGATGAGCTGGCAGCTCTCCTCAACCTCCTTAACAGACCCGATCATGGGCAGGAGGATCTGCAGGTTATCCAGCCCCTCGCTGGCCAGTAACATGGCCCTCAACTGAGTGAGAAAAATCTCAGGATGATCCAGCGTAACCCTGATGCCACGCCAGCCGAGAAAGGGGTTGTCCTCTTCAAACTGGAAATACGGCAGCGACTTGTCACCGCCCACGTCCAGGGTCCTGAGGGTTACTGGCCTGGGGTGAAACGCAGACAGAGCCTGTCGATAGAGTATCTGTTGCTCACGTTCACCAGGGAACCGGTCCCTGACCATGAAAGGCACCTCGGTCCGGTATAGCCCAATGCCATCAGCACCGGTATCTAGAGAAGGAGCAAGGTCTGCAATCAGGCCACTATTCACATAGACGGGAACAGTAATACCATCCGGAGTGGTTGCCGGCTCAAGCGCGTACTGTTTAATACCCTCGGAGAGCTCCTGCTCTTCCTCGAACAGGCGCATAAACTCTTCGCGAATAGCATCACTGGGCTGGAGAAATATCTTGCCATGATAGCCGTCAACAATGACTTCTCGGCCTTCCATCCGTTCGACTGGAAGATCAGCTACACCCATGACGGTTGGGACACCCATTGCTCGTGCGAGGATGGCCACATGTGAAGATCCCGTGCCCTTCATGGACACAACACCCGCCAGTGCCTCGTGAGGTACCTCTGCCATCTGAGTAGCAGTAATCTCTTCGCCAACCAGAATCGTCCGCTGAGGAAATCCTGTACGTTTTTCCTGCCCTGACTGCAGAGCCAGCAATATGCGTTCACCAAGATCGCGCAGGTCTACCGCGCGCTCCCTCAGATAGGGGTCATCCATTTCCTCAAAGACACGCGCATTCTCACGAATCGTCTCGCGCAGGGCACCCGGCGCCCAGTTACCTTCCTTGATTCGTTCAATCGTTCCATCGATAAGCGTGTCGCTACCCAACATCAGGATATAGGCATCAAACAACAGCCTTTCTTCGGTAGGCAGACGCTCGCCCAGTTTCAGCTTGATCTCCTCCATCTCGCGCTGAACGCGGGTGACCGCCTCTGTAAATGCCGCAATCTCCGCCTCCGGAATCGTCGAGGCGCGATCCGGAATAGTATCGAGACGTGATTGCTGGAACACGACTGCAGCTGTACCAACAGCCACACCTGGGGACCCTGAAATTCCGGGTAGACTGAGATCAACAAAGCTTTGCTTATTATTGCTGTCTAGATCGACCTGACCTGTTGCCTCTGCATGGCTAATCGCACCGGCTACCTGAGCCGCCAGCGTGACCAGCAGGGTTAGGTCATCTTCATTGAAACGCTCTTTTTTTCGATCCTGAACAACCAGAACACCTAGCAGTTTCCTCTGATAGATGACCGGTACACCCAGGAATGCGTTATAGGGCTCTTCACCAGTTTCGGGAACGTATTTATAACGTGGATGGAGGGAGGCATTTTCAAGATTAAGCGATTCTGCACGCTGCGCCACCAGCCCAACCAGGCCCTCATCGTAGTTGAGACGAACAACGTTCACACACTCAGGCTTGAGGCCTGAAGTTGCCCGCAATATCAGTTCGGCCTGATCAGGAATAGCCTGGTAAACCGTGCATACATCGACCTCCAGGGCTTCCCTCACCCTGCTCACGATAATATCCAGTGCCTGATCAAGCCCCTTGGCGGTGCTGACTTCCTGAACAATACGTCTCAAGATATCCAGCATAGGTACCCCACCCTCCAGACGGGTGACTTTCTAATTAGACGCGATTATCACTGACCGCTTGTTTTTCGGATTCCCCATTTTGCTGCGGGACCAGTTTTGCCAGCTCATTCAGTGCAAGGTTGTATACCTTGCGCTTGAAATAGACGACCTCGTTTACCGGATGCCAGTAATCAACCCAGCGCCAGCCATCGAATTCAGGTTTAGGCGTTGCATCCAGCCTGAAACAGTCTTCATCCGCGACAAGACGCAGGAGGAACCAGCGCTGTTTCTGGCCTATACAAACGGGATGAGAATGACGACGAATCATTCTTTTCGGCAGGCGATAGCGCAACCAGCGCCGTGTCTGACCGATTATCTCGACATGTTCGGGTCGCAGGCCGGTCTCTTCATGCAACTCTCGAAACATGGCCTCAGTGGGTGATTCACTTGAGGCAATTCCCCCCTGGGGAAACTGCCAGGCGTTCTGCCCCTTCCGCTTGGCCCAGAACACATGCCCTTCAGCATTTAACAGAATAATCCCTACATTCGGCCTGAAACCTTGTGAATCAATCACTTGGATCAACCTTTTTTAATATATCCGATCATTCTTCCATAACCCCCAGGCGCTGGCAACCTGACAGAAAACCGCTGGATACCCGGACTTAAGGCCCCTAAAATAGCCGCCTCTCATTCAAAATAAACGAGCTTTGAATTCCGTGGCACTGGCTATTTTTGATCTCGACAACACCCTTTTGGGTGGTGACAGCGACTTCCTATGGGGACAATACCTTGTTGATGAGGGCATTGTTGATGCTGATACCTATGCGAAGACCAATGCCCACTTTTACGAGTTGTATCAGGCCGGGCAACTGGATATTCATGAGTATGCTCGATTTGCCTTCAAGCCCCTGGCCGATCACCCAATAGAACAGCTCAAGGCCTGGCGGGAGGGATTTTTTGATCGGTACGTGCGACCGATCATCCTTGAGAAGGGCATGGACCTGGTGCAACAGCATAAGGCCAGGGGTGATATCACGCTCATTATTACCGCCACCAACCGCTTTATCACAGAACCTATAGCGGCCTCCTATGGCGTGGACTTCCTGCTTGCTACTGAACCCAGGCTGTCCCAGGGCAGATACCATGCTGAGATTGAGGGAACCCCTTGTTTTCAGGAAGGCAAAATAACGCGTCTCGAGGCATGGATGTCAGAATATGATGAAGACCTGGCAGGAAGCTGGTTCTATAGCGACTCGCATAATGACCTGCCCCTGCTAGAACGCGTGGATCACGCAATTGCTGTCGATCCGGATGAAATACTCGAATCTGCTGCCAGGGAAAAGGGCTGGCAGATTATCAGCCTGCGTTAATGCCGAAGCGCCTCTTCAGTAATCGACTCGATTAATACGGGGTAGCCGACATGGTGACCCTGAGCATAATCCACACCCAGCCGGGTTAGCGCCTGCAGGGTTGCTTCGTCTTCTACCCATTCGGCGATGACGCTGATATCCATAATATGACCAATATTGGCAATCGATTCGACCATCGCCTGATCCAGCGAGTCATTCATCATATCGACCACAAACCCACCATCGATCTTGATGTAGTCAACAGGCAGGTTCTTGAGATAACCAAACGAACTCAGGCCGCTACCAAAATCGTCCAGGGCAAAGTGACTGCCCAGGCTGCGCATCTCACTGATAAAGAGATTCGCCTGGGCGAGATTGCTAATCGCAACGGTTTCCGTGATTTCAAAACAGATCTCATCGAGACTCAGTGAAAACTCGTCACACAGCTGGCGAATATAGTCAGAAAGGCCTTCGTCACCCAGGGAAGCACCAGACAAGTTGATGCCTATACGCCTGCTATTGCCATTAGATCTGGGCCACAGGCTTTCATTCGACAGGGTTTCAAATGTCGTCCTAAGCACCCAGCGATCGATCTGACTCATCAGATCATAGCGCTCGGCAGCGCCGATGAAGTCATCGGGTTTTACGATATGACCATAGGGATCCTGCAACCTGAGCAACACCTCCCAGTGATCGGTATCCCGGGTATTGTTCTGCAGGCCGGCAATAGGCTGCCGGTAGAGCATGAAGCGGTTTTCCTGCATGGCCTGGACCAGGTTAGTGGCCCAGCGCATCTCACCATGTCGCTGAGACATCTCTTTGTCTGAAGGTTCGTAGATATGGATACGGTTACGCCCCATATCCTTTGCCGTGTAGCAGGCCAGGTCCGCAGCACTGAGAATCTCAGCAAGACTCGCCATATGTTCATCCATAACGACTACGCCGATGCTGACACCGATACGGAAGGTATTCTTGCCCCACACAAAGCTAAAGGCCTTGACCAGCTCACGGATACGTTCTGCAGTATTCCTGGCCTCGGCCAGACTGCAGTCGACAAAAAGTATCCCGAACTCATCCCCACCAAGACGGGCCAGGATATCCTCGTCCCTCAGGGCTGACCGCATCTGTACCGAAAGTTGCCTGAGCAACTCATCACCAGCCATGTGGCCGCAGGTGTCGTTCACGACCTTGAACTGGTCCAGGTCAAGGTAACAGACAGCATGCTGGCCGCCCTGGCTTTGCGTCTCTTGGAGCACGCGATTTAGTTCTTCCTCAAACTTGGGCCGATTAAACAGCCCCGTAAGCGCATCGTGACTGGCCTGATGTGAGAGCTGACGGGTCAGCACCCTGTTCTCGCTAACATCCTGCAGCACCAGCACCACGCCAATCACCCTGTCTGCCGAATCACGCATTGGAGCAGAAATGGCCTCCACCGCGATGCTTTCGCCGGTGTGACGAATAATGGCTCCATGGCCACTGATTTTTTCAGTGCGGCCCGTCTCAAGTGTCCTGGTTAGCGGTGATACAAGGGGCTCAGCCGTAGACTCCTGAACCAGCTGCACCACCTCTTCAATCTGCCGGTCCATGGCATCCTTATTGGACCAGCCGGTGAGATGCTCTGCCACCGGATTCATAAACTGAATATGGCAATTCACATCCGTGGTGATGACGGCATCAGTAATAGAATGAAGCGTCACTTCCATACGCTCCTTTTCTTCCGCGAGGGCTTCCCTGGATGCAACCAGCGCCTGCTGATGACTCACAACTGCATCGAGCGCCTGATTGATGAACTGGGCAAGATGACCAAATTCATCAGCACGGTTCTCATCAAACCTCAGATCTGTATTGCCATTCGTCAGTTCATCAGCCGTTGCCACCATTGCCTGGATCGGCCGGGAAAGAATCCAGTCAAAAATGTATTTCAGTATAGTTCCGAAAAGCATGACCAGGAGACCGACCACCAGGAACACATTCTTGCGCAGGTCAAAGAGCGCCTGCTCCTGGTTTGGGAAATACACGATCAGGGTGAGGTAACCACTATCTTCAGTGGTGGGGCCAGCAACATAATGCTGACGCTTAAATGGAGATAATTCCTCTCCGGGCTTACCGACCACCAGTTGCTCATCTTTGAATATCAGGGTGGCAGCGCTAAATCCATAGTCCTTGCTTAACGCCTTGATCTGCCGCTCAAGCAGATTGCGGTTATTTTCCAGGACTGGGGGCTGAGCCTTCTTGGTGAGAATCTCATCAATAAGATCAACCAGC
>JAAUXZ010124380.1_pt1 | contig 16042 bp, 10 predicted proteins | sample 7278131 | NCBI WGS metagenome assembly JAAUXZ01 (sample SAMN14350119, study PRJNA611818) | marine sediment metagenome | isolation source: surface marine sediment (3m) | place: French Polynesia: Moorea | collected 2018-08
CTGAAGCCGACGTAGCCAAAAATTAACACGATTCCCAGTCCAATGAGAAAGTAGCGGAGGAGGAGGGAGATAACCTGCCTGACTCTTGTATCTTGAAGATTTCTGTCAAAAAAAACTTTAAGGAACAAGTTTTCCAGGAGAAACGCCCCGACAATCCAGAAGTATAAGCCAGCAAAGGTAACAAAAGCTGCTTTTAAGGTAACCGATTCACCAAACAGGTCAATAAAAGTAATCTGAGAGAGTTCTTGGAGAGCGAAAAACCAACTCAGGATTCTGCCGATCGCAAACAGGTAAAAGAGAGGGGTGAAAAAACTGTAGTGATAGCGACTGACAGCATTGCGAGGGAATAGGGCATAGAGAGAGACCAAAAAGAGCAGATAGAACCAGTAAACCCACAGGATTTCAATCCCATCATTGAGGTATCCAGCGAACCAACCCTGTTGCACAAACCAACTTCTGAGTAAGCTGATCCCGATCAAGCTGAGGGTGGGAGTCAACAGATAACTAACCAAGGCAGCACCATACTGCCGCCAGGAAAGCTTCTCCTCACCCCCATCAAACTGGCTAACTTTAGGAAAACGCCGCCTGAACTGAATCCAGCTCCATTTAGAAATTAGCCATGCTAGCATGATTGAGCCAGTCATCCCCAACATTTGGATTTGAACGGCAGGGCGTTGGAGGACAATGCCCGCTTTGACCAGTTCTTCCCAGAGATAGTTAAGATTTAAGGCTGTTTGCCCAGGCATCATCTCCTCCTCATTCCCCTCCAAATTGGCGATTAACAGTCTGGGTAAGCTGAGTGGCGGCTTGATCAGGGGCAATCTCCCCGGCTAAAACCTTCTGGTAAAGAATTTCGCCGTAGTCTTCGAGCAGTTCAAATTTTTCCGCGTAATCGAAAGGAACGGTTACAGCGGTTCTGGATTGATCGAGCAAGGCAGCTCTCAGGGGAAACAAGCGCCGATCGATGGTGACGTTTTTATTGGCGGGAATAAAGGGAACTTCTGCCTCTATTTGCTTTTGCTGCTCCACATTGGTGAAAAACTGAGCCAGTTTGAGTGCCAGTCGGTTTTGGTTGGGGCTGGAGGCTCGATTGAAGAGGAAGATGCCAGTCCAGAGCCCAGGAGTTGCTGGCTGGTTCGCCTCTCCGGGCAGAAGCGTAACTCCTAACTTATCTTTGCCCAAAGCTTCCTTGAAGTGAGGAATCCAGCCCGTCCTACAAGTAAGATAAGCTAATTTCCCTTCGACAAAAGCTTGTTGAAGGGCTTGGACATCTTCACTGAGAATAAAATTTGGTTCATTCTGTGCCTTCTTGAGCCATTTCATCCACTTAACCCAACCTCCCCCTTCTGCTAGGATGATTCGACCGCGATCGTCAAATAGCTGACCGCCAAAAATTCCGGTTCCCCAAAATGTCTCGGCGAAACCAGAATGTAACCCGACTGAATATCCCCGCCTTGCCTGTTCAATTAGCTCCGGTAATGTTCTAGGAAGTTCCTTGACTAGATCTTTGTTGTAACAGAGTACCTGGGTTGACAAGAAAACGGGCAAGCCGTAGAATTTGCCTCGATAGCGGACATCTTTGAGGGCTTCGGGACGAAACTGGGATTGGTCAACCTCAGAGTGATCGAGCGCTCGCAATGCTCCTGTCTGAATTAACCGAAGAATCTTGGTACTGGAGTAAGCCGCAAGTAAGTCAGGACCAGCTCCCCGTTTCACCTGCAACTCAAAGGGCTCCCAGATCTGCCCTGGTGGAAAAAATTCAACAAAGACCTTGACTCCAGGATAGAGTTTAGTAAATTTCTCGACAGTATCCTTGATAAATTTTTGCTCCCTACCACTCTGAGCTTCTGTTAATCCAGGTGGCATTTCTTGCCAGGCGAGAATTTGCCCCTGAAGGGGTTCAGGCTGCTTGTTTGGGCTCTGGGGTTCGCTCTGGCTGCTACAAGCAGCGAGGAGCAGGGTAGCAAGAATCAGCCAAATTTTATGGGAAAACCAGCGGTTGGACATCCTCTGTTGAAACCCACGAATAAGTAAGTGTACAAAATATTTTCACCATATTTTTCACACTACATCAAGATAAAGTGGGGGTTCCAGTATTCTAATATGCAACTAATTTCGGACAACTACTTGCTGTATCAATTGAGATTGTACGTCATTTGTCGTACAATGATTCCAGGGAGGAATTGCTTATGAGCAAGACAGACAGGGTTGAAGTACGCATCGAATCTGATCTTAAGCAAGCTGCTGAGGCTGTTTTTTCCAAACTTGGTGTGTCCCCTTCTGATGCCATCCGCATCTTTTATAAGCAGGTAGAGCTGCACCAGGGGTTTCCGTTTGAGGTCCGAATTCCCAATGGGGAAACGCTCGCCGCCATTGAAGAGGTGGAAAAGCATCCTGAGCGTCTTAAGCGTTATAACAGCGTTGATCAGATGTTCGAGGATTGGGACGCGGATGCAGGGGAATGCTAACCCCACAGGAAAGCACCCGCTTTCGACGCGATCTGAGGCGGATGAAAAGACGGGGCAAAGACCTTGAAAAGTTGAAAAGCGTGGTGCGACTGCTGGTGGAAGAACAACTACTACCGGAGCGACACCGCGATCATAATCTCGTTGGAGACTGGTCTGGTTATCGTGACTGCCATATCGAGCCAGATTGGTTGTTGATCTACAAGATTGATCGAGATGAGAAGATCTTAACGCTCGTTCGGACCGGGAAGCATTCGGAGCTGTTCAAGGATTAGGTGGTATCGTTTGCCCAGGGGGAAAAATTGCCAATTTCAGAAAAACAATATCTCACCTCTTGGCTAGATCGGGATACCTTTGCTGCTTGGATTTTCCTCGCACCTGCCTTGATTCTATTAGGGATCTTTCTCCTCTGGCCAATTGCCTACTTGTTTTATCTCAGTTTTACCAGCGGTAGTTTTACTACCAAAGGACTCCACTGGATTGGTTGGCGTAACTATCTGCGGCTGTTTACTGACTCCGACTTCTGGCAAGTGATCGGCAATACCGCTTATTTCACGATCGCAACAGTTATTCCCAGCTTAGTCATTCCTTTGGGATTAGCAGTATTGTTGAATCAGTCGATCGCCTTGCGGGGACTGCTGCGAACTGCTTATTTCATTCCCTCCATTACTTCTCTAGTTGCCGTAGGACTGGGGTTTCGCTGGCTATTTCAAACCCAAGGTCCTGTCAATAGTTTGCTGATTTCTCTGGGTTTAGACCCGATTCCCTGGTTGAGCAGTACGATTTGGGCAATGCCAGTGCTGATTTTATTGAGTATCTGGAAGCAGTTGGGGTTTAATATGGTAGTGTTTCTGGCGGGGCTGCAAGCGATTCCCCAATCCAGATATGAGGCGGCAGAATTGGATGGGGCTGACGGTTGGGCGAAGTTTTGGCACATTACCCTGCCCGGATTGCGACCGACTCTGATTTTTGCCACAGTTACGACTGTGATTTTCACCCTGCGCAGTTTTGAGCAAGTTTATGTCATTACTGGTGGTGGTCCTTTGAATTCCACCAATCTGTTGGTTTACTACATCTACGAAGAAGCGTTTTCTCGGTTTGAATTTGGCTATGCGGCGGCGGCGGCTACTGTGTTATTGGGGATTACTCTGGTACTGGTTTATTTTCAGTTGCGAACTTGGGGCGAGGAAAGGTAGAACTCTCATGAAGATCTGTGATCTACTGAGAATGGCAGAGATCCGAGTCTGAAATCCTTATCCTGTCTAGACTGCTTCTGCCACGACTAATGAAAAATGGGATAAGAGGTAGAGCCACAGGCGGACAGTTGCTGCGGCTTTCTCCTGATGTCTGTCTTCCGGGTCGCCCGGCACCTGAAAAGTCCGGTTCTTCATGTTTGGCTGCTGTCAGTGACAGCAATGGCAATCGCTCATTATCAGGCTGGCTGATTGGTTGAATCAGCTGTGTCCATCCTGGTGAGGGAGCGAGGGCAAAACTAACGAGTGCCAAAGTGATAGTGCTGATAAGAGAGGGTTTAAAGATATACATACTTGTCTTCCTTCAATTCGATGAGTTTCAATTTTTGATCTTAGTTTGGCTAGGTGCCGATTAATCTCATAAAACTAATCTCAGAACTCATTGAAAATCTCATCCAAAAACTAATGAAAAAAGTAGAAAAGCTAATCAATCGTCTGAAGCAAAACCGTCGGATAGCTACCCGCAATCGAATTATATGCAGAGAACTACCTAGTGCCGCTGCGCGGAAGTCAAAAGGCAAAAGGCAAAAGGCAAAAGGCAAAAGGCAAAAGGCAAAAGGCAAAAGTATGATTGAGTAAGGGTTTCCCGTCTTTTGAATGGTAGCTAGACTTACGCCAAACGGACAGATTATTAAGAAATATGTAGGCAAGGATGGAAAGTTGTAGATTTAATTTGCACTATTGATTAATCTGAACCTTTTGCCTGTTTTTTAGTGCTAGGGGTAGATCGGAAAAATTAGATGTGCCCGCCGCTGATTTTCCTTGCTAGTCTTGACTTTCAGCTCAGTCTTGACTTTCAGTTCGGGTGAATCCTAGAATAACCTTGACTGTTGTGAATTGAATTTGCCAAGCCAAGACATTAGTGAAAAGTTAAAATTGTGTGTGATTTGTCAAGCCCCATATAATTATTGTTTTTTCTGGTAATTGCCTTGTTTAGTTAGCGATCGCCAGAAGAGGAATTATGATGAACCTCGATTGTCTTCTTGAGATTATTGACCGCCAGCTAATTGAGAGCCAAAATCGCCCCCTTAATTCCACAGAAATTCTCATTCTGCGGGGCATCTGGCAGTATCAAACCTATAACAAAATTGCTCTAGAGGAGGGTTATAGTCCCGGCTACTTTACCAATGTCGTTGCCCCAGAGTTGTATCAGCGACTCTCCAAGGTCATTGGTCAGCGCGTGACCAAGAAAAACTGTCGGGTGCTGCTGGAATCTTATGCCACCACCCAAGTAGCCCCAGACACAAGACCTTTGAGGCAACATCTGGCGGGATCTCCTTCCAATATTAACCAGGAGTCGCCGCCTCGCTACCCCAGTGGCTCAGTGCCTCTCGGTTCCCCTTTTTACGTGGAACGGGCTCCCATTGAGGAGCAAGTTTATCAAGAAATCAGGAAACCAGGAGCGTTAATAAGGATTAAAGCTCCCAGAGAAATGGGCAAAACCTCACTGCTGCTGAGGATTCTTGACTATGCTGACCGCCTTGGCTACCGCACCGTCGGTCTAAACTTGGAGCAAGTTGACCAGGCAATTTTGAGCGATTTGAATCAATTTCTGCGCTGGCTGTGTGCCATCAGCGCCCGCTTGCTTCAGCTTCAAGCAAAATTAGATGATTATTGGGATGAAGATCTCGGGAGCAAAATTAGCTCTACCCTCTACCTCCAAGACTATCTACTAGAGTCAATTGACACTCCCCTGATCTTGGCGTTGGATGAGGTGAACCAGATTTTTGAGCATCCTCAAGTGGCGAAGGATTTTCTCCCCCTGCTGCGTTCGTGGTACGAAGAAGCGAAAAGACTGCCCATCTGGCAAAAGCTGCGCCTCATAGTGGTTCACTCGACCGAAATTTACGTTCCTCTCCAGCTGAACCAGTCCCCTTTCAATGTGGGGCTGCCGATTCAGTTAGACAGCTTCAGCCAGGAGGAGGTGCAGCAGTTAGCAGGGCGCTACGGACTTGACTGGGCAGATGGAGAAGAAGCCAGGCAACTGATGGATATGGTCGGGGGACATCCGGCACTAGTACACACCGCCATCTATCACCTCAGTCGTGGGGAAGTAACTCTGGCGCAACTGCTGAAAACTGCTCCCACAGCCATCGGAATTTATAACCATCACTTGCAGCGTCATTGGGCAACATTGGAAAAACAGCCTGAATTAGCACAAGCTCTTGATACGGTTCTGAATGCCACTGAACCTGTTCCCTTAGATCCGATCCTGGCTTACAAGTTAAGCAGTATGGGGGTAATTAAGCAATTAGAAGATAAAGCGATCGCAGGTTGTGAATTGTATCGGCGGTATTTTCTAAAAAAGGGATAGCAACATTTCATTTACACACCATCTCCCTTCTAGCCTAATCATTACTTATCAGTTAAACAAAGAACTAAAACGATGCTCCATAAACCGCAGTTCAATCCCTGTTACTCTGTTGAAACTATAGAACCTGATCAGGTATTTCTGTTATCAGAGAGAGAGGGAGTTTGGCTGAAGGATCGCCTTTCTTGTAGTTTGGCTGCTTTAATCGATGGCGAGCGCAATATTGACGAAATTATTGACACTATTCAATGGTCGCTACTGCCAGACCAAAAATCTGTTCGGGATACTAATACTTTCTTCCAGAATGTTCTCAATGTGAGTATTAAAGCCCAATATGCTTTATTCCAAATGCAACAAAAGGGCTATATTGTTCAACAAGATAGTTCTCTCCCATCGCACTTAGGCATCTTCTGCCATCATCTCAATATCACTCCCGCCGCAGCCCATCAACGATTGCGAGGGACTAAAGTAGCAGTAAAAGCATTAGGTTCGGTTTCTGCTGAGGACTTCATTGCTATGCTTGAGTCTCTACAAATTCAAGTAGCAGACGTTGGGGACTTGACAGTAGTTTTAACCGACGACTACCTCGATCCTGAGCTAGATGAGTTCAATCAACAAGCCCTAAAGTCCCAATCTCCCTGGATGCTAGTTAAACCATTGGGAACAATAGCCTGGATCGGTCCTTTATTTCATCCTAACCAAACTGGTTGTTGGAACTGTTTAGCCCAGCGTTTGCGAGATAATAGACCGATTGAAGGGTTTATTCAAAGACAGAAGGACGTTTCTCCCCCTTTAGCTCCTCCTTTGGGATTTTTGGCATCTACGGTACAAACTGCATTGGGAATGGCAGCCACAGAGGTATTTAAGTGGATTGTCCAAGGAGAAAATAAACGATTAGAAAGCAATCTGATCGCTTATGATACGATCGCACTGCAAACCCAAAATCATAGCTTGGTTAAGCGTCCTCAATGTTCTAGCTGTGGAGAGATGGTACATGGGTTAACCAACAACCCCCTACCTGTTGTTTTAGGACATCGCAAGAAAACCTTTACCGCGGACGGAGGACACCGTTGTTGTTCGCCGCAAGAAACTCTTAGGAAATATCAACATCATATTAGCCCCATTACTGGCGTTGTGCGAGAACTGAATAAAATTCCTGGGAATGGGTTAACTCATAATTACATTGCCAAACATCATTTTCTCAGTCTTTTCGACGATTTAGCTAGTTTGCAGCAAAATTTGGGGGGTAGAAGTGCAGGAAAAGGTAGGACTGACTCTCAAGCTATGGCTAGTGGTTTCTGCGAAGCGATTGAGCGATATTCTGGGGTGTTTCAGGGGGATGAAATCAGAGAAAAAGGCAGTTACCAACAAATGGGGGACAAAGCAATTCACCCCAATGCCTGTATGAACTTCAGCCAACAGCAATACCAGAACAGAGAACAGTGGAATGGGGAGTGTCAAGGCTGGTTTCAAAAAGTCCCAGAACCCTTTGATGAAGAAAGAGAAATTGAGTGGACGCCAGTTTGGTCTTTAACCCACCAGGAATTTAAGTATCTGCCAACGGCTCACTGCTATTATGGCTATCGCCCATCCTATAAACCCGACTGTTGGGCTGATTCTAACGGTTGTGCAGCGGGTAATACTATTGAAGAAGCTATTCTGCAAGGGTTCATGGAATTAGTAGAGCGGGATAGTGTTGCTTTGTGGTGGTATAATTGCCTTAACAAACCTCTAGTAGATTTAGACAGTTTCGACGATCCTTATATTCAAAGCCTGAAGCAATATTACCAAACTATTAATCGCGAACTTTGGGTTTTAGATCTTACCAGCGATCTCAATATTCCTGTTTTTGCTGCCATTAGTCGGAGGAGCGATCGCCGGAGGCGCGCTTTCAGCGAGCGCGAAGTAGAAGATATTGTTTTGGGTTATGGGGCTCATTTCGACCCTAAGATTGCTATCAGTCGAGCCTTGACTGAAGTTAACCAAATTTTACCTAACGTTTTATTGGCGCAAGCCGATGGCAGTACCCAATATCCTCCATCAGCCGATCGCTTGGCTGTAGACTGGTGGAAAACTGCAACTTTAACAAATCGACCTTATCTAATTCCCGACGATCGGGTTGCTCCCAAAGTCGGTGCCGATTATCCCCAGATCGCCAGTGAGGATCTTTTAGAAGATGTGAAGTTATGTCAACAAATCGTCGAGAAGAACGGTATGGAAATGCTCGTTTTAGATCAGACTCGTCCTGATATTGGACTGAGGGTAGCTAAAGTAATTGTTCCGGGGATGCGCCATATGTGGAAAAGGTTAGCATCTGGACGACTATATGAGGTTCCGGTGAAAATGGGTTGGATGCAAGAACCTCTGGTAGAAGATCGACTCAATTCTTTTCCGATGTGGATGTAATTTTAAAAATCTAAAATCTAAAATCGGTTTTACTATGCTAAATGGATATCAAATCATAGATGCAGATTGTCACGTGTTTGAACCCGCCGATATGTGGGTAAACTATCTTGAACCAGCCTTTAAACAATTTGCGCCATTTCCCCCCGATATGAAAATTAAGGGGGAAAAGATTTACAATAAAATCTCTGGTGAAATCCATCAATATATGGTGAGGAGAATAGAAGAAAATCACCCGACATTATTGAGTTCCAATGGCTTTGACCCAGAATCTCAGCTCAGGGCAATGGGACAGATGAAAATCGATGTCTCTTTTCTTTACCCAAGTATAGGTCTATGGGTTTTGACCATTGATACAATGTCACCTCAACTAGCGGGTGCTTTCACTCGGGCTTACAACAATTGGTTACGAGACTTTTGTAGCTATAAACCAGAAGTTCTCCAAGGGGTAGGAGCGATTAATCTTCATGCTCCCGAAGAAATGTTATCGGAATTACATCGGATAGCAGAGTTTGGTTGGAAAGCTGTTTTTCTTTGTCCCAATCCAGTTAAAGGTAGATTACTGAGTGACCCTGCCTACGAGCTTTTCTGGACAGAGTGCGAGCAACTTGGAGTAGCAGTTGGTCTTCATGAATGCGGTACCCATGGTCGTTTACCAACTACTGGTGCGGATAGATTTAACAGCCAATTTGCCATGCACGCCTGTTCTCATTCCATGGAACAAATGATGGCCCTATTAGCCTTAATTGAAGGCGGGGTTTTAGAAAGACATCCCAAACTTAGAGTTGCTTTCCTTGAATCTGGTGGTGGTTGGCTTCCCTACTGGCTTTGGCGACTTGATGAAGGGTACGAAAAACTTTATTGGGAAGTAAAAGAAAATGTTAAGATAAAGCCTTCTGAATATTTTCGTCGCCAGTGCTTTATTTCCCTAGAGCCTTCAGAACCATATTTGTCTGAGATTATTGACTATATTGGTTCGGACAACCTGCTCTTTGGCTCAGACTATCCTCATTGGGATCACAGCCGAAATATTGTGGAGCAAGTCATCAACCTTGAGCAAAAATTATCCAGAAAAACAGTCAAGAAAATTGTTTGGGATAATCCGGCTTGCTTCTACGGTTTTGTCTAATAATTTTGGCTCTTGAATTTAGAAGTGATTAGAACGAAGCCACCTTTTGCCTAAATGGGACATTCTCATTCAACCTGCTTAATTGATGCTTTGTTTTGGCGAAATGAGAATTGCTGATTTTGGATTCCAATGCTATCATAATCAGGTTAGAAGCCCACCCTATACAGAAGATTAGCGTCGGTTATATCTCACTAGGTAAAGGGCATATGGCTCTCCTCATCTTCGTGTGTTAAGAGAATGTTACAAATCCTAGAACCCTTGTGTATCAAGCATTCTTAGAGCATCTTGAGGGTCAAACGATTAGAAACCCTCCTGATTTTCACACAAAGTACAGGAGAGCCGGCTTATCCACAGGTTGGGGGAGTACAAATGTCATCAAGCTGAGGAGGGCTTTGTACCCAGATCTGAGTGCAGCAGCCTCCTGATCTGCTAACGAGTTTACCTGGTTTCAGGTGTACTATTCTTGTACTCTCCCAACGGCTGGATGCGCCCCTAAGTAAATCATCGTAATTTTTCAAGGAGAGACTCATGACTACAATAACAAAGAAATTTCTTGATAATATTGCTGAAGCTACACATCCTGTAATTTCCAATCCGCAGAGGTACCTGGAGCAATCCAAAAGAATTTCCCAAATAGTTGCTTGGATCTGGCTACATCTTAAAGAGTCTGATGTTCATTATAACACTGCAAAAACATTAGACAGGTATTTCAAGAATACAAAAATAGGGGATACAGACTACAAGCTGAAAGATTTATTATTTGCCCAGAAGGGTTCTGAGCTTTTCAAGTTAATGCAAGAAATCTTTAAAGATAATCCCAGCCCATTAGAAGAACCAATTTTTAGTGAGGAAGAAAGGGAAGTTTATAATATTGGAGTTGTAGTTGATAGATATCGTACTGAATTAATAGATCCTTATATTGGAGAGCAAAAATATACGGCAATTATGGCCTATCCACCACGTCCACTCATTTCAGATTATGGACAACTTAGCGAAGGCGAACTTTGGAACTGGGTACATGATAATTCAAGTGATACAAGACCAGACAAAAGAACGGCTCCCAACCCTTTTATTCCCTTGTGCTGTTCTTAATTTCAAGTGAAACTACAATTTATACAGTATTTCAGGGAGGGACAGAAACCCTCCCTTTCTCGTTAGCCAATTTGCTGTGGAAGATGGCAAAAATTCTCATTCCTCCATCATCAATCTAAAAAACTGGCCAGAGTATTCAAATGAAAGCGATAACAAACTGCCAAATTATCGAGCAAATTTATGAAAGCACTAACTCTTTAGTCTATCGAGCTATCTTCAAGCCTGACAATCAACCGATTATTCTAAAGATTCTCAAAGAAAACTATCCTACTCCCTCAGAATTAACTCGATACAAGCAAGAATATGAAATTACCCGATCGCTGAATGCGGATGGAGTTATTAAAGCATACGATTTGCATAGATATGAAAATAGTTTGGTGATGTTATTGGAGGACTTTGGCGGTGAATCTTTAAAAGTTTTAATGTCTGATCGTCAATTTACTCTCAAAGAATTTCTCTCTATTGCCATCAAAAGCACTGAGAGTTTGGCTGCTATTCACGCTGCCAATATTATCCATAAAGATATTAACCCCTCTAATATCGTCTATAACCAAGAAACAGAACAACTCAAAATCATCGATTTTGGTATTTCCACCCGTTTATCTCGAGAAATTCAGACGGTTGGCAATCTAGAGCGATTAGAAGGAACTTTAGCTTATATTGCCCCAGAACAAACAGGAAGAATGAACCGAGGGATTGATTACCGTAGCGATTTTTATTCCTTGGGTGTTACCTTCTACGAGTTACTCACCAATAAACTGTCTTTTGCAACTACTGACTCTATAGAATTAGTCCATTGTCATATCGCTCAACAACCTCGATCCCCCCATCAGCTAATCCCTTCCATTCCTGTGATGGTTTCCAACATTGTGATGAAATTGTTGGCAAAAGCCCCAGAAGAACGATACCAAAGTGCTTGGGGAATCAAAGCCGATTTGGAAACTTGTCTCGATCGCTTACAGCGTTTAGGGCAAATTGACCAATTTTCTTTAGCAACTCAGGATATTTGCGATCGCTTTCACATTCCGGAAAAGCTTTATGGTAGGGAAAAAGAAGTCACACAACTATTAACTTCTTTTGAGCAAGTCAGTCAAGGTAGCACATCCTTAATGCTAGTTTCTGGTTATTCAGGAATTGGCAAATCTGCCCTGGTTAATGAAATTCGCAAACCAATATTACGCCAGCGAGGCTACTTTATTAGCGGAAAATTTGACCAGTTGAAGCGAGATGTTCCCTATGCAGCGATCGCTCTAGCCTTTCAAGACTTAATACGACAGTTACTCACCGAATCTGAAGCAGCACTACAAACATGGAAACGCGAACTTTTAGAAGCCTTGGGATATAATGCTCAGATCGTTATAGATATTATTCCTGAAGTGGAACAGATTATTGGAAAACAGCAGCCAGTCGAGCAATTAGGAGCAACTGAGGCTCAAAATCGATTTAACTTATTCTTTCAAAGATTTGCTGGTGTTTTTACCAAAAAAGAACACCCCTTGGTTATCTTCCTAGACGATCTCCAGTGGGCAGATTTACCATCTTTGAAGTTAATTGAGCTATTAATAACCAATTCTGACAGCCAATATTTATTGCTCATCGGAGCTTACCGAGATAATGAAGTCGATGCGACTCATCCCTTGATGCAAGCTTTAGAGCGAATTAATAAAGAAGGTGCTAGGGTTAATAATATTTCACTGCAACCACTGGGAATTCAATATGTCAATCAATTAATTGCTGATACTTTAAACTGCTCTATAGAAAAGTCAAAATCTCTAGCAGAGTTAGTTACCAATAAAACTCAAGGAAACCCTTTTTTCTTAACTCAACTACTCCAATCTCTGCACCAAGAAACCCTTCTGTCATTCGAGCATATTAATAATAGTTGGCACTGGAATATTGAAGAAATTGAAAGAGTTGTAATCACTGATAATGTAGTTGACTTGACTATCGGCAAGATTACCAAACTGGATAAAAAGACACAGAATATTTTGCAATTAGCTGCCTGTATCGGCAACCAATTTAATTTAGAATTTCTCTCCGTTGTAAATAATAAATCTCAAATAGTTACAGCTAGAGAAATTCAGCCAGCACTAGAGGAAGGTTTGATTTTACCCCTGAGTAATGACTATAAAATTCCTCTACTTTGGAATCAGGAAGATATTTCAATGGATACTTCAGAAATATCCGCTGATTTTATTCCCAAAATTCCCCAAAATATCCCCTATAAATTTTTGCACGACAGAGTTCAGCAAGCTGCCTATGCTTTGATTCCAGAAGAAGAGAAAAAAGCAGTTCATCTGCAGATAGGTCTTCTGCTGCTGGAAAATACTAAAGAAAATGAATTAGAGGAAAATATATTTGATATTGTTAACCAACTAAATGAAGGATATGAATTAATTGTTGAGAAATCTGAAAGAAATAATTTAGCTAAATTAAATCTTCAAGCTGGGAAAAAAGCGAAAGCATCAACAGCTTATCAACCTGCTCTGAGATATTTAAATACAGGGTTAGGACTATTGGCATTAGATAGCTGGGAAAAGCATTATCAATTGACCTTAGACTTGCACATAGAATACGTGGAAGTTCTCTTTTTAACCACAGATTTTAGCAAAATTGAAGTTAAATCAGCAATTATTCTGCAACAAGCTAAAGATATTCTCGATAAAGTGAAAGTGTATGAAATAAAAATATTATCATACAGAGCTCAACTCGAAGACAATAAGGCAGTGGAGACTGGGATTAAAGCTTTGGAGGAGCTAGGAATAAAGATTCGCAAAATTAATGCTAATTATAATATAGAAAAGAATATTAGTGAATCCTTAGAATCAATATTGAAGGAAAAACGGATTAAAGATTTACTTGATTTGCCTGTAATGACAGATGCATATCAACTAGCAGCAATATCAATTATCCAATCAATCGTGACAACTACATGGAATACAAATTTTCCATTATGTGTCGAGTTGATTTTAACCCAGCTTAATCTTTGCATCATTAAAAAATATGGTAACCCTCCTCAAGCAGCTAGTATTTACAGTCATTATGGTGGAATTCTCTTATCTGGAGTTATAAAAAATATTGATTCAGCTTATCAATTTGGTCAATTGTCTATCAACTTAGTAGATAAATTAAATATTCCCAAAATAGAAGCTCAAGTGATGCATATGTATCACGGATGGATCTGGCACTTTAAAAATTCTCTCAGAAAAAAAATTGCACAACAAAGATTACTGAATGGGATTCAAAGAGGCATAGATACTGGAGATAATGAGTATGCTTCTTATGCAGCCATAAGCTATTGCTTCATAAAGTTGTTTGGCGGCTTTAGCTTAGAAGAGGTAGAACATGAATATCAAAAATATGATAAATTTATAAAAAAAACCAAACAAAGTTATTCTATTTATTACATCACGATATGTCAAAATATAGTAAACAATTTAGTTAAAGTAAACAACAACCAATATTATTTAGTTATTGGTAACTCTGAAAAAGAAGAGGATGAATATCTATCTAGCTGGAATAATAACTTCTGGTTGCTTTTTATTGCCTATTTATCCAGAACAGTTTCTTGCTATTTTCTAAAAGATTACAAACGAGCTTTTTATAATGGACTTAAAGCTAAAAACAAAGTCTTACCAATTAAAGCATATTTACCAGAGCCGCAGTATAATTTTTACTCTTCTCTTTCCTTTTTAGCTTACTATAATGATTGCGATTTAGAGTACCAAAAACGAATATTAGAATATATAGAAGAAAATCAGGATGATATGAAAATATGGGCTGGTCATTGTCCAGAAAATTTTCAAAATAAATATAATTTAGTAGAAGCTGAAAAAGCACGAGTCTTAGGACAAAATTGGCAAGCACAAGAATTTTATGAAAAAGCGATTCAAGGCGCAAAAAAATATGAGTTTATCCATGAAGAAGCCATAGCTTATGAACGAGCAGCAGAATTTTATCTCTCTCTGGGCAGAGAAGAAATAGGAAAACTATACCTGAGAAATGCCTATCATTGTTATAGTCGCTGGGGCGCAAAAGCCAAAGTTCAAGCCTTAGAACCAGAATATCCCCAGTTTCTGATGGGTATAACCAACCGAAAAGAAGTCCAAAGCATTAATCCAACTGAATCTACTGGTACAAATCCCCAAGCACTCGATCTGATAGCAGTTACCAAAGCCTCTCAAGTATTAGCTAGCGAAATTAAACTAGACAAACTGCTAGCAAAGTTAATGAAAACTGTAATTGAAAATGGAGGTGCTCAGAAAGGTTTTCTGCTCTTGGAAAAAGATAATAAATGGGCGATCGAAGCTGAAGGGAAAGTAGATTCTGATGACATTACTACACTGCGATCTATTTCCATTGACTCTGTAGATGGCGATCGCCAGACACCTATCCTACCAGTTACCATGATCAACTATGTTGCCCGTACACACAAAAACCTAGTTCTTAATAACGCTACCGAAGAAGAACAATTTACCCTTGAGCCCTACATCGTCGCCACTCAACCAAAATCGATTCTCTGTACTCCCCTAGTCAATCAAGGCAAACTGAGCGGCATTTTATATTTAGAAAATAATCTCACAACGGGTGCATTTACGCCAGAGCGCATTGAAGTTTTAAGAATTCTTTCTGCCCAAGCTGCCATCTCTATTGAAAATGCCCGCCTCTACGAGCAGTTAGAAGATTACAGCCGCACCCTGGAACAGAAAGTCTCAGAGCGCACTCAAGAACTCTCACAAACCCTAGAAATTCTCAAAGCCACCCAAGCCGAACTGCTCTTTGAAAACGAGCTCCTCAGAAGTGCCGAACAACCCTCCAACTTTGACTATCAAGTAGGGGGAAGTTTGCCGATGGATGCTCCCACTTATGTAGTGCGCTCCGCAGACCGTTATCTCTACAAGGCGTTGAAGCGTGGGGAGTTTTGTTACATTCTCAATCCCCGGCAGATGGGCAAGTCAAGTCTGATGGTACGCATGATGCACCACCTCCAGCATGAGGGGTATAGCTGCGGGGCGATCGATCTGACTCGCATTGGCAGTGAAAACGTCACTCCCGAGCAATGGTACAAGGGCTTGGCAGTAGAGCTATGGCGAAGTTTTGGTTTGCTAAGAAAAGTTAATCTAAAAACTTGGTGGAAAGAGCGAGAAGATATTTCCCCAGTTCAGCGGTTGAGTGAATTTATCGAAGAAGTTTTGCTGGTTGAAGTCGGTCAACAAGATGAAGTTTTGCCAAAAAACCTGGTGATTTTTATCGATGAAATTGACAGCATCTTAGGTTTAAATTTCCCAGTTAATGACTTTTTTGCCTTGATTCGCTCCTGCTATAACCAGCGCAGTATCAATCCAGAGTATCGACGTTTAACATGGGCTTTCTTTGGCGTCGCTACCCC
>JAAUXZ010125256.1_pt1 | contig 16036 bp, 9 predicted proteins | sample 7278131 | NCBI WGS metagenome assembly JAAUXZ01 (sample SAMN14350119, study PRJNA611818) | marine sediment metagenome | isolation source: surface marine sediment (3m) | place: French Polynesia: Moorea | collected 2018-08
CTGGCTGGGCACCTACACCAAGGATGAAGACTTCGTCTCCATCGCCAGCGAGGACCACCAGAGTAAGAAGACCCTACGCCTGACAGCCTTTGACACCAAGCCCCTGCCGGCGGGTTACTTACGCATACCGAAACATTACAAGCTGACATCTCCTTAATGGATTAACAGGCCAGTCCAGTTCCTACCCGGGTTAGGGGATGAAGTATAGTTGACCCGGGGGACTGACCACCGCATCAAAGCTGTATCAGCGGCTTCACAACCACCTTATCCCGAAACTCGGATTCAATCTGGATACGCGCCTGCATGGCTGGTGTCAGCAGTACTTGCCCTGTTTCATCCACCAACATCACCTGGTCTACACCCATCTGTCGAGCGATCCGCTGCCACTCGGCAGTACCCGCGACACTCAAGGCTGTAGCGGCGGCATCGGCCAGGGCGCCATCCCGGTGGATCACCGTCACAGATGTGATCTGCTTGACTGGATAGCCGGTCCGTGGATCCAGAATATGGGAATAGCGTATACCTTGATGGGCCAGATAGCGTTCATAATTACCTGAAGTAAGTACACACTCTTGCCCATTCAACACCAAGGAGGCAATCACCCCGGTGCCACGGGGATGGCGCACTCCGATCCGCCAAGGCCTTTCTCCATGCCTGCCGGCAGCGCAAAGATCCCCTCCGGCGTTGACGATAACATGAGGAAATCCCGCGGCCCTGAAATGTTCAACGGCTCGATTCAGGGCATATCCCTTTGCGTAAGCGCCGAGGTCGATCTCAACCTGCGGATTATCCACACGGATGATCGATCCTTCGATCTGCAGCTCGGCCATGGTCGGTGCTGCGGTGACGATTTCTGCGATTTCTGAATCGGCCGGCGGTGCCCCCTCCGGCAGTTCGTCCTGATGGAATCCCCAGAGTCCGAACAGCCGTCCCATGGCGGGATTGAACAGACCTTCACTCTGTTCTGTGTAGCGTTTACCCCGTTCGAGAAGATCGAGCATATCCTGGCTCACTGAGAAAGGTTCGGAGCGCGCCAACGCACGATTCAACCTGACCAGTTCACCCTCTCCTTTCCACGCATGCCATTCCCGATGCATGGCCTGGAACTCACGGTCCAGCTCGTCCACCGCTGCTTGAAAGGCCGAATCCTCCTGAGTAAACGCCGATATCTCGACCAGGGTCCCGAAGACATACAAGCTTGACCTATGCTCACTGGGCCTATCTCCACACCCACCCAGACAGAGGATGGCGACAAACAGGCACCAACCCCAGATCACCCGCTTGGCCGATTTGCATAACAACATATTCTCACAACCATTCATTTCCACAGAGCACTGGAGCCGGTTGACCCTGGGTATTCGCCAAGGGTCAACCGGACCGAGCAGGCAGGCATGGAACTAAAGATTTGTTTATCCAGGTCGAAAACATTCAGGATTTTCAGATTTTTTTCATGTACAGCCCGTCGTGCATTGGCTCAGTGAGCAGACGGTTAAATTCTGATTTCATACCGGCATACCAGAAAACCGTGATTATATTGGCCGGCGACCAAACAGCGGACGTTATTACCTATGAGAAGGTACGACCATGTGCCCGATGACGACCAACAAACTCAGTGACTCGCCCAAACAAATCCTAGAATACTATAAGCAAGCCCAGAAGTTCTTACTCGAACACAAGATCCCGCCAACACCGGCAAACTATACGGTGGCCTATGAGTATGTGGCCGCCCGTCATCCTGACCTGAATCAACAGATTGACCAACAAATCGAACGGGGCGGGAGCATGGACGGTTACTTCCTGACAGCGCTGTTCGATCGCCATTTCCAGAACAACGACATGCAAAAGCTCGACACTCATGTCACCGACATCAATCAGATTCTTCATCAAACCCTGCAGGAGATCGGTACGGCCTCCGACGACTTGGCGAGTTACGAAAGACGTCTCGAAACCCAGATCACCCAGCTCAATGAAAAACCTGAGCTGAGCAATTTCCGGGGCATTGCTGCCAATCTGCTGCAGGCCACCCAACAGACCCAGCAGGTCAGCAACCGACTGATCAATCAGTTGGAAGAGAGCAATCATGAAATAACCAAGCTGCAATCAGAGCTGGAGGATGCACGCCGTGAGGCCTCAACGGACGCCCTGACCGGGTTGTGTAACCGCAAGGCATTGAACAACAAACTGGATCAGTTGTTGGATGCGGAGCTCGATGTCTCGACACCGCTCTCCATCCTGATGCTCGATATCGATCACTTCAAACAATTCAACGACAGCTATGGACACCTGATCGGTGATGAAGTGATCCGCAAGGTAGCCGACACCCTCAAGCAATTGACTTCCGAGCAGGGCATCGCCGCCCGCTATGGCGGTGAGGAGTTTATCGTCGTGATGCCGAACACCGATATCGAACAGGCCCTGTCACAAGCAAACGCCATCCACCAGGCGGTGGCACAAATCAGCCTGATCAGACGCAAGTCACAGCAACGACTGCCCGGCATCACCGTATCGGTGGGGGCCGCCTGCATGCGACAGGGTGAAGCGCGGGAAGATCTGTTGGAACGTGCCGACCAGGCCCTGTATGCCGCCAAGAGCGGCGGCCGCAATCGCGTGATGGGCGAACAACAACTCGCCTGCTGAATTGAGTTGCCGGGTCAGAGCATCTTCTCCAGCACCGGCCAGACGTTCTCCAACAGGCGCGACTGAGCCTGTGCTGCAGGATGATAACCATCCGCCTGCATCAGGCCGGGATCCAGTGCGACCCCGTCCAGCAGGAAAGGCACCAACGGCAGAGAGCGCTCTGCCGCCACTTCATGAAACAGTCGATGGAACGCCTCGGTATAAGCTGCTCCGTAGTTCGGCGGCAACCTGCCGCCGACCAGCATGACCCGTCCACCATGATGTTCGACGGCATCAATCATCTCGTTGAGGTTATTGCGTAACTGCTTGAAGCTGAGGCCTCGTAGACCGTCGTTGGATCCCAGCTCGATGATCACGATGGCAGGATCGTGCTGCTTCAACAGATTCGGTAGCCGTGACAAACCGCCTGCCGTGGTATCTCCGGTTACACTGCCGTTGATGACCCGCCAAGGTAACCGACGTTCATCCAGCCGCTTTTGCAACAGACTGACCCAACCCGCGTCTACACGGATCCCGTAGGCAGCGCTGAGACTGTCACCCAGCACGAGAATCGGACGATCGACAGACCCTGCCGAGGTCGTCACAATGAACAACATCACCCAAAACAAAGATTGTAACTTTTTCATGGCACCCATCATTCAGAATGAACCCACTTGCAACAGACCTGTCCATAAGACCGATGTACTCAACCAGGGTTCTTGGAACGAGAATCCACGGCTCACCTCAGTTATGATCAATCCTTCACAAAGGATCAGTTGCAGTGGAAATTGAAAGACATCCTTACCAGGACCAACCACAAACCGTGCAATCGTTCGAGCACCTCAGGTCGATCAATCAGCGTTAGTAGCGGACAATGGCAGTAAACGCAGACAAACTCAACATCCAGGTCCAGGCCAGGGATCTGCAGAAGGTCGTGATCGGCCCGGCCGGCGAACTCACCATACTGGAACGGCTCGATTTGACGGTGCATGCCGGTGAAGCCGTGGCGATTCTCGGTGCCTCCGGCTCGGGTAAATCCACTCTGCTGGGCCTGCTGGCCGGCCTTGACGAGGCCACCGGGGGTGAAATCAGATTGTTCGACCAGGATCTGCGCAGCCTGGACGAAGACGCTCGCGCCGCTCTGCGCGCCGGTCAGGTTGGTTTCGTATTCCAGAATTTTCAATTGCTTCCCACCCTGACCGCCCTGGAGAACATTCTGCTACCTTTGGAATTGACCGGCAATTCCCAGGCCCGCCGGGAGGGCTTGAATGCGCTCGACAAGGTTGGCCTCGCCCAACGGGCCGACCATTATCCGCGCCAGTTATCCGGTGGGGAACAACAACGCATCGCGATCGCGCGCGCCATCGCCCCGGGTCCGAAGATCCTGTTCGCCGACGAGCCCACCGGAAACCTCGACCAGGAGACCGGCGCGCAGATCATCCAACTGCTACTCAAATTGCGCAGACAGATCGATGTGGCCCTGATCCTGGTCACCCATGATGCGGAACTGGCCCAACAATGCGACCGTCGGTTGCTGCTGGACAAGGGTTGCCTGGAAGCCATGCAATGAGGATTTTGCGTTTCTCCCTGCTGGGTCTGTGGCGTGAATGGCGCAGCGGCGAACTGCGCCTGCTGAGTTTTTCGCTGATCCTGGCGGTGGCCGCTGTCACCTCGGTGGGTTTCTTTACCGACCGGGTGGAGCAGGCCCTGCAACAGCAGGGCAACGAGTTGCTGGCGGCTGACCTGGTCATCGAATCGTCCAATCCACTGCCTGAGGAGTTCAACCTCCAGGCCGCAGCTGAAGGCCTCGAAATGGCCCAGACCCTCTCCTTCCCCAGCGTGGTGATGGTGAGGGATGAGCCCCAACTGGTCCAGGTAAAGGCCGTCAGCGCCGGCTATCCTCTGCGTGGTGAGTTGCTGATCCGTGAACTTCCGGAATCTCCGATCGTCGCGGCTGAGCGGATACCCCAACCAGGCAGGGTCTGGGTCGAGCCCCGCCTCTTGCTGTTGCTCGATCTGCACCCCGGCGACAGCCTCAGCCTGGGCGAACGTCGCTTCAGTATCGAACGATTGATCGAGCTGGAGCCGGACCGGGGGGGCAACCTGTTTCAGCTGGCGCCCCGGGTGATGATCGATCTGCAGGATATTCCGTCCACCGGCCTGGTCAGCGCCGCCAGCCGGGTCAAACATCGCCTGTTACTGGCGGGGCCACCCAGCTCGGTGGCCCGCTTCCGGGACTGGAGCGAACCGCGCCTGCCGGACAATGCCCGTATCCTCTCGATCAGCGACGCCCGTCCCGAGTTGCGCAATGCCCTGGAGCGCGGCTCCCGGTTTCTCGCCCTCGCCGCGCTGGTCACGGTGTTGGTCACCGGGGCCGCGGTGGCGCTGTCCACCCGGCGTCTGGTGGAACGCCAATCGGATGCGGTAGCGGTGATGCGCTGCCTTGGCGCGCAGAGCAGCTTTCTGCGCAACAGCCTGATCCTGAGACTCCTGCTGCTGATACTGCTGACCGGACTGGCAGGCGCGCTCGCCGGCTATCTCGCGCAGATCATCATCACCAACCTGCTCAGTGATTGGTTGACCCAATCCCTGCCGCCGCCCTCACCACGCCCCCTGCTCACCGGGCTGGCCACCGGTGCGATCACCCTGTTCGGCTTTGCCTTACCGCCCCTGATGCATCTACCCAAGGTGTCGCCGCTAAAGGTCCTGCGACGTGATCTCGGGGTCGTGCAGCCCGGCCCCTGGCTGCTCGGATTGTCCGCCCTCTCGGCCTTGGGATTACTGATCTACTGGGAGGCGGGGGAACCCCGTATGGCATTGACCCTGCTCAGCGGGGTCGTTGTTCTGCTGCTGCTGTTGAGCCTGCTCGCCTTGCTGCTGATCCGTCTTGCGGGGAAACTCCAGCAGCGCGCACGCGGCATCCAGCGCTTCGGCCTGGCATCCCTCAGCCGCCACCCCGGCACGACCCTGCTGCAGGTCTGTGGCTTCGGCCTGGGCATCATGGCCATCCTGTTGTTGGCGGTGGTGCGGGTCGATCTGCTCAGCGCCTGGGAGGACTCTTTACCGGCCGGCGCCCCCAACCGTTTCCTGGTGAATATCCTGCCGGAGCAGATCGCTGAACTGGAAACCTTTCTGGCGCAGAACCGGATCAGCAACTCCGGCCTGCATCCCATGATTCGCGGCCGTCTCTCCCAGATCAATGACCAGCCGGTGATCCCGGAAAACTATGCAAATCCGCGGGCCCGCGGCCTGGCCTCCAGAGAGTTCAATCTGAGCTGGGGCATACAGCTGCAGTCGGACAACCAGATCATCGCCGGTGCATGGTGGCAAGAGGAGAACGCCGCTCCCCAGTTCTCGGTCGACAAAGGCATCGCCGAGACCCTCGGCATCGAACTGGGAGACCGCCTGACCTACAGCATGGGCGACCGCTCATTCAGTGCACCGGTCACCAGCTTGCGCACCGTAAAATGGGACAGCTTCAATGTGAATTTCTTTGTCATCGGCTCTCCGGCCACCCTGCGCGATGAAGCGGCGACCTACATCACCAGCTTCCATCTCGAACCAACCCAGGAGAAACTGGCTGCGGATCTGATCAAGCGCTTTCCCAATGTGACCCTGCTGGATGTCACCGCAATCCTCCAACAGGTACGGCGGGTCATGGATCGGGGCAGTGCTGCGGTCGAATACATCTTCCTGTTCACCCTGGCCGCCGGTCTGTTGGTGCTCTATGCGGGCATCCTGGCGGGCGCGGAGGCACGCAGCCATGAATCCGCCATCCTGCGCACCCTGGGCGCCGCCCGCAAGCAATTGTTGGGCGCTGCCGCCATTGAATTCGCCACACTCGGCCTGCTGGCCGGCCTGCTGGCATCGCTCGGCGCCTTTATCACCGGTCAATTGTTGGCCCAGCAGATCTTTCAGCTGGAGTACGGTTTTTCTCTCTGGCTGTGGCTCGGTGGGGTCGGCGGGGCCACCCTGGGGATAGGCCTGGCAGGCCTTTTCTCCGCCTGGCCGCTGGTCGTTCGGCCACCTATACAGAGCCTACGCCAGACTGAGTAACCCGAACTATCTCGAGCGGCAAGCAACCCAGAGCGTGGGACGGTTTTTGCTGACTTACAGCTTCACAGCTCGGGATATCACCAAGCTCTTCTTAGGGTCCTTCCGGGTTTGCCGCGGAGGAATACGAATCCTATTTGGGCCGCCCTGCCCCGCGGAATACACACTTGTCCCCATATTTGGCGCCTTGCGTGTCGCAAAAAATATAGTCTAGGACTGGCCCGCAGCAATTACCGGTTGAGCGATATCACCTACTGACCGGGTCATTTGACACAAATGCTGAGGCACACTTGAGTTGTCATTCTCCGCTGTGTGACATGCGACTTGTCATCCTTCACCGACAAGCCGTGTTTTGGGACGATCAGCTGCCATCGAGGCAGACCCAGGTTTACGATCAACAAACGACCAAGCAACGCAACCTGTAAGCGGGTAAGGAGGTAACTCACACATAAAAAACCGCTGGGTAGGACGAGATATAAAGAACAACCCTACTTACCAAAGATGATGCAAGGTACCTGGCTAAGACGCTCGGTAAGCAGATTGTCAGGTAACGACAAAATAACACGAGGAAGGAAAGCTCATGAATATTCATATCAAGACAGCAACCGCCAGCATCCCGCTCATATTCGGCTTGTCGGTGGCGGACGCCGTCCCTGTCCCTGGTGGCACCCTGGATCCCACCATGATCCCGAAGTACACCACGAATCTCCTGATTCCCCCCGTACTCTACGACGACGACATCGACGATGATGACGATGACGATGATGACCGCAACAAAAATGGGTACAGCAAGAAGTGCAAGGAAGACAAGAAAGGCAAAAGAAGTAAGAAATGTGACGATGATGACGTCTTCAAGGCCGAGGTCGCTTTGCGCCAGATAAAGCAGCAGGTGCTGCCCAAGGGCTTCCCCAAGACACCCCTGTGGGCCTATGGCAATCCCAAGGACCCCAAAAGCTTCAGCAATCCCGCCTTTACCATCGAGGTGACCAAGGACAAGCAGACCCAGATCACCTGGAGCAACCAGTTGGTGAAGAACGCCAAGCGCTGCGTCGACAGCAGTGGCAAGGCCAAAAACGCCTGTAAATTCCTGCCCCACATCATACAGGATCAAAACGGCGACCCGATCATCGACCAGACCCTGCACTGGGCGGCACCGAACCATGATTGTTTGGACGGCATGGCTCGCACTGACTGCCGGGGCGCCAGTCCCGAGCCCTACTACGGGCCTATTCCCTCGGTGGTGCATGTGCACGGCGCCCATGTCGGCCCGGGCAGTGACGGCTATCCGGAGGCCTGGTGGCTACCGGATGCCAGCAATATCGACTGTGTCAATGTGGACGGCTATCCCGCCACGCCGGATCCGAGCGACGACTATGACTGCAACGGTACCTTTTTCGAGAGCGCGAACGGGGCGGATACGCTGAATGCCCTGGGTGAGGGTTATGCCATCGACATCTATACCAATGACCAGCCCACCTCCACTCTCTGGTATCACGACCATACCCTGGGCATGACCCGCCTGAATGTGTATGCCGCCGGTGCGGGTTTCTGGCTGATCCGCGACGAAGACGACGGTGAAACCGGTCTGCTCAGCGGTGCCTTACCGGGACCCGCACCCGGACTCGGGGACAATCCCAACTGCAGTAATGCGGCGCGGGATGCCTGCGTGCGTAACCAGATCCGCGAGATCCCCATTGCCATCCAACCCAAGTCGTTCAACGCCGACGGCAGTCAGTACTTTCCCGCCGACCGGCAGTTCTTCGAGGCGCTGGGTGATGGCCAGACCTTTGCCCTCAACGATATGATGTCTTCGCAGGTGACTGCCGACGGCGCATTCCCCTTCCTGCCCAACACCAGTTCTGATATCGCCCCGGTATGGAACCCGGAGGCCTTCTTCAACACCATGGTGGTCAACGGTAAGACCTGGCCGCAACACAAGGTGGCCCAGGAACGCTATCGCCTGCGATTGTTGAACGCCGCCGACTCGCGCTTCCTCAATCTCTCCCTGCGCGTTGTGGTGGATAACGGGGCAGATGGCGTACCGGGTACCGCGGACGATACCCTGGGTGATGAACTGCCCTTCTATCAGATTGGCTCCGAGCAGGGTCTGCTGCCTCATGTAGTGCGTATCGAAAACGGCTTTGCCACTCCCCTGCCGGGTGACGGCTCTGATGTGGGAAGCGGCGTGACTCCCGTACCGGGCACCTTCGCCGAGCAGGCCCTGTTGATCGGACCCGCGGAACGTGCCGACGTGATCGTGGACTTCTCCGGTTTGCCCAACAGGAGCATCGTACGCATGATCAACACCGCCCCGGATGCGCCCTTCGGCGGCTTTCCGGATGTACCGGCGGATCCGGGCACTACCGGGCAGGTGATGCAATTCCTGGTGGTGAAACGCCTGAACAACCCGGACGGTGACCCGAGTACGCCGGCACCATCTCTCGTGCTGGATACCAACCCGGGTGGTGTACCTAAGCTGGGAGCTCCCGATGCGTTTCAAGACCTGGCCCTGCTGGAAGAGGAATCCGCTAAAATCTGCGTGATCTTCGATGCAGTGACCGGCGCCGTGACACATGTAGAGGGCGATCCCCTGGATCCGCTGGGCTGTCCTGAAGTCATCATCGATGGCACTCCGGTTCAGAGTGAACCCTTCGGACCTCAGGCAGCGGTGCTCGGCACAATGGGATCCGCTGGTGGCGAGGCCCAGCTGTGGGACGATCCTATTGCCCAGAATCCGGCCGTAGACTCCGTAGAACTCTGGGAGATGTGGAACTGGTCCGCCGATGCCCATCCCATCCATCTGCATCTGGTGAAGTTCGAGGTCGTCAACCGCGAGATCATCGGTGGAGCGGTCAGGCCGCCCGAGCCCTGGGAGATGGGCTGGAAAGACACGGTGATCGCCTATCCCGGTGAGGTCACTCGGGTCAAGGCCAAATTCGACATCCCCGGCCTCTACGTCTGGCACTGCCACATCCTGTCTCACGAGGACAACGAGATGATGGTGCCGTACTGTGTCGGTGAACCCGGGGTCGATTGTCCGGCCGAGCTGTTTTAACGGCTGACGCGGACTTCAAGCCTTGCTGAACCACCTCACCAACATAAGGCCGCCGCGTGGCGGCCTTATGTCATTGGACAACACCAGCAAATCGATCTCGAATCCCAAGCAACTCGGTGAATGCGTCGACCCGGTGAATAACACAGCCAAAACTCTCCAAGAGAAACAAGAACACTTGATAACAGTTTAAAAATCAACCCATTCCGTCTCCTGTAAAGCAAGCCTCTCATCCGATAGTACGATTTTCATGCCCCGGCTCGGGGTGTTATCCCGAAAGGGATATAAGTGCTTACCTACCAAGTTTATACACACTACTACCCATACTCTACAGACCCCCAGAACGCGGAAACTTTAGCCTAGGAATGTTTCAGGGAAACGGAAGAGCGGGTCAAATGACCTAAAGACTGTGTGATATGCCCCACTTTTCAGGGCTCAGACCGTCTAAACAGCATTCCAGTCAATGCGAGATTCACACCTGAGAGATGGAGTCTCAGTGGAATTTCGAGTTGCTCACGTTGGGAAGCTTGACTCGTGAGTAATGGATGTTCAGCAATCCTGAAAGTTCACAGATTAATAGAGGAGAGATCGTCAATTACACGCAGCACCCGATTTGTGAAAGCTTGCGGGTGAAAAATTCACGACTAATCAACTTAGTAATATTGAAAACAAACAGCCAGATGGTGCGGCACCATCTGCAAATAACTAAAGACTAGAGGAAGAATAACGATGAATTTCACAATGACAAAGGTAGCAGCGGCTTGTATCCCGCTATACCTTGGGATCTCGGCAACCGCTGCCTTGGCTGCCCCCCCAGTACCACTCGACCCGACGACCATTCCGAAATATGTCACCGACCTGGTGATCCCGGGTGTCATGAAACGCTCGGACGATCCCGGGGTGGACTATCAGATCGCGGTCAGACAGTTCAAGCAGCAGATGCTGCCTAAAACGGGTTGTGACACTGCTACCCAGCCTGCGGGTACCTGCACCAAGAAGGGCGCCTTCAAACCCACCAAGACCTGGGGTTACGGACCGGCCAGCGACACACCACCCAAGGTGGCGCCTGTGCCAGCCGCCAAGTCCCAATTCAACAACCCCTCCTTTACCGTGGAGGTCGAGCGCGACCAGACCGTAGTAGTGGATTGGATCAACGACCTGGTCGACAAAAAGGGTAAATTCATCAAATACGACAGCCTGGGTCTAGCGGTAGATCAGACCCTGCACTGGGCCAATCCGGCTGCCGACTGCTATGACGGCGTCCCGCGCACCGACTGCGCCGGTGTCAGCAACAAGCAATACAAAGGCCCCATCCCGATGGTCACCCATGTGCATGGCGCCCACACCACCCCGGAGAGCGACGGCTACACCGAGGCCTGGTATCTGCCGGATGCGGAGAACATCAACTGCGTTGACGCTGCCAATGCCGACGTGGGCAAGAAGATCAAGGGCGTGTTACAGGTGGTCTGCGAAGGCACCCTGGCCAATGGTTTCGGCGGCGTGCCCAACACCACGGTGGGCAAATCGACCTTTACCTACACCAACGACCAGCCCTCCACGACCCTCTGGTATCATGATCACTCCCTGGGCCTGACCCGTTTGAACGTGTACGGCATGGGCGCGGGCTTCTGGCTGATCCGTGCACCCGGCGGCGGTGAGGACGGTCTGGTCGGGCGGAGCACCCTGCCGGGACCGGCACCCGTTATGGGTGAGGATCCCAACTTCGATCCCGCAGTGCGCAAGACGATCCGCGAGATCCCACTGGCCATCCAGGACAAGAGCTTCTACAACAACGGTGCGCTCTTCTATCCCGAAAACCGCGCCTTTTTCGAAGGCCTGGGTGATGGCACCGACTTCGGCGTCCAGGGCAATATCCTGAACGGACTGGACATCCCCTTCATGCCGGATCCCACCTCCGATATCGCCCCGATCTGGAACCCGGAGGTCTTCTTCAACACCAACGTGGTGAATGGTGTGGTTTGGCCCAAGCTGGACGTGGAGCCGGAGAATTATCGATTCCGCATGCTGAACGCCGCCAACGGTCGCTTCTACAATATGGCCATGCACATCGTTGAATCTCCCAATGCCGCGCTGGTCGGCCAGGAGGTCCCCTTCTACCAGATCGGCGCCGAGCAGAGCCTGCTGCGTGATGTGGTCAAGGTCTGGACCGGCTGCAAGGCCGTGTTGAAGGGCGATGGTATCGAGCCTGACCTGGATGCCTGCCCCGCAGGCAGCGAGGCGGACGACCCGACTGAGGGCCTGCTCATGGGTCCCGCCGAGCGTGCTGACGTGGTCGTCAACTTCCGTGGCCTGCCTGCCGGCACCGTGATCCGCATGACCAATACCGCACCGGACGCCCCCTTCGGCGGTTTGCCTGATGTTCCAGCGGAAGCAGCCACCACCGGCCAGGTGATGGAGTTCCATGTGATCGCCGACGATCCGGCCACGGTGGACAACAGCACTGCGGTGGACTTCCTGCGGATCAACCTGCCCGAAGCACCTGCATGGCGTAATGTCGTGACTGAATCACGAGGCATGGTGCGTGACCTGGCGTTGATTGAGGAAGAGTCTCATCTGGTCTGTGTATTCATCGATGCAGTCACCGGTGAGATCACTCATGATGCCACCGCGGTTCCACCCACCTGTGATCCTGTAACCGGATCCGTGCCCTTCGGTCCCATGGCCGCCGTGCTGGGTGTCGATGGCCGTCGGGGTGGTACCGTGCAGCTGTGGGACGACCCGATCGCCCAGGACCCGATCGTCGGCACCTCCGAGAGATGGCAGCTGTGGAACTGGTCGGCGGACGCCCACCCGATCCACATCCACCTGGTCAAGTTCCGCGTGCTGGGCCGTTGGGTGATCGGCACCGGTGATCCGGATGTGATCATGCCCGGTGATCCCCTGAGCGCCAGAGAGCTTCCCGAGGCCACCGAGCTGGGTTGGAAAGACACGGTCATTGCCTATCCGGGTGAGGTGACCACGGTCGCCGCCAAGTTCGACATCCCGGGCCTGTACGTCTGGCACTGCCATCTGCTCGAGCACGAAGACAACGAGATGATGGTGCCCTACTGTGTCAAAAACCCCGACGGATCGGACGGACCGGGCTGTGCCGGGCTGTAAGACTCAGCCAAACAGGACTTAGGTCCGCAAAGCAAAAGGCCGCCTTCGGGCGGCCTTTTTTTTCAAAGCTATGACGTCTCGGATCACTCGGTCTTGCTGGACAATGCATTTAATGCCAGTCCACCAAAGAGGCAGCTGCGTCATACAATCAATAGCCTCTGATGGTTGGGCGCCAGTGTCTCTCAGTGAATGGGTTTCCCCAGAATGGACCGGATTCCAAGAATCGCTTGTTTCCACGCGGGCATTAGTGGTTTGATAAGACCCAACAAAACAACAGGGCGTGGATCGGCAGACTCACATCAGACACTCCACGCCTTGCAACAAATCAACGATCTTTTACCATGACTCACCTTACCGAGTGACAAGAAGTAAAACAGGAGGATAAGCATGAAACCATCACTCACCCTACCGGCCATTCTGTTCATATCACTATCACCCCTGGCCTGGTCCGGCGAGAACCTCGATTTCGAAAACCCAACCACCCGCATCAACTACAGTTTGGGCTACCAGATCGGCGGTGATTTCAAGCGTCAGCAAGTGGAGATGGATGCAGAGGCCGTCGTCCAGGGGATCCGGGATGCCCTGGACGGCAAGGAACCTCAGATGAGCGCCAAGGAGATGCGCAACACCCTGATGGATCTCAAGCGCAAGGTGGAGGCCGATCAGCAGGCTGAGAAAAAACGTCGGGAGGACGAACTCACCGCCGCGGGCACGGCCTTCCTGGAAGAGAATGCCAAGCAAGACGGCGTGATCACCACCCCGAGCGGCCTGCAGTACCGGGTGCTCAAGGAGGGGACAGGGGCCACGCCCAAACCCTCGGACAAGGTCAGCGTCAACTATCGGGGTAAAAAGATCGATGGCACCGAGTTCGACAGCTCATTCAAGCGCGGCAAACCCGCGACCTTCCAGGCCAATCGGGTTATACCGGGCTGGGCCGAAGGGCTGCAGCTCATGAAGGAAGGGGGCAAGATCGAGTTGTTCATTCCGCCAAAACTGGCCTACAAACGCCGCGGCCCACTCGCCTATCAGACCCTGATCTTCGAAGTGGAACTGCTCAAGGTCGGTGAACCCGAAACCGAAGCCGAGGCTAAAACCGCCGATTAGGCATCGAAGGGGCTATGGACAGCCCGGTTCAACCATCCAGGGATGGCCATCAAACTGTATTTTGATCCCCCCTCCAGGTAGAGGGTAAAGTAAAATCCATGTACCAGCAGTATTGCAAACAGATATCTCGACTCGGCAGGCTAGTATCCATTCTCCTCTCGATGCTGTTCACGACCGGCGCCCTATCGGACGAGGCAACTGTTGCCGTCTCGACGTCTCCTTCCCAGAGCGTAGCGGCATCTCAGACTGCCATGCCGCATACGGATGACATGACCACTGCCAGCTACAGCTGTCCCATGCACCCGGATGAGACCAGCAACCAACCCGGGCGCTGCAGCATCTGCGGCATGTTCCTGGTCAAGCAGTCCCAGGCCGAGACGCCTGAGAGTGAGATGGACAAGCCGTCCGCCGGACAGACGGGGCACGCGCATCACGAGCATGCCCACGAGGCTGAGCACTACAGCTGCCCCATGCACCCGGACGAGACCAGCGATCAGCCCGGGCGCTGCAGCATTTGCGGCATGTTTCTGGTTAAAGAAGGCGGTCCTGAAGGATCGATGACCGAAACCGTTGAGGCAAAGCCGACGATGGAGCTGCCGCATGATCACAGCCAGCACGGCCATCAACATCAAGCCCCCCTCTATGTCTGTCCCATGCATCCCCAGATCGTCCGTGACGATCCGGACGCCAGTTGCCCGATCTGCGGCATGGACCTGGTCGCCAAGGCGGTGGAATCCGCTCCCATACAGCCTTCATCCGGGCAGGCCGAGACCTACATCTGCCCCATGCACCCGCAGATCGTCAGTCATGAACCAGGCTCCTGCCCGATCTGCGGCATGGATCTGGTGACTCGTGAAACCGCTAGTGCAACCGAGGGCCAACCGCAAGTATTCCTGACCGGCGCGGTCATCCAGAACATGGGGGTACGCACCACCAAGGTCACCAAAGGAACCCTGAGCAAAAAGATTCGCACCCAGGGCCGGGTGACCTACGACGATGACCGGATCATCCAGGTCCATCCACGGACCGCCGGCTGGATCGAAAACCTCTACATACGTACCGACGGGGTGCGGGTGGAACGCAAGGACGATCTGGCGGATTATTTCTCGCCGGATGTCCTGTGGGCCCAGCAGGATTACATCTCGGCACTGGAGGACTCGGAGGTGGACTCCTTCAGCGAGTCGGACACCCCGGACCCAGCCCGGGTATTTCGTGAACGTAGCAGTTTCGACCTGTTGAAATATTTCAAGGTTCCAACTATGGACATCATGGGGCTTGAGCGCAGCATGGAACCCCGCTCGATCATCCCCATCAAGGCACCCCAGGGGGGGGTGTTGATCGAACACAATGTGCGCGAAGGCACCTTCGTCACCCCGGCCAATAATATCTTCACCATCGCAGATCTCAGCGAAGTCTGGATCATGGTGGACATCTTCGAGCATCAGCTCGCCTGGATCAGGCCAGACATCCCCGCCGAGATCAGCACCCCCGCCTACCCGGGGCGCACCTGGCAAGGCAAGGTGGACTTCATCTACCCGGAGGTTGACCCGAAGACCCGCACCATCCGTGCGCGTATCGAGGTAAAAAATCCTGAAGAACTCCTGATGCCCAACATGTTCGTGCAGATCAATCTCACCGCCCATGCCCACAAACCGGAGGCCCTCATCATCCCCCGGGAGGCGGTGATCCTCACCGGTGAGCGGGAAGTGGTGGTCAAGGCCCTGGGCAAAGGTCATTTCCAGCCGGTCGAGATCACCAGTGGACTGTGGAACAACCGCCATGCCGAGATCCTCTCCGGGCTCGCTGAAGGCGACGAGATCGTGGTCTCCGGGCAGTTCCTGATCGATTCGGAATCCAGTCTGCAGGCCAGCTTTCTGCGCATGATGGAAGAATAGCAGGAGTCGTCACATGCCGGTTCGCATCATCGAGTGGTCCCTGCAGAACCGTCTGCTGGTCATCATCACCACCCTGATCATCAGCATCTGGGGCTGGCTGGCGGTGCAGGAGACGCCCCTGGACGCCATCCCGGATCTGTCGGATGTGCAGATCATCATCAAGACCAGCTACCCGGGGCAATCCCCCCGGGTGATC
>JAAUXZ010127056.1_pt1 | contig 16024 bp, 9 predicted proteins | sample 7278131 | NCBI WGS metagenome assembly JAAUXZ01 (sample SAMN14350119, study PRJNA611818) | marine sediment metagenome | isolation source: surface marine sediment (3m) | place: French Polynesia: Moorea | collected 2018-08
AATTTGCACAGGCTCCTTCCCTGAAGGGAGGAGATAATCATTAATCCAATAATTGCCGAAAATCATTAATCGCGCATTCTTTAATCTACAATCTGCAATCTTACAATCGGTTGACAGTTGAAGAGCAATAGCACCAAGCGACAAAAATTGGAACCAGGCAAGCTCCAAATTCACTGGTACTAAAGCGGTAGCAGTCTCAACCGTCGAATAACGGAATTTTGGGGGAAGCTAGCGGGCTGGGACTGTTCCAATTCAATTGAGCAGCGCTCAGAGCCTTTGGTCGATACCTGGCAGGCTGTTTGAAAACCTTAACAATTCTTGACATAATTACTTTTGCCTCCTTGCTGGTGTTTCAGTAGGGGGGAAGTCGTCTTGGATTGGTGGTGACACACCTTTCCTGGGCGCATATTTACACTTCTAAGTCCAAGGTTACCATAAGTTTTTCAAAAAAGCGATCGCCATAGGCGCATCTAGGCTTGCGCCCCTGCTACGCAGAGCGGTGAGCGTTCTTTTCCCAATCACTTGGATTTAGATGCCACGCTCAAAGCGGTCGATCTACTCGAATTGGTGAGAGCTAACTATTTAGAGCGTTTTCAGTCATCTGTCCACTATAATAAATTCCGCGCCCTTGGCTTACCTATTAGCTCAGGAGAAGTTGAGAGTGCCCATCGATACATCCGGAGAAAACGTTTAAAATACCGGGAGCAACTTGGTATCCCGATACTATTAATCCGATGTTAGCTTTACGAGTTATTCGCGCTAATAATTAGTGATCTAATTTTTGGAATCATCTAATTTTAAAAAAGCTAGCTTGATTCTTGAGCAAAGTCAAGCCAATCTTGAAGCTTATAGAAAGCTTTTTTTCTTTTCTTTAATCTTTAATCAACCGTAAATTTCAAGAGTTTCATCGAAATGCCCTATACTTTTGCTGTCGAAAAAACTAAGCCAAAAGGAGTGAAAACTGTTTTAATTTTCTGATTCCCTTTTTAGGCGAGCGCTACGGTAGGATCGCCTGTGCAGATCTACCTATCACCAACTACTTTTGACTGCACCCGAAACCGGCGATCACCGGCAGACCTCGGCTGGAAATTTAACCCGAAGCTGAAGTAATGGTTTTCGGTTTAGGCTTGAGAAGTTAGGTTTTCGAGAGTCAAGCTTTGCGGCAGAGAATAACTACTACTCTTTTTTAAGAAATACAGAAATGAGGTCTTTTGACCATACTTTTATATAGCGACTGTCTGATTGATAATACTCGGCATTTCTAACAGCAATAATAGCACAAGGTAAAAAGTCATCATGAGGATAGACATGGGATTTTTCTAAGGAAACATTCTTGACATTGACTTGTTCAATTTGATATTTTTTTATTCGATTTTCATGTAAAAGCATCCAAAAAGGATATTCCCAATCGTCAGATATTAATGACAACCCCACTTTTGAACATTCTTGAGATTTCAAAAAATTGGTTGCTCCAATGTAAGGTTCTCTTAGCTTTGGTTGATTATTAAAGTATTGCTCTACTCTGCTCGTATTGAAGATATTTTCGTAACTCATAGGTATTAGTTTATTATTAATCGGGAAAATCAGGGGGCGACTTGCATTACAGAAAACCCAAAGAAGAGATAATAGGACAAGTACTATAGCTATAGAGTTCGTTATTTTATGATTCGATAATTTTGATAAAACTCTACCAATAAATGGTGAAAATAAAACAAAAATGGGGAGGTGAAGTCTGCTGTGCCATGGCTGCCATTTGAGCAGTATGCAAAAAATAAAAAAGCCACTTATAACAGCTATTAAATAAGATAAACAATTCTTTTCTAGTCTTTTTTTTTCTGTTAAAAACAAAGTAATCGCTCCTAATATTAATAATAGATGAAGTGTATTTGGTGCAGTATCTTCATGAAAATTAGAATACGGTAGCCACTCGCGAAGATGAAATTCAGTTCCTGGCCATGTTGTATGAGGATCACTGACTCCAATACCCAACAATGAATGTACTAGACCAATCAACCCTTCAATAGCACTTCTCAGTATTGAAATAGGTATATATATATGCAAGCTTATATTTCTAATTATGTTTGAAAAGAAAACTGAAATAGTAATGACTTCATTGGTGTATTTTTCTGACCCTGATGCCAAAGGATATCCAAACAAATCAATATTCCGAATTTCGTGACTGATATTAATTGCAAAAACTAAAAAAAATATCCCTAAAATGGGCTTCCAGAACTTCGATCGAAAACGCTTTATTCCTGAAAATAAAAACCAAATAAAAAAAGGAAATGTGTAAATATAAGCTGTTCCTTTAGCAAAAAAAGCTAGTCCTAAACTGGCACCAATTTGAAAAGTCAAATAAGCACTTATTTTCCTGACCTGCAATGCTAAAAGAACATAGTAAACAAAACAAACTAACCAGAATGAAACTACATAATCATTTTGAGTGCTAGACCCTTGGAGAATTCCCATGGGAATAGAAGCACATATTACAGAAGACAAAATCTGACCACGCAAATTTGCACCCAGTTGCTCGGCAATTAATGATACTCCAATAATGCTACCTAACATACAAAACCACTGTACGAGATTGGCGAAATAATCACTACCACTTAAAATCTGAAAATGCATGATAGTAAATTCTGCCCAAGGTTTTTGGTATAGCTGGGGAAGATAGGATGTTGCATAATAAGCAACACTATGGTTTTGAATCCAGTGAACTACTCGGGCCATGTGATAGTTCATTGAATCCCAATTATTAGGAGCTGCTATCAAGGCTGTTAATCCAATCATCGATACGATAAAAGCTACCCCACACAATAATAGAATTGAAAAAGATGGAAGATTGGGAGTGGTTTTTTGATTGACCATCCGCTCTCTTTTTTTAATAAGTTTAAAAGATATGTAAATTAGTCCAATATCGATCAGTGCCCATACTCCTAGCAACCAGGCAAACGTTATCAATTTGCCAAAACTTAAAATCTCAGTAATTGCAGTTAATAAAAGTCCCCATACGATAGCTGCTGATAATATCGAACTGCGCCAGCAACTACCTTTTTGATGGAAAATTCCATATAGAACGATTAATGAAATTAGAGGTAAAAAAGCAAACATATTGGGGGAACGCCGATAGGTAGAGTTGGGGATAATTTTACCATCCCACCCGGATGCCTCCATTTCCCGACATAGCCCTCATTACCCTGGTTGACTGACAAAACTCAACAAGCATAGTCAAACGACCTTCCAACAGTATCATAGGTGTCCAGAAGGCCAAGGCAATTTTACCGATTATTGAAGTTTGAATGAGTATTTGCGCTCAAAAATGCCCTAAAATAAATTGAATCAATCCATTTTGGGGGAAATCCTTGCAAAAGCAATGATTATCTTGCTTGACATAGTTTTTTGTTCCATTAATTGTCACTTCCCTTGTATAATCGACATTACGCATCTAGGAGAGTCAAATACCTGTTGTGAGGATTGGATTTGATATAAGTCAAACAGGTAGGTTAAAAGCGGGATGCGGCTATGCCGCAGATAGCTTGATTCGGCATTTAATTAAACTATGCCCTAACGATCAGTTTTGCCTTTACCCTACATTTGGCACAACCTATTGGGATCCTTATCATCGGGAAAGCATTGCTCCAATTACATCAAATAACTGTACTTATTTCCCGCTAAATGTTGATTACAGAGAGCATAAAAAATTTTGGAGTAAGCCGGTTATAGAAAATGAGGTTCAACTAGGAAATCCTCAGGTAGTTCATGCGAACAACTTTTCTTGTCCCAGATTTAACCAGGCGAAGACAGTCTTTACTCTCTATGATGTCGGTTTTATAGATTGCCCAGAGTTTGCGACTGAATCGAATCGCTGGCGCTGCTTTGAAGGAACATTTCATGCTTCCCTATATGCTGATATGGTAATTGCAATTTCCAACTATAGCTATCATCGTTTTCTTAAACTATTTCCCTACTTTCCTGAAGAGCGTATTCGCTATGTCCATTTGGGCAGCCGGATGTCTCAGTCAGGATCTATGCAGGAAGTTCCTGAGTTAAAAGGACAAGAGTTCTTCCTATATGTGGGAACCTTAGAGCCCAGAAAAAATGTTAGGCGTCTTCTACGTAGCTACTGCCACTATCTCAAGTCGTCTAATTCTCCAAAACTTCTGGTTCTAGTAGGTAGGGAAGGCTGGTTAGAAGAAGGGTTGACAGGCTATATTGCGGATCTAGATCTTTCTCAAAAAGTCAGAGCCTTGGGATACGTTGACGATGCTACTCTACTATGGCTTTATCAAAATTGCATGGCTATGATTTATCCTTCTTTATACGAAGGATTCGGTCTACCTGTTCTGGAAGCTATGAGCTTGGGCGCTCCGGTTATTACATCAGATGTAGCAAGTTTACCTGAGGTGGGTGGGGATGCAGTTTTATATATTCAGCCCGATCAGGAAGAGTCGATCACTAGGGCTATGCTCAAGGTTGAGGATGAATGCATTCGTGCTGCTTTAAGAACCTCAGGCTTCATCCAGGCATCTCGGTTCTCCTGGTTTAAAACTGCAGAGACCGTACGGCATATTTATCAAAAAACTCTTGAGTTACCTAAGAGATTTTCACAATAAAAATCCTATTTTATTTCAGGGGGCGTCGAAAATGATTGCTGCTTTTTTTAAGAGCGTAATTAAGCAACTACGTAAGGCAAGTAGAGCATTTGTTACACTACTGAAGTATAGATGTGTATGGCAAGGATCGCCACAAACACCGAAATCTGGCTCTTACGCGATTGGAAATGACTATATACATTACTATCTGGTTATTCCAGGGGGTAATTGCTTTGATCCCCAAAAAATAACAGATGGAATGTTTCAGCTACTAAATTCTGCTATTGATCAAGCCTTTGGTCGATTCCAAAACCCAGTAGAAGTATTGATTGCAGATGCAAAAAGCAAGTATATCTATAGTCTCAATCAAGCTAGATCTTTCTCAATACATGATTTACAGCAGAGAGGTATTCACTGTTTAATAAATTTAGGATTTCTCCTTTCGGACGATCCCCCTATTGTTCAAATGCAGCGCCAGGCTAAGAAGCGAGGTATTTCTTGGTGCGGCATCAGGAGTACCCGAGACACCCATGCCTGCACCTTTATCTGCAAATTTTTGCTGCCTACTATATCTGAACAGTCCTTATGGAATATCATCACACACCTGACGGCAACTAAGGATGATGATGTTGAGCAAATCTGGCAACAAATTGCTAACTTGCCACTAATTCTCCCTAGCAGTTCTCAGTTTGAACGTTCACCATCTGTGCGTGACTGTTCAAATCTTTGGAGTAAGCGTTGGGCTAATTCAACGCGCTTCCTGAATACGGCTGTGAAAGAAATGTTATCTTCTCCTCAAGATTCACGGCTCGTCAAGGGAGACCCGACTTTGATGATCAAAGTTCTGATTGCCCAGCGTGACGTTTCTCAAGTTCCTTGGATCTTTAATACTCTGATTAACGAGATTGAGTATCGAATGGGCACTGTCAAACCAGAGAGTTTTCCGCTGGAGGTTCACCTATCAATTACTGGTTTCTGTAACATTGAATGTCGCTTTTGTAGCTATACTCGAGCTGTCGGTCGATTCGAGTTCGTAAAGCCAGAACAGATTGCCAAACTCGATTTCCTAAAGTATGTCCAGACGCTTCGCTTACACAGTAGGCTTGGTGAGCCTACAACTAATAAACACTTGCCTGCCATCATTCAATATGTTTCTACAAAATATCCCCATATTGGCATGAATTTTTTCACCAATGGTCTTAATTTAAATAGACCAGGTATGATTGATGCCATTGTAGGAAATGTTCGCTGGATTAATGTCTCTTTGAATGCAGCAACTAGAGAATCTTGGAAAGAACAGTGCAAAATTGACCAGTTTGATCATGTCTGTAATAATTTGCGGGAACTACTCAGAGTCAAGCGTTCGAGAAACGCTATCTGGCCGTTGGTCTTCGGTTCTATGGTTCTGAATAAGGCAAATCTCGCTGATTTACCCCATATGCCTGCTTTGTGTCGCGAGTTAGGGATCGACCGATTTACGGCTTTTCCCTTTTTTGCCCTTGGGTACGGCGGTAGGGGCAAATATGGTCCTGAAATGACCTTGGCGCTTTGTCGCCAAGAGTACGATGATTTATACTGGCAAACCATTCGTGAGGCTGAAATTCACGAGGTATCTATCGAACTGCCACTACCTAGTAGTCAGATGCAAACCTCTTTTGGATTGGAAGTTCGCAAATTAAATAACTTTGCCAATATTGAGAGTAATGAATGGCCTCTGGGGCGTTTTTTGACTAGACTGACATTTCGTGAGGCTACAGGAACCTATTGTCATTTTCTATGGCGTCAGGTTGGGATTGGTAGTACCGAAAATGGTAGTCATACGAAGGAAGAAACCCATTATCTATATCCCTGTTTGGGTCCTCTTGGCAATGTAGACTTATCCCGCCAAACAAGTTTCCGATTTCCCAGCGCCGAGGACTTTTTGAAGCTTTGGAATCATCCTATCTTTTTCCATTTACGAGAAGCTCAGCACCAGCAAGGTGTTTGTGACGTGTGTGATGCTTGTCGTCAGAAGGATACACGCGATCCCAAAGAATTTCCTGAACTGGAGAAACTCGTTGATCAGTTTAGTGCTCAGTATAGTGGGATAGAAAATTCCTTGGAGGCATAATCATATTTTTCTACGACATTATAGTAAGGGCATCTCCATAAGCTGATGGAAGTTGTCTTGCTTAGTTGCTATCGCCAATGTGCTGAGTGCGCTTCGAATTGCCTCCAGAGTCTGTGTTAAAACGGCATCATTATGGGCATAGCTAGGTAGCATGATGCCGTTGTACGTGATGACCCCTGCCTTGAGTAATTCCTGATGATACAAGGTTCGCTTCAACTGCAGCCGCTCAGGATCAGGGTCATTAAAGACTATTCCTATTCGAAAAGGTGGCCCCATACAGTGAGCATCAACCCCTACTTCACGACAGAGAGTATTGATTCCCTGCCGCAGACGAGTGCCATAGTCCCACACAAATTCAGTGATCGGTTCTGCCCGGTAGATTGCAATGGCTGCTTTGGCCGCTGCAAAGGAATACATTTCTCCTTTGAAAGTAGGTCCGTAGTGAGTCTGCGCCATGCTTCGCTGGAAAATATGGGTACGTCCTACCAGGGCCGATAAGGGCATCCCAGCAGCAATCGCTTTGCCCAAACAGGTCAAATCAGGAATTACGCCCGTTGCTTTTTGTACACTGCCGGATGGATATCGGTAACCTGTCACAATTTCATCAAAAATTAGGAGTGCTCCGGCTGCCCGAGTTGCCTGGGCCAGTTTTGCTAGAAACTTGCGATCAGCATCTTGAAAATGACCCTGAATCGATTGAGCAGGCCCGGCAGGCTCCAACATGACGGCAGCAAGATCATTTCGGTAAGTCTGGTAAAGCCGCCTGAAATCAGCCAGGTCATTAAACTTAAAAGCATGAATTAAAGGCTGGGGGCGATCGGGTATTCCGGTTACAGTAAACCCCATCCTCTCAACCCAAAAGTCTTGCCACCCGTGATAGCCACTGCAGAGGATGATTCGCTTTCCCGTGTAGGCCCTTGCTAGGCGAGCAGCAACAGTACATACATCAGAGCCATTTTTGCCAAAGACAACCATCTCCGCGCAAGGAATGTCCTCCGTCAACATCTGGGCTACTTCCATTTCCAGAGGATAGGGGAAGGGGGCTAACGCTGCAGTATCAAGTACATCCCTTACAGCTGATTGCACCCGTTCATCCGCATAGCCCAGTAAGGAACTGCCCCACCCCATAATGTAGTCAATATACTGACGATGCTCTGAATCCCAAACATAGCATCCTTTGGCTTTTGTCACAAAGAGGGGAAAGGGAGTTCCTTCTCTACTGCGATGGATGCTTTGCGAAGGTTGGTAGTGCCAGGGATTAATTCTATTGGATAAGTCAAATATTCTGGCAGTATCACTAAGGACAACCTGGGAAACGGTCAGAGCTTGCTTGAAGAGTTTAACTCCCTGATCTGCAAACCAGGTGACGTCCTGTTCTACTAGATCGATTGTAATTTCATGGGAACCTGTAGACTCAGGTATCCTCAAGGGAAAATTAAGGGTAACCTGTTCTCCAGGCAGTACCCGATCACGAGGTAGGGAGATGGTTGAGATCACTTGATCATCAAACCGGACAATCACGTTCACTCGCTTTCCCTGAGGATGGTACCTTTGCCAGGGAAAGTTTCCGATATTTTCGAGACAAAGCAAAGCACTATAGGTTGACTTGGCAATTACAGTAGTAGGAATTCGGCACTCAACATACTTGACTCCATACTGCTTAGAACCATCGAGATGAGGCGTTATCCGAGAGATGCGTGACCGGATAACTTTAAGCAACCGCTTAATATATCTCTTAAAAAAAATAAATTTTATTTGTAACAATTGTTTTCTCCCTGATTATCTTGAGGATGCCTTCTAAAAATGGATACCAGGGAGTCAAGTGCTTTTGGAAAAGGGAAGATTTTACTGACCCTCTGAGATGTGATCGCCTCCGAATAATCAGCAGTGATCTTGATGTTGGTTCGCCAGATCTCAGTCGCATCTTTAGCAATCTCGAGCGAGTTCTGAGACATCAGTAGGAACTGAAAGGGGTAAACCCCTGCTTCTCTAGTTGTTTTAAGTTCAAATGTTACATGGGTTCTCGTACCTGGCGGGACATCATGGCGCAAGGGAATTTGCTGTTGTAATCGTCCCGATTCAACAACTGCTAAGACTACGTCAAGCTGCTTAGTTCCGGGTTTAGCTGTCATCCATGTCTGTTCTCCAGCGTTGTGGAGGTAAAAACGGCAAAGGTTAGGCTGCCCTAACTCTAGTTGCTGAGGAATCTCACAGCTCACCACTTGAATCCTGAATGCTCCATTAATCAAGGTTTCACTGAGCTGTTGTGGAGTTTTAGGTAGTAATCCCTGAGACCGGAGCTCAGTCATGCTTTTATGGATATGAATTAAGCTGGTAGGGATGTCAATTCCATAGGGACAACGGCAGGTTTGCTGCTCGCAGGTGCTACAAGTAGCTTTTTCTCTAGGATGAAGGTGGAAATACCGAAAATCATCGAGCGTTTCAAACGTTTCGGATGGATAGTGATTGATATAAGCATCGCGGAACAGATAGGAAATTGGCAATGATTGGCTGCATAGAGAATCACAATAGCCACAACGGCTACACAGAGAGGTTTGCATCTCCCGAACACTTTGCCCTATTGTGCTCTTGATATCTGACAAATCAGAAATGTCGTAGCCGGCCAGTGCATTTTCTTCAGCCTCCGCCACGGAAGCAGTACCAGGGGCAACAGCACAAACTCCTGGTTGGCTGAGGATAAATCGGAGAATTTCCCTGGCGTTGAGTTGAGACGTCTCCTTAGAAAACCACTGCCTAGGTGGAAAGGCTTTACCTGGAGTCAGTAACCCACCAGCTAAAGGCTTCATGATGAGCAGGCTCACCTGCTGCTGTTGAGCAATAGGAAAAACACGATTTCGCGTTTCTAGAATTGTTTCAAATTGCTTATCATTAATAGGATGGTAGGAAAGTAAATGAAAACCCAAAGGATTGTAAGCGAGCATTACTGCATCAAAGACCCCAGACATTATCAACTGGAGGATGTAGTCAGGGGTTCCGTGAGTTGTGCAAAAGATTCCACCAATTCTGCCTTCTTGTTTCTTGGTTAATAAAAAATCTACAATTCCATTGGGTTCCCACACAGGCTCATTCAGGTATTCCCGATCGTCAATACAGGCAATACCAAACATTTCAAGACGGCGCTTCTTAAATTTTTTACAGGTTTCTTCAAAAAGGTATTCAAAGTGTGCCCGGTCGCCATACCCCTGGGAAAAAGCCATGACATCCCGGTCAGATTCTTCTATGGCTGTAGCTACCAAATTATCGGCTCCTTCGTAGTCAGGAGCAGTATGGACCCAATTAACTCCTAATTCAAAACCCCGCTTTAAGGTATCGATTGCCTGTTGCTCTGGAAGCAGGCGGAATTGGCAGGTTCCAAATCCTACGGCACTGATCGACAATCCAGTTTTGCCTAAGCGATTGTAATGCATCATTTGTGTCATAATCCACTGCTAATTAGTAGATATGTATTGTAGTTTTATGTGCGACTAATAGTCTCTTCAAAACATGTCAGGTATAGATTTAGCATGTCTTGCTGTCGATAGTAACTAAGACGCTGATATCCCTTCCATATAAGCTGTTTTACTAGAACACTATCCTGCTCTAGTCGTTTTAAACATTCAGCAATTTCCTCTGGTTTTCTAGGGTCAAAGTACAACACGGCATCGCCTCCTATTTCTGGTAAACTGCCAACATAGCTGCAGGTAACCACCTTACCATATTCCATCGCTTTCAAAAGAGGTATATGCATTCCTAATTTTTCGCACAATGGAGGGAATACAAAGCAAAAGCTTCCTTGCCAAACTGCAGCAAGATCTCTATCACTAAGATTACTGAGAACGTGAACTTGTCCCTGAAGATTCATCCTGTCAACAATGTTTCTCAACTTTTGCTCTGCCTTAGGCAATACACCTGTTAATACTAAATCCATGGGTTTCTCTGATAATCGGCTACAATAAATGCTGTAGGCGAGCAACAGGAGATGGTGGTTGTTATGAGGGCGGTAATTCGCCGGATAAAATGCGTAACGCTTATTCTTTAGTTTGACCTGGTCTAAGTATTCCAACATAGATGTGTCAGCTAGCCTAGGCAAGCTATCTTGAATATCAATAGGAATTGTTAGTAGCTGATCTGGCGAGGCTTGAAAGTAAGATATTAATGATTGACGTGAAAACTCTGATAGACAAACTATTCTTTGTGCCTGATAAATTAACTTTTTCAACTCCGATTTTCTAAAGTTTATCTCTTGAAAATTAAATAGAAATGAATAACTTAATTGCTGCACATTATAGACGATGGCTATGGTTGGAATTACATTTTCAGCATAGGTTGGTGCCGAAAATGGACAAAATAGCAAATCAACTTTATGTTGCTCTAATAAGGTCTTAGCAGGCTTCAATTTGGTCTTGAGTTTGCCCACTACTTTTTTGGCCAATTGGATCATTCGATTCTCACCTAGCAGGTGAGCAATCTGGTTAAGAGTTTTGCGAGCAATTTTCTTGACTAAACAGAGATAGGTGCTACCCTCAATATCGGACACCGAGGTGACGCCATTAGGGCGCAGATGCTCCATGAGCAGACAAGTGGTGTTTGTGGTTTCGTACTGAATCAGTTCTGCGTGGTTCCAAGGGGCTGTGATTAAAATGAACTGATATCTTGTTCGACCAGGTATGTTTTGGGAACTTCCCAAGTTCCCAAATGATTTAATTAGTCTAATTACCAGAGCTTCCAAGTAATCATTTTCTTTACCGGAGTGTAAAAGGGTTAAATCGATTGCTATTCTCATCAAGAACTTTACTTAATCGGTGTTTTGGGGTCTTCAGGGATGTAAGAGTTTTTCTAACAAAGCTTTTCCTAAAAATAGTTCGGACAGTTTTAGGATATCAACGGCAGAATGTGTGACTGTGGTACTCTCTTAGCAAATACTTCATCAGCATAGATCCAAAAAAACTACGAATTTTAGGTGAAAAGATGCTTGAGATGGAACTCGAGCCAACTCTTGTAAGCTGATAGCAGCCAGGAAATTATAATTAACGCAGCAGGTGCAGAGATACTATGATTCCACTTGAGGAAAGCTCTAACAGTCAAGTAAGCCATTAGGTGTACAACTCTGAATTGAGTGCTAGGGTCATCAATTTTATTAAGATGAATGTGTAAAGTGTGTTCTAGTTGATTATGAACATAGTTGAAGATCCATTTATCTGGAACTCTATGAAACTTTCTCTTAAGCATCTCATTAATCTCATAATGAACTGAAACTCTCTGTCCTAAGGTCTTATTGCTGGCATAAAAGCGTGAGCCTGCTAGTTTCTCAGGCAAATAGTAGAAGTCAATATGCTGTCCGTAGCGAAGCCACAATTCATAATCCATACAGAAATTAAGCTGAGCATCTAATGGCCCAAGTTGTTCGACTAAACTTCGACGGAAAAAAGTAGCTGGCTGACACAAAAAACATACATTCTTTAATCGATCAAAATCCCATGGCTCAGTGGGGTAGGGTTCCAAAATTCGATCAAACTCATCAATATGGTCCGCATCACCATAAATAGCTTGAACCTCTGGATACCGATCAAAGATTTGCTTCACTTTAGAGAAAGCGTCCGGATAATAAATATCATCTGAGTTGAGCCAAGCGATGATGTCGCCTTGAGTCATTGAGATGCCCTTATTAACTGCATCTGCTTGCCCATTATCAGGCTCAGACAACCATCGAACACGATTGCCATACTCTCTAAGAATGTCTATTGTCTCATCATTGCTAGCACCGTCACAGATCAAATAGTCAATGATAATATCCTTATTATCATTCTGAGCTAAAACACTATCAATTGTCCGGCGAATGAAACGCCCCTGACAGTAAGAGGGTGTAATTACACTAAAGCTTAAGATCATTTGATATGGAGGTTGAAGTGCACCCCTGGATTCGTACAGCAGACTGAATAAATCTGAGAAATCTCTTCTTTCATATCACGTTTTTGTGGCAATTTATTACCAGCTACGATCTGAATTTGGAATTTCTGACATGATACGTAGGCTTATTGCAAGTCGCCTCTCTCAATGGCGATAGTGCGAAGTCACATCTGCAAAAATTTGTCGGTATTGAGACACCATCTGCTGGGGTTCGAACTGTTTAAGTTGTTCGTAGCCCTTCTCAATTAGCTGCTGTCTGAGTGTGACATCCTGAGTGAGTTTGATCGTGCAATCTGCAATTTCCAGGGGATCCAATGGATTAAAGTAGAGTACGGCGTCTCCTCCTACTTCAGGTAAGCTGCCAGCAGTGCTACAAAGCACAGGTTTCCCAAAGGCCATTGCTTCCACAATAGGTATGCCAAAGCCTTCATACAGAGAAGGAAATGTTAAAAACAGACATCCTTGCCACACAGCCTCTAGCGTCTCATCGGACAAGTATCCGAGAAAATGTACCCGATTGCTGAGACCCATGCTGGTGACCATCTGGCGCAGTTTATCTTCTTCTTGTTTGAGTGTCCCAGTAAACACTAAATCGAGAGCCTGATCTGGGTAACACTCCTGATAAATCTGATAAGCCCGTAGAAGGGTGCGATGATTTTTGTGGGGCCAGTAGTTGGCTGGGTAGAAGGTATAGTTGCCAGCTTGAAGTCCCAAAGCTTGTAAATGAGCCTGGACTGTATCATCGTTTACCCCAGGCCAGCGATCGTGGACTGAGATATGAATAACAGATAATTTATTAGGTTCAGCATTCAGCTTGTTAATAAACGACTGGCGGCTGAAGTCTGAAATACAGATAATGCGATCTGCTACCTTCAGGAGGTTTGCTAAAAAAACATCACGCTGCTGGCGCTCTTCTTCTGTAAAGAACTCTGGATAGTCTAAATGTTGTAAATCATAGACGATCGCTACGGTTGGAATTCCAGATTCAGCATAGGTTGGTGCTGAAAATGGACAAAACAGCAGATCAATCTTATGTTGCTGTAATAAGGTCTTAGCGCCATTAGGGTGCAGATGCTCCATGAGCAGACAGGTGGTGTTTTTGGTTTTGTACTGTACCAGTTCTGCGTGATTCCAAGGGGCTGTGAGCAAGACAAACTGATAGTCTTGTAGGGTTTGAAGACGCTGAAAGAGCGTCATCGTCAATACTTTTGCCCCACCGTTTTCACCATTGGTTAGAACGGGAGTCAGGTCTACAGCAATGCGTAACGAAGAGTTAGCTATCTCCATAATCAGGTTGTGATAAGTAGGTTCAGTAGATCGCCAACTTTTGGGCAAGCGGAGTCTTGGTCCTAAAAACGCTATATGAGGTTTAGATATCGTGAATTCCTAGCTTATCTGCTGGATAAATAAATGGAGTACCATTTAGTATTCCATCGCAAATCAAGTCGAGGCCTGGATAATTGCCGGGTAAGAGTTCTTCCAATTTATCAACTTTTACTTCGTAAGGTGAATGTTGCGAGGGGATTATAAAGGGCAGAGGAATCATACGCCTAAAAAAGAAATGGAATGCGTATTTGCGGGCATTACTCAGTAGCACAGGGTCTTGCTCACTAGTAATGGGTAACTGATCTAGAACCTTGAAATACTCATCTTGAGAAGTTACATCTAATGTGAGCCCTTTATTGCGAATCCATGCTTCACCGCCAACAATCACAGGAATTCCAACGCTGGTTAATTCAACACCTGTTTTAGTCCCGTAGATAATGACAGCGTTACATTGAGCCATTGCGGCATAAGTACTAACCGGACTCTCAGGCGGTATTATAAAGACATTCTTAGGAATAGCAGAGAAATGTTTTTTAATCTCCTTCAGAATTGGCTGACGAGAAGGTGCCGTCTTACAAATCTCGGCAGGGTGGATTCTCATTAGAAGTTGTAAATCGGGGCGAGTCGCAAAATACTCAATAGTTGATAAAGCCCAAGTCAGCATGTCTGGAAATGCGTTGGCTCGATAGTGAAGCTGGGCATCCCACATAACGTTCGTTAGCAACCCAACACAGGTTTTATTTAAATCCAGACCTATTGCAGCAGCAAATTTTTCAATCTCTTCATCAGGCTCCTCATTGAACCAAATCCAGTCTCGCGTTCCCCTCCTGCGACTCTCAAGGTAACTCAAGATCTCATTCTCTCGCTCTTGATTCCACTGCATACCTAACCAGGTATCAACTGGCTCTTCAAGAAGTGTGTGGTGGTACGTATCATTATGACTAAAAATAAACGTATTCTTTCTGTAAGCTGGATTCCAATTGATGACTCTAACATCTTGACTGCGACAAACCTCACCGATGATTCCCTGGGGTACATAAATACCATGGTGAAAGCAGGCAGCATCAAAATCATGTTGATCTAAAAGGCGGCGTGTTACATAAGTAGTTAGAATAGAGGCCTCTAAATAACGGCGGAGAACAACCTCCCCCAGTGGTTCGTCCTCTAAATTTCCCTTTGCAAAGTAGCGTAAGGCCCCTGCATAGGCATGCTCTCCTACGGCAATACCCTCTAATTGATAGTCAGGAATTTCGCAGAAATCACATTCTCGTGCGATGTTCAAAGATGATTCTTGCTCGGCTAGTGTGAGTAAGTCGCTAAAGTGATGCACTCGTAGCTCTAGCGGATAGTAAGCACTCTGCCCCATCGTTAAACAAAATTTACAAATAATATCAGGTAGCTTATAGTTGGCAATAGTTTCGGAATCTGGTATGTCGATAAATTCTGCTCTCATGCAGCCAGGCAATACTTTGTCACACAGAAGTATGTGTACACTTACACCTCTCAGCGTTAATGCAACAGCTAGTAGACTTTCTAGAATTGTGGCGTGGGTAACACCTGCAGTGTTTGTTGCTATGAGAACCTTGGAGCCATGCTTGGCTGCAGCTTTGCTTTGCTGCCAAAGTGCTTCATTAGTTGCCAGTATTTTTGTCCAGTCAGGCAACTTATGCTCTTGGAGAAAATCGGAATAATGAACGTAGGGGTTAACTTCAAATGTGTTCAGCACTACTTGCTTGGCAGAGTTGATTTTTCTTGGTGACGACTCCAGACACCAATCGCTACGCGATATGGTGCTGGCTTCTCTTCCGTAAGGTTGAGCGTTTTATCCTGAGGGTTTCGTCCAGCCCCAGTTTCTTAAGTAGTAAAGCGGAGTTCCAGTCGCGAGGTAAAATGACACCGCAATGATAACAGTAATGCCACCTATCTGAAAGCTGCTTATCTACTCGATTAAGACAGTTGACGCACAGCGCTACGCGCATACATTAGGACAGTTTTTGAAGGCTACATCAAGGCTACATCCGATGGGCGGTAAGGAAATTGAGCATTCGGTTTAGACCATTAGCTTGACTGGAGGGGTCTTCAATGAAAC
>JAAUXZ010015092.1_pt1 | contig 16022 bp, 18 predicted proteins | sample 7278131 | NCBI WGS metagenome assembly JAAUXZ01 (sample SAMN14350119, study PRJNA611818) | marine sediment metagenome | isolation source: surface marine sediment (3m) | place: French Polynesia: Moorea | collected 2018-08
CCATCATCAGATTCCGCTTTGATGGCGCGGGTCCTGACTTTGAGGTGGCAGAGTTACAGGCTAATCGACTAGTGCGGTGGCGGCATTCCGGTGAGATGCCTGCTGCATGGGTGGGTACAGAGGTCTCGTTTGAACTAACCGAGGGTGATGGCCAGACCTATGTGTTCTTTGCGCATTCAGGATGGAAAGAGGCATCGGAATTTATGGGGCATTGCAGCACCAAGTGGGCCGTCTTTATGCTGAGCCTTAAACAGGCACTCGAGACGGGCAGGGGCAGGCCATTTCCTGATGACGTGCATATTGATCATGATGAGTAGGGCTGTAGCCCTACAGGTCGACCAGGATCTCGAACCCGCCAAAGATCATGCGCTGTCCATCAAAGGGCATCTGGCAGGTATCGGGATTCATGCGTTCGTCCTGCATGGCCTTTTGCATACCTTCCTCACGAGCCTGCCGTGATGGCCAGACTATCCATGAAAAGACCACCGTCTCATTTTCCCGGCACTGAACCGCCATGGGAAATGAAGTAACTTCACCTTGGGGGATATCCTTACCCCAGCACTCCGTGACTTTCAGGGCTCCGCACTCCAGGAATAGCCGCCCCGCTTCCTCTGAGTGTTTCCTGTACAGCGCTTTATTGGCCGTTGGGACGGCGGCAACAAATCCATCGACATAGGCCATTGTTCAGTCCTCGTATCGGTCGTGATTTCCGGAGCATAGCAGCTCGGACCAGATATGCCGTGAGACTACTGGCCGGTCGTCATTCTGATCAGGGTGCGGTCTTTTTTCACCCGGTGGTGATACAGGGCTGCAGCAACATGGCCTGCAATTAATAACCAGGTTACCCATGCGCCCATGATGTCTTTATGGATGAAATCGATGGGTTTTTCGAACTCCTTGAAGGTCATGCCCAGTCCGTCACTGACCAGCAGGGTAAACAGGCGGGTATCTTCAAATTTGGGAATATCAAACAGAAAGAAAAACTCAGTATTGACCCCGGTCCCGACATAACCTGTCACGACCATGATGATCATCATGGCATAAAGGGCGAGGTGTCCGATATGTGCAACCAGGTGTTCAAATGGTGTGCCTGGTTCAGGATCAGGTGATGTATTGTTAATACGCCAGAGGATTCTGAGAATCAGGATCACTGCAACCGTGACTCCGATCGACAGGTGTAGTTGCAATGCCGTCCAGTTTTCCGGTGTCTTCGCCTCGGTGAACCACTGTCGGTAATAAACGCTGATATAGGATCCAAGAAACAGCAAGGCGGTACCCCAGTGCAGCCAACGGGCAACCAGGCCGTAATTATCGCTCGTGTTGCGTAATTCCATGTTAAGACTCCATTGCTGTGGCTGTGCGCACCAGTTCAATTTGCCCTCTCGACTGAGGAAAGGACAGTACGGCCAATTTTTTTAAGGATTTTAATGGGTAACTGGCCTGCATTAAGAATAGTCAGCTATAGCAGAAAATGACTTAACTCAAGGAAAACGAATCTGCTTCCCTGTATCTTCACGCACAGTTTATGAACTGGAGAAACCAAAATGAAAGCAATGCTCGCCGCAATCCTCCTTGCCCTGGTCACACCTGTTTATGCCGGTGATATCACCGTGGAAGATCCCTGGATTCGTGAGGCCCCCCCTACCATGAGTATGCTGGGTGGGTTCATGAAGCTGCATAACAAGGGCGACAGGGATCGCAATATCGTCTCGGCAGAAGGGGCTGATTATGGCTGGATCGAACTGCATCGCACCATGATGCAGGAAGGTATGGCACGCATGGTGCCTCAGGAGCAGATCACAATTCCTGCCGGCGGTATGGTTGAACTCAAGCCGGGTGATTATCACCTGATGCTGATGCAGCCCAAGCGCCAGCTAAAAGCGGGTGATGTCAGCAAGGTCACGGTCAAGTTTGCCGATGGTGAGACCATGGAGATCGAGCTGACCGTCCGTCAGGGTGGTGGCATGATGATGCATCACTAAAAAACACCACGCTTTTTAAAGTCTTTCAGACAAGTTCCTCATGCCGGCTTATAATGCCGGCATGAGCGAACAAAACCTGATTACGGTCGATGTAGAGACCGATTACATTGAGAGCGAGTCCAGCCCGGACGAAAATCGCTACGTCTTTTCATACACCATTACGATCAAGAATGAAGGCGAGATTCCTGCCCGTCTTCTGACGCGTCACTGGGTCATTACCGATTCAGATGGTCGTGTTCAGGAGGTGAAGGGGGACGGCGTCGTTGGTGAGCATCCGCACCTGCAGCCTGGTGAAGGATTCCGCTATACAAGTGGTACGATCCTCGAGACCCCGGTTGGCAGCATGCAGGGGACTTACCAGATGATGTCTGACGAGGGTGAGGAATTCGACGCCCAGATCGATCCCTTCAGGCTTTCGATTCCAAGCATCCTGCATTAGCGATGAGCCTGCGTCATAGCTATACCTTTTTTGCTCCAATCTATGACGCGATGGTTTCCCGGGCCACCAGCAGCTGGCGGCACAGGAGTCTGCAACGCCTTAAGCACGAGACAGGCCACCGTGTACTGATTCCCGGAATTGGTACGGGCCTGGACATCCCCTACCTGCCCGATGGTCCGGATTATGTGGGCATAGACCTGACCCCGGCGATGCTGAACAAGGCCTGGAAGCGATCCGAGGAAAGTCATCATCAGATCGAACTGCAGGAGGGCGATGCTATGGCGCTGCCGTTTGAGGATAACAGCTTTGACCATGTGGTCATGCACCTGATCCTCGCCGTTGTGCCTGAACCCGTGCGCGCCCTGCAGGAGGCGCAACGCGTGGTCAGGCCGGGAGGCTCTGTTCTGATACTGGATAAATTCCTGCGTCCCGGACAGCTCGCCCTGCTGCGCCGGCTGATCAATCCCTTCATATCCCGGCTGGCGACGCGCACCGACGTTGTCTTTGAGCAGCTCCTGGATCAGTGCGATGAACTGGAATGCATCGCCGATGATCCCACCATGATCGGCGGCTGGTTCCGCTACATCACCCTGCGGAAGAAAGACTAGATGCGGGGTTTCCCACCAGTTGCCCTGCTGAGTTTTGTCTTCGTGATGATGCTGCTCCTCGGCTATTCACCAGAGGCTGATCGACTGACCTGGTTCATGGAAACCGTGCCGGTGATGATCGGCATAGCCATACTGGTCCCTACCTACCGGCGGTTTCCGCTGACCCCGCTGACCTATCACCTGCTGGCGATCCACGCGATTATTCTCATGGTGGGTGGCCATTTCACCTACGCCGAGGTGCCCCGGGGAATTGCCCTGCAGGAGATGTATGACCTGGATCGTAATCATTATGATCGACTCGGGCATGTTGCCCAGGGCTTTGTGCCGGCAATACTTGCCCGCGAGATCCTGATCAGAAAATCCTGCCTGAAACCGGGCGGGTGGTTATTCCTGCTGACCACGAGTTTCTGCCTGGCCTTCAGTGCCTTTTACGAGATTATCGAGTGGTGGGCTGCTATCTTTACGGCGGCCGGGGCGGAGGCCTTTCTGGGCACTCAGGGCGATCCCTGGGACACACAATGGGATATGTTCCTTGCCCTGCTTGGTGCAATGGCTGCTCAGCTCATGCTGGGATCGATGCATAACCGGCAGATCAGGGCGCTACAGGACGAGAAAAAAGAAACCCGGTCAGAGACCGGGTTACATCGGAGGTGAGTAAATTTCATGAAGCTTGAACTCGCTATCTATACTGACAGCTTGCGAGATTCAAACTACTAACTCGGTCACAAAAGTCTTTACTGTCCTGTTTTTATTTCTGCCGAGAACGTCAGCAATAACTCGTCGTTCTGGCTGTAGAGCTCCAGCTGTTTGTCCTTTGCCTTCCAGAAGCTGACCTTTGCCAGTGACTCCTTGAAGGCCTGCTCGATATCCATGTGCTTCTCGCAATACTTCCGGGTTGAAGCAAGCCCCAGCAGTTCAACCTGCGTCCTGGACAGTTCATAGTAGCCAGTAAAGCTATTACACCCAGCGAAGCCCAGAATGCGTTGTTCCTTTTTCTGGATTTCCAGGAAGGGCTGCTGCGCACCCATATCTTCAGGCAGCGCCTTTTCGCCAATCCCGGTTAGTTTCCAGTGGGTCTGTATCAGGGGTGTGGAAGACCTGATGTTGCGCTGACCAGGAACCCGACGTACCAGCATCCGAACCGGTTGACCCTCGGGTATGGCGAAAGCGGGGACATGTTCCATATTGATGAACATCAGCTGATCACCCGAGTTGATGCGGGCGCGCAGGGCATACCGGTGGTTGGCCTGAATCTGCTCTGGATCATACTCCAGGGTAAAGCCATAGGGTGGCGCGGTTTCAGGTGTGTAGGTCACGCTTGCCAGGGTCTCTGCTGCTACATCCATCCTCGAGACATCTTCCAGGGTCACAGTGAGGGTGGAACCAGGTGGTAGCATCATGCGCTCGCGGTAAAAGACCTCCCCGTTCAGGGTTTTCATGGCCTTGTCGGTGCCTGTTTCCATGCAGCCACCAAGGACCAGGCTGAGTAGCAGCATCAGGACAGCCAGAGAGAATAGTCTGTATTGGCCAGTTAACATTTTGACTCCTTCTGAGTTTGAGACTTATTGCTTGAATTTCATCAGTTGTTCTTCGGTGACAACACCATGCAGGCGCACATCCCAGGAGCGGTATTCCAGCTGATGGATTTGCTGGAACTGGTAGGCGAGGCCCACAAACCAGGGGCGATGCCAGTACTTGCGCTGGATGAGGAAGCTGAAGGTGCGGTCATAATAACCACCGCCCATACCCAGTCGATTGCCCTGATGGTCAAAACCAACCAGAGGGGCAAGCACCAGGTCAAGCTGAATGGGTTTTATCAGGTCATGCTTGCTGAAGACCGGCTCCACGATGCCATAGCGGTTTAAACGTACCTTCTGGCCCGGTTCATGGCGAACAAACCACAGCCGGTTCTGGCCCAGTGGAGACAGGACGGGCAGGTAGATATGCTTACCCAGTGCCCAGGCATATTCAATAATCAGGCTGGTATCGACCTCGCCACGCGAGGGCAGATAACAGGCAATCCTGCGACTGTTGAGAAAGATGGGATGGGTGATCAGTTGTTCGGCGATGGCCGCACTGTGTGAACGGATGACTTCTTCAGAAAGCTCAGAACGCTGACGTCGTATCTGTCTTCGTTGTTGATCGCGTTCGCTCATTTATGGGGGAAATAAGCGGACACACTCCGCAATGCCGTTGCAGGCCTTTGACCTTGAACCATTGGTTCAAGTGGGAACTTCGGTAATGTCATAAGGCTTCCCGCCGTAGCGGTCATGCACACAGTCACTACTAACCTGCTCCCGGGGCATCGTAATTAGGCTCAAGGATATAACCCAGCCGCTCACGAACACCGCAGAGGTGCCCTAAACTTTATAATTCCATCTGTTGCCCGTTTTCCAGGGCGTTTTCAATCTTTTCCTGTAAAGACCTGATTCGAGAAGTGATCGAAATACTCAGGTCTTCCTTAGAGTTTCTTTGCTGTAATAATTCATGGGTCAGGTTCAGCGCTGCCATGACGGCAATGCGATCGGAACCAATGACCTTGCCGCCATCCCTGATCTCCTGCATACGTGTACTCAGCAGGTTGGCAGAGGCGATCAGAGCGCTTTGTTCGTCACCAGGGCAGGCAACTCGGTAGTCCTTGTCCAGGATATGAACGTCTACGGCAGAGACTCCCTCAGCACTCATGCAGATTCCTCCAGGGCCTTAAGGCGGGCAATGATGTTTTCAACCTTGCTGCGTGCCATCTCATTTTTCTTGAGCAGGTTAAGGCGTTCATCGCTCAGGTCTCCCTGGCGTTCACGCAGCAGACGATTTTCTTCTTTAAGTCGCTCACAGGTATGGATCAGCTCATTGACTCGAAACTCGAGCTTCTTCAGTTCCTGTTCGGCGATATCGTTGATTTGTTCTTGTCCCATGGGTCAAAAGTCTAGGCCTCGTTCTGGGTTCGGTCAACCAGAGATTGCAGTCTATTTCGGCAATGAATGCGCAATCAGTTATGATGCAGACTTCTTTGTTTGCGAATGCCACTACTGATCCTGTATGTCCCAGAAAATTGATTTAGATGAGCTGGAGCTCAGCCTTAAGCGGGCTGACTCACCACTGAGTGCGGAAGAGACCCATGGCCTGCTGACCGGCATGTTGTCTGCATCATTTGCCAGTCCCTTCGAACGTCTCCTGACTGAGATTATCGATGACGAACAGGATCCTAATGATGCACTTGTCAGGGAATCCGCTAAGGTCTGGAAACAGCTCTACGACGACATGAAGGCATTGCTCAATGATCCGGACATGGGTTTTGAACCCCTGCTGCCGGATGAGGAGGCGCCGCTGAATCAGCGCCTGCGGGGCCTTGCCGACTGGTGCCAGGGATTTATCTATGGACTGGGTTGTGGCGGGGTAAAGACAGAGGCCCTCAAGGGGGATGCCCGCGAACTGCTGCGTGATTTCGTTGAGTTGTCACGCATGAGTGACGAGGCCGAGGCCAGCGAAGAATCCGAGGCAGATTATCTTGAACTGGTGGAATATGTCCGTGTCGGAGTATTGCTCATCAATGAAGAGCTGCAACCCTTCAAGGCCCCGCCAGTGATGCAGTAGAATTTCAGACATGTCATTACCTGCTACCGAGTTTGCCCGCCGACGCCGTCAGTTCATGCGCATGATGGAACCTGACTCCATTGCCATATTGCCCGCAGCCCTGACCCAGACACGTAATCGCGATGTTGACCATCCCTTCCGCCAGGATAGTGACTTTCTCTACCTGACCGGCTTTAACGAGCCCGAGGCGATCATGGTCCTGGTGCCTGGCCGCAAGAACTGCCAGTACATCCTGTTTTGCAGGGAGAAAGATCCCGAGCAGGAGACCTGGCATGGCCGCCGTGCTGGTCTTGAAGGTGCCATGGAGCTGTACGGGGCTGATGATGCCTTCCCAATATCCGATGTTGACGAGATCCTGCCCGGCCTGCTCGAAGATCGCGAGCGCGTCTACTACACGATGGGGCGTCATCCTGAATTTGATACCAAGCTGATGGGCTGGGTGAACCAGATAAGGGGCCAGTCCCGTTCGGGTGCTCACCCGCCCCATGAGTTCATTACCCTGGAATACCTGGTTCATGATCTGCGCCTCTTCAAGTCACCTTCTGAAATCAAGGCCATGAAAAAGGCGGCAAAGGTGGCGATGCAGGCGCACCGCCGCGCTATGCAGGTCTGTCAGCCGGGCATGAATGAATACGAGATCGAGGCCGAATATCTGCACGAATACCGTCGTCATAACATGGAGCCGGCCTACCCATCGATTGTTGGTGGTGGCGAAAATTCCTGCATCCTGCATTACACAGACAATAATGAGCCTCTGAATGATGGCGATCTGCTGCTTATCGATGCCGGGGCAGAATACGAGGGCTATGCCAGTGATATCACGCGTACCTTCCCTGTAAACGGTAAATACACACCCGCTCAGAAGGCGATTTATGAGCTGGTGCTCAAGGCCCAGAAGGCCGCTATTGCACAGGTCAAACCCGGCAAGCACTGGAATGATCCCCACATGGCGGCGGTTAAGGTACTGACCCGAGGCCTGGTGGATCTCGGCCTGCTCAAGGGCAAGCCGGCCCAACTGATTAAAAGTGGTGAATACCGACGTTTCTATATGCACAGGACTGGTCACTGGCTGGGCCTCGACGTGCATGATGTTGGCGATTACAAGATCGATGATGAATGGCGGATTCTTGAGCCCGGCATGGTGCTGACCGTTGAGCCGGGTATCTACATCCCCGCCGGTAGCAAGGGTGTACCGGGCAAGTGGTGGGATATCGGTGTGCGCATTGAGGATGACGTGCTGGTAACCCGTAAAGGTTGCGAGGTACTGACAGGGGACCTTGTCAGCTCCGTGGCCGAGGTCGAGGCCCTGATGGCCGGCGAGGAATCCCCGGTCAGGAAAAAGGCGGTTAAAAAGAAACGCGCAGCCGCAAAGAAAACGGTTAAGAAAAAAGTCGTTAAGAAAAAGGTCGTTAAGAAAAAGTCGACCCGCAAAAAGGCAGTTAAGAAAAAACGCCGATGACTACAGATTATGACATCCTGGTCGTCGGTGGCGGCATGGTCGGCGGTAGCCTGGCCATCGCCCTGGGTTCATCTGGGTATCGTATCGGCCTGGTAGAGGCCTTCCCTTATGGCCCCGGTCAGCAACCGGCCTACGATGATCGTTCTATCGCGCTGGCCTATGGCTCTGCGCGTATCTTTGAAGGAATGGGACTCTGGTCTGACCTGGCTGATGTCGTTACCCCAATTGACAAGATCCATGTCTCGGATCGTGGTCACCTGGGTACCACCCGACTTGAGGCCCGTGAAGAGGGTGTCTCGGCGCTCGGTTATGTGGCCGAGAGTCGTGTCGTTGGTCGCGTCCTGAATGAGCGCTATCAGGATATTCAAAACCTCGATGTCATTGCTCCGGCACGACTAATTAACCTTGAACAGGATGAGGATCAGGTACGCGCGGAACTTGAGTCAGAAGGTCAGTCACGATTCCTCACGGCACGCCTGCTTGTTGCTGCCGACGGCACTGGCTCGCCGATACGTGGGATACTGGATATCGATGTGGAACGCATGGATTACGGCCAGACAGCCATCATCGCGAATGTCTCAACGAGTGAACCCCACCAGAACGTAGCCTATGAGCGTTTCACCGATAGCGGTCCGCTTGCCCTGTTACCAATGACAGAGGGTCGTTGCTCCCTGGTCTGGACGCACCGGAACTCCGAGCTCGAGGCGACAGAGGCCCTCAGTGACGAGGCCTTCCTGAAGGCACTGCAGAAACGCTTTGGCCATCGCCTGGGCCGATTTACCCGCGTGGGTCAGCGTGCCAGTTATCCACTGGCACTGATGCGAGCCCAGGAGGTTTATCGGGGTCGGGTTGTGCTGGCGGGTAATGCGCTGCATACCCTTCATCCTGTTGCCGGCCAGGGCTTTAATCTCGGTCTCAGAGATGTCGCAGTACTCGCCGAGCTCCTGTTTGATGCCAGCCAGCATGGTGGGGATCCGGGGGCAGAGGTGCTGTTGCAGGCCTACGCTGAATGGCGGCATGAAGATATGGAACGCGTCACCCAGTACACGGATCTCCTCGTGCGTCTGTTCTCCAATTCATGGGCCCCGCTGGGCCATGCCCGTTCAGCAGGACTGATGCTGGTCAATAATATTCCGTCTATGAAGCATATGCTGGCAAAACAGAGTATGGGAATGAACACCCCCCTGCCCAGGCTCGCGCGCGGCCTGCCTTTACAGGCTTATGCTGACAGGAGCGGAACATGAAGTCTTATGATGTGATCGTTGTGGGAGGCGGCATGGTTGGCGCGAGTATCGCCTGCGCCCTGGCCGACCAGCATCGCCATGTCGCCGTCATCGAGACACGCATGCCTGAGCCATTCCAGCAGGAAGATCCCTACGAATTACGGGTTTCGGCAATTTCCAGGGCTTCACAGAACCTGTTCCAGAACCTGGGTGCCTGGGAAAAGATTCAGTCGCGGCGAATGGTCGCCTATGACCGTATGGTGGTCTGGCAGGAGGGTGGCATCGGCGAGGTCTGTTTCAATGCGGCTGATATCGGTGAACCGGACCTGGGCCATATCATCGAGAACCGCATGATCCAGACGGCCCTGATCGATGCGATGGCGGAGCGTGATGATATCGACTTCCTTTGCCCTGAGTCGGTGGCCTCGATTGATTACCATGAGGACCAGGTGGTTCTCGGACTGGGTAGCGGTGAGACCCTCTCTGCGCAGCTCCTGATTGGCGCGGATGGAGCCAGGTCCTTTGTCCGTGGTCAGGCTGGCATCGGTCATTCCGTGGTGCGTGACTATGATCAGAAGGCCATCGTCTGTGTCGTGCGCACCCAGCATTCACATGAATATACGGCCTGGCAGCGTTTCCTCTCCACGGGGCCGCTGGCCTTCCTGCCGCTCCCTGATCTGAATCATTTTTCTATCGTCTGGTCGGCCGATACCCGGCGTGCGGATGAGATTATGGGGCTGGACGATGAGCAGTTTATGCGGGCAATCGGTGAGGCCATCGAGTTTCGGTTCGGTCGCGTCGAATGGACCAGTGAACGCGCCGCCTTCCCCTTAAGGGGTACCCAGGCTGAAGAGTATGTCAGGCCGCGTCTCGCCCTGCTGGGCGATGCTGCCCATACCATCCACCCGCTCGCGGGGCAGGGTGTTAATCTCGGCCTGCTTGATGTGGCAGCCCTGGCCGAGGTATTGAAGTCAGTCGATGATCCCGGAGCCTTTCATCAGCTGCGTCGCTACGAACGCATGCGACGTGGTGATAACACCCTGGTGATGCACAGCATGGAGGCCTTCAAGCGACTGTTTGGCGCAAAGCTGCCTCTGCTGGGCGAGGTGCGCGGCATGGGCCTGTCCATGGTGAATGATTCGCCCTGGCTGAAACAGAAGTTCATGAACCAGGCGCTGGGTACGACTGGTGATCTGCCCGAGCTGGTCAACGCTCCCAGGGCTCGTCCTTAAACCCGTTCTCCCGTTATCCCGGCTGGGCGGCGTGATGCAGCGCACCCGTCAGGCCAAGTCGTGTATCTGTGACCAGGTACAGTGGCACGGTCTCAAGCAGGGCCTGCATGGGTGGTTTATTTCTGAAGGTCTCGATGAAACGCTCTGTTTGCATGAGCGGCTTGATGCGCGGTGCGACCCCTCCCGCAATATAGAGCCCGTTGCCCGGAAGATAGGTCAGTGCAAGGTTACCCAGCTGGCTGGCGTAGATATCGGTAAACAGTGCCAGGGTACGTGTTGCCAGTGAATCTGATCCGTTTAGCGCCGCATTGCTGAGGGCTGCTGAAGGATTGCCCGACTGCATGGCGTCATGCAGATCAGGTCCTGCAATCAGCCCTTTCTCCTCCTGCAGGAATTCTGCGATGCGAGCGATACCCGGGCCTGAGAGTAACCACTCGCGGCTGCAGAAACCCTGTTTTTCCATCCAGTAGGCAAGCAGTTCCTGTTGCTCAGGATTATCGGGTGAGAATCCCACATGCCCACCCTCGCTGGGAAAGACCTCGGTGTGTCCCTGCTGGTGATGGCTCAGGCAGATGCCGAGCCCGGTACCAGCCCCGACTGCAAGCCTCGGCGCAGTGTCACGCATATGGCCATTCTGGAGGGTGATGAAGCTGGAGTGCTGCAGATGGGGCAGGGCATAACCAACGGCCGCAAAATCGTTGATCAGGGCTGCCCGCGCACCTGGTAGCTGCTGTTCTATCTGCCTGGTTGAGGCCATCCAGGGCAGGTTGGTGAGCTGGCAGCTGGTTTCCTGTTCCGTTTCGATTATTGGGCCGGCAACGGCAAGTGTGCAGTGGCTGATGGCATCTGCATCAACCGAGGTTTTTGCCAGAAAATCGCTGATCAGGGCACTGATATCCTGGTAGTTGCCACTGGGTAGTTTAAGTTCGTGAATAATCTCGGGCTCTTCACCTTTTAGTTGCGCCAGGGCCATTAGACTCTTGGTGCCACCGATATCTCCTGCCAGGATATACATCCTCATTCACCTCCCTGTTTACTAACGGCATTGGCAAGCTGCACAAACTGCTCAACACTGAGTTGCTCAGGACGAAGGCTGGGATCAATGCCGGCAAGTTGAAAGTCCTGGTCAGTTGCAATGCCCTTAAGGCTCTTGCGCAGGGTCTTTCTGCGTTGCGAGAAGGCCTGGTTGACCAGTCGCGCAAGCAGGGGCTCGTCTGTTGCCGGCCAGGGGAGCGACTCATAAGGCACCAGGCGAACCACAGCAGATTCAACCTTGGGTGGCGGATTAAAGGCGCCACGACTGACGTTAAAAAGCGAGGTCGTCCTGCATCGGTACTGGACCATGACCGAAAGGCGGCCATAATCTCCTCCGCCTGGTTTTGCACAGATTCGATCGACAACCTCTTTCTGTAACAGAAAGTGCATGTCGCTGATGAGCCCGGCATGTTCGAGCAAATGGAAGATCAGTGGTGTGGAGATGTTGTAAGGCAGGTTGCCAACAATCCTGAGCTGGGTATCAGGGGGTGGCAGCTGACTAAAATCGTAGCGCAGGGCATCAGCCTCATGCACGGTGAGGTTGCCGCCAGAAGTACAGTTTTCCTTAAGTATGGGGATGACATCACGATCGAGTTCAACAACATCGAGTTGTTCAACACGTTCCAGGAGAGGACAGGTTAATGCGCCAAGGCCGGGACCTATCTCGACAATCGACTGGCCTGCTTCGGGATTAATGGCAGACAGGATGTTATTGATGACGTGGGGATCATGCAGGAAGTGCTGGCCAAATCTTTTCCTTGCCCTGTGTGCTGGTGGCTTACTCATGCGTTAAATCGTGGTCTGTTTATCAAAGGCTAAGTCGATAAAACAGATGATATCACCACGTCAGGTTAAGGTTTTAAGTAATCTTTAATCGTATCGATTTCAACGGTAGTGATTGCGACAGGTCCTGATCGCCAGATTATTCCAATGCTCATCAATCCCGCAAAGAAGAGTGCTACACTGAGCTAACTCTGAATATGAGATGACGCACTATGCTCAAGTTTCAGGAGCCACCAAAAGAATATGCTGATGTGTTTCTTGAAGACACAGATCGGCCGCTACCCGACGTTCTCAATCCGAACACCCGCTACATGTTCCTCAGCACCATTGCCAAAGGCGGCAAGTCGCTGATCAAATCCTGCAAGGACAGACATCTAAACCGGGTAGTTGCCTATAAAGAATTACGATCCGAATTTATCAATGATGAAATAGAGAACACACGCCTGCTGCGTGAGGCGCGTGTATCTGCCATGCTGCAGCACCCTAATACCGTACCTGTTTATGAGATCGGTCGGGATAACCGTGGTAACTACTATTTCACGATGAAGCTGGTCTACGGATACACCTTGCGTGAGGTCATGGATTACCGAGAGCGTTATGATCTGACTCAGCTCATTGAGGTCATCAAGCCGATAGCGCAAGCCCTGGCCTATGCGCATGAGCATGGCGTTGCACATCGGGACATAAAGCCTGAGAACATCCTTGTTGGTCCCTTTAGTGAAGTTCTGCTTATGGACTGGGGCCTTGCCAAGGTCTGGAGGAAGGATGGAAGCACCCCGGAGGAACCACCTGAAAGCAAAACCGTGGCTGATTCTGATAAATCCATGACTGGTCATGGAAAGCTGCAGGGCACCCTGTGCTACATGTCTCCGGAACAGATCCGAAGAGACCACGACATCAGTTTCAGTACAGATATCTACAGTCTTGGGTCGGTGCTCTACGAGTTACTAACCGGGCAAACACCATTTGATAGCGAAATGACCTATGAGATTCTCGATATGGTGCAGAATAAGCAGCCTGAAAAACCCTCGAGTGTAGGCAAGTACCCAGTGCCGAGAATCCTGGAAGAATTATGTATGAGTTGCCTGGAAAAGGATCCTGCTGCACGACCGGCCTCAATGGCAGAGGTGATTCGCACCCTGGAACAGGACTGGGCCGCAGATCTGATATCGGTCAGGCGATGATGCAGGCATAAAAAAACCGGAGCAGGGAACCGCTCCGGTTTGTCTTTACGAACTTCTGAATCCAGATCAGGCCAGTGCTTCTTTAGTCACCTGAACGATGATTGCAGCTACCTTGTAGGGATCTGCGTTAGATGCCGGGCGGCGATCTTCGAGGCGACCCTTCCAGCCATCTTCGACAGTACTGACAGGGATACGGATAGATGCACCGCGGTCAGATACACCATAGCTGAACTGATCGATAGACTGGGTTTCGTGCTTACCGGTCAGACGCTGTTCGTTATGTGCACCGTAGACACCGATACAGGCACCTACGTTCTTACCGAACTCTTCACAGATCTGTGTGAACACAGCTTCATCGCCTGACTCACGCATAGGCGTGTTAGAGAAGTTGGCGTGCATGCCGGAACCATTCCAGTCAGTGTCACCCAGAGGTTTTGGATGCCAGTCAACCGCGAGGTCAAATTTTTCAGCGGTACGTTCCAGCAGGTAACGGGCCAGCCAGATCTCATCACCGGCGCGTTTGGCGCTCTTGGCAAAGATCTGGAATTCCCACTGACCAGCCGCTACTTCAGCGTTGATACCTTCAACGTTAAGTCCGGCCTCCAGGCACAGGTCCAGGTGTTCTTCGATTAGCTCACGCATGTAGGCGTTACGTGCACCAACTGAGCAATAGTAGGGGCCCTGTGGTGGTGGGTAACCGCCAGCCGGGAATCCTGGTGGCAGGTTAGTTTCCGGATTCCAGAGGAAGTATTCCTGCTCGAAACCGAACCAGAAATCATCGTCGTCATCTTTGATGGTTGCACGACCGTTAGACTCATGTGGGGTGCCATCTGCATTCAGTACTTCGGTCATAACCAGATAAGCGTTTTTGCGCGCTGGATCAGGGATGATGGCTACTGGCTTCAACAGGCAGTCTGAAGCATTACCTTCGGCCTGCTCAGTAGAGCTGCCGTCAAATACCCACATTGGACACTCTTCCAGGGTGCCGCCGAAATCGGAACGAACCATGGTTTTACTGCGAAGGCTCTGGGTCGGTTTGTAGCCGTCGAGCCAGATATATTCCAGCTTACTTTTCATACTTTAAATATCTCCAAAAGAAAGGTCAGTTTTAAGTCTTGTTGCAATGCTACTGAGGGCATTGTCGGCAAGCCCTGTAAGATTTCCGGCGAACAACACGGTCGTGAACAGCTTGATAAGGACCTGATCACGCCATTGATCACATCTGGCAATGTCCTGAGCATCATCCGTGCCACTTCCCAGTTTTTCTTTACAAACAGCGAGATAAGACCGATTTAACATACTGATAGAAGTATGCGCGCACCATATTGGGGCGCGTGCCGCCTCATGACTGCACAAAAACAGTGCGGCCAGTTGATTCGCGGACTGGATCCTGACTGGTAATGGGTGCCTGAATGAAGCAGGCAGAAATTTTCAGGCCATTGAAAGTAAGTTGTACTGAGTTCCGGGAAGAAAAAACAGGTACACCCCTGTGACAGCTAGCAATAGCCAGATGGCTCAAGTTAATGTGCTGACCGGTGCAGCCTGATATTTCAGAAATCAGTGCGCCTGCCGATAGGTGAGTAATGAAGAGTGGCCCTGTTTTATCGGTTACAGTTCAATTGCGGCATCTTTACGGCGAGGAAGGCCAGAGCCAATCGATCATGGTGTCGCATTTTCTGAACATCCTGCTTTTTTAATTGGTAAGGGTACGATCACGTGGAAGTGTTATTACAGTACAACGCGGTCATTGCCTGAATAATCAGATTGCTGTTCCTGGTTTGTTCAAAGACGGTATCAACACGGTTTAGGTGAGCTTAAGAATATGAACCTCCTGAAGAGATTGAAGCTGGGTCAGAGGCTGGCACTTATGGTGCTGGTTCCTTTGTTAGTAATGATCGGTTTTGCTGTCAACCAGTCGCTTGCATCTTTCTCATTGCTTCAGACCACGGTTCAGATGCAATCGATGTCAGAGCTGAGTGTCGATATCAGTAATCTGGTACATGAGCTTCAGAAAGAGCGTGGCATGACTGCAGGCTTCATTGGTAGCGCGGGAAAACAGTTTGGTACACAGCTCAGGGCTCAGAGGCAGGAGACCTCCACTAAGCTGACCGTGTTACAGCAGTTCCTCGATGATTTCGATAGTTCATCGCTGGGAAGTGAGTTTGATAAAGATCTCAAGTATGCGCTCGATAGACTGACCATCCTTGATGAACAGCGAAAGGCTGTTGACTCCCTGGATATCAACCTGAAAAACGCCCTGGCTTACTACACGGGTAACAATACCGCGCTTCTGTTGCTGATATCGGAAATGTCCACGTTAAGCCCTGAGAAGGAACTTGCGATCATGACCGCCGCTTACGCTAACTATCTACAGGGCAAGGAGCGAGCAGGTATCGAAAGGGCAGTTCTGGCTAATGCATTTGCCAGGGATCAGTTCAGCGATGGTTTGTTTCAGAAGTTTATGTCCCTGGTCACGGTTCAGG
>JAAUXZ010072122.1_pt1 | contig 16016 bp, 3 predicted proteins | sample 7278131 | NCBI WGS metagenome assembly JAAUXZ01 (sample SAMN14350119, study PRJNA611818) | marine sediment metagenome | isolation source: surface marine sediment (3m) | place: French Polynesia: Moorea | collected 2018-08
AAGCTCTACCGCAACGACCAAGGAACGAAAGAACCGCGGCTCGATGCGGCAACTGGGTTCGATGAAGCGCCAGAAACGCGCACCTCAACGTAGTAGGTGAGCGTAGTTCATAGGCTAAGATTGGGTAGCAACCGAGCCTCGTAAAGGGTGTTGCCTGCCCGCAACAATCCTGCCTGAAATTCGACGGCTGCGGCAAAACCACTGATGGTTAGTTCTTGAGGGGGCGCATTGGAGGTTTCGTTGATCGTTTCAACCACGCTCCATATTGTCTCTGTTTCAGCACCTGTTGTTGTGTAGCTGCTGTAGTCTTTGATGTAAATGAGAACTCCACTGTTGAATATCTTCCCTTGCAATTGGTTAGCTTCAGCCAGTGCACCGCTACCGATACCGAAAAACTCCGCGATCGTCGAGAAGGTATCCTGTTGGTCAACTAAACGTTGAATGCGGGTGACCGAAAAACTTGCTCGGTGATCCAGAATGGGTTGTTGCTGAATTGCGCAAACAAATTCAGTCCACGGTTTCCAGTTCACAGGTTCGCTAAGATCTGTGTTGATCTCGAAAAACTTTGCGACATCAGCTAATGTATCTTGATCTTTGAGGTGATATTCTGCCGCAGAATAGTCAACTGTTGCTCCGCTTTTGAGCAATCCACGCACATTCAAAACAGTCGCTGCCAAATAGGCAGTAGCAACATTGAAATATTGGTCAGCAGCATATGCCAATGAGTTTACTGCGATCGCGTCTTGACGATTTTCGTGGGCAGAGGGAATACTGTACAGGTTCAGTGCCATCTTGCCAGAAACACGGGGCGGGAACGGTCTACCTGTGGTACCTACCGGCGGTGTGATGAACGGCCCGCTAACACCCACTGGGTATTGAACCACACTATTGACGCGATAGGCTTCGGAAAGATTGATGAGCATTTCCTGATAAAGCGCATCTTGGGCAGCATTGAGTGGGTAACCAGCGGTCGCTCCAGCCTGGTCCAAGATTCGGGAGACGTCTGGTGCCAACCCTTGCGCTATCTTCTGTTTCGCCTTCACCAAGCGGTCGTAGTCTAACGGAGCATTCGGCGATGGACCAGAACACCCACTACAACCCGTCGCTGACGATTGCCACCAGGCATTGCCTGCGGCTGGCTCCACAAGACCCACGAGACCGACGGGGCCATCCAATTGGGATGTTGCTGTGCTTCCCTCCGGTAACTCCTGTCGAACACTCCTGGCTGGACCAGTTTGTCCCGTGGGTTGCGTAAACGCGTTAATGGCATAGGACTCCGTCAGTGCCAAATCAACTGTGGTCAAAAACTGCTGCATCCAGTTGTCGAGATCAACTGATTCAAATTTCTTGTGTCTCGGTTGGCATAGACCACAACCGCTGCGATAGGGTCGGAAGGTGGCACCGCGCGTTATCAATTCATTGGATAAAGGCCGCAGCGCATAAAACTCGGGTTTATTTGCCATCACTTCTAACTGAGATACGCCCTTGGGTCCAAAGTTAATGGCAAATACCTCGTGCGCCTGGGTGTCACCATTCCCTAGAGATTTGCGGGTGCTGGTCGCAGCTTTCAATCGGAACTTGGCAAATGCGGCTTCAAAATGACCGGCAAATCCTTGTAACGACAGATGATCCTGGGCACTGGCATCAGACGAGGTTCGAGCGACGACGGTGCTCGATACCTTGTACACTGCTGTGGCATCAACGAACCCAGGATTAACGAGTCCCTTGGCGCGAGTTTGCTCAAACGAAACGATAATCGGAAAGACAAAATCCGATTCCCCTGGCACCGCTCCGAAGTCATCGGCTTCGTGAGCTTGGGCAGGCGGAATTACTGGCTTGATCTCACTATTGACGAGAGTCGGACTAGCAGGAAGTAAAAAGCGTTCGCCTACCGTACAAATGCCAACTTTGTCGTTGGCAGCAGCTAGGTCTTCCACGTTGACCGTTAAGTGTAATTCATCCTGGAATCGTCGTAATATCGATTCGACCGTATCGTAAGCACCCACTTTTAAAGATGGAGGGTTCGGTTCCTGTTCTGATTGTGATCGTGCATAAATGTCAATACCCTGCTTTAGGAACTTCTCTAGCGATCGATTTGCTTGCAATAGGGAAACAACACTGGGTAATTGCGACAGTACCTGATTTGCATGGTTTGAGGATTGAGTTGCGGTAATGTTGAATTGAGCAGCTATCGCCGATAGTGTAGGGCTAGTCTTCCCTCCAGGTTCTGCCGCTGGCATGTGTGGAGAGAATGTTAAGTAGACACCATTGGGGTTTAATAAGCCCGTAGTTGATTTGATTTGGTCGATGAAATTCGTGAAGTTACCGATCCATTCTCTGAATTGTTGAAAAACAGATTCGAGTGAATCAAGTGGTTTGGTTTTTACCGTCTTTTCATCTATCGTGATGGTAGCTCCATTCGCAAAAACACCAGGCAAATACCGATTGAACTCTGCCATGGTTTGGACAGCCGAGTTCACCGGCGGATCGGTTGTTGGCGCAGGGAACCGAGATGCGATCGCATCCAGCGAATCATCAGATTTGGGCACATAGGCGGCCACGGCAGCTTGCAAAGAACCACTGTCCAATGTTGGCAGCTGTGTCAGAGTCGGTATTTTTAACTCGGTACCCGTTTTGAGAGTGGTGCCCAAATTGTGATTGGCGATTGCTGAGATCGGGAGCTTCCAGACCGCAGACAAGACCTGGAACGTGTCAGACTCTTGAGGAGTGTATGAAGCTTCGCTAATGAAGACTGGAGAACCAGTATAAAAGAAGTTTTGGGTAGCGCCGTTTAAGTTACCAATTTCTTCTGCGGTACTAGCAGCTGGGGGGAGTGAGGCGAGGGCAAAAGTGGGTTGGACGGGTCCAGGCTGGCCTGTAGAACTGGGTTGTGGGATGAGATAACTGGCATGTTTGAGCGTGACCGGTGCTCGGAACAGACCTTCAATCGACGACAATGCCGCCGCAACTTCGCCTTGACTGCGGGGGATAGTCGTATCCGGTTGAACCTTAAAGGTCTCGTAAAGATCGCTGAATGTTGTGGTGAGAGAGGTTGTAATTTTGATGCCGAACAGCTCAATGACTAGGTGGTCAGCAACGATGTCGGCAACGTCAAAATTGTCGACAAATAAGCCGATGTGGATGGGAAGGCCGTTGGAATCGGGGTTGGCAATTTGCCCCGTTACCACACAGTGTAGTTTTGCTGCCACTGCAGCAAGGGTGTTCTCTGCTTTATTTTTGAACGAGTCAAGGGTCGTAGTTTGAGTGTTAGTCTTGATGGAGATGCCAGGAGTCAAAGGGAGATTGACGTTGTTTGCTGCAACCTGTCCTGCTGTCATGGAGGTATTGGGCATGCCATGGCTGGTTGGCGGGGTGGGCTGCCAAGCGGCCTTTTCTGCTGCTGTCAGTACGCGCATCCCAATGACTCGCAACGGATCCGGCACGGTACTTTCGCCTTCAGTTCTCGGGACAAGCAGAAGATGAGCCTTAGCAAGCTTTGCGAGGGTATTCATCGGAGGTGCGGAGACGATTAATGGTTGCTTGATCTCACCTTCGAAAATATCCTTGATCGGCGTAGACTGATTCGTCTCTGCAAGTTTGGTAGGGGTGACGGCGTAGGTTGAAGCAAGGTTCCCAAAAAGGGTGTTGTCTAGCACCGGGTCAGATTTTCGTTGAATCAGCGAGGAGCAAATGTCAGAGAAAACCTTGGCTTTTGTCACAAAAGCTGTTAATGATGCTTTTACATCATCCGGGGCGATCGTAACCACTCCCAGGTTCGTCTGCAACCGAAATTCGACATCGTGCTGTTGAACCTGATAGAAAATCTGTTTGTATCGCTCGGAATCACTCGCTGCTGTTGTTACTGCTTTTTCGTAATTTAAGCTGTTACCACAAACATAATTTGTGTTTTCTAATGACACTTCTGTCTGTAATCCAACGTGACCCTCTTGCCCCGGTGAGAACAGATAATTTGAAGCAGAGCTCGGCCATGACGTTAGACTGATCAGATCATCCGTGTAACCGACGGGACAGGAGATTGCTTTGGTCCACCCAGTTGATTCCGTTTGGTTGCCAAACACATCATGGAATCTAAATCTAAGATTTGCTGCGCTCAGTGGGCGAGAGGCACCGGTTCGCCCCACAATTCCTGTTATGCCGCGATACGGGTTGTTCGCCGGGTCTGGCAAGATGTTTCCGGTGGGCCCGATTGGCGGCTTGATGGGTGTTGCTGGCGTGTTGTTAACTTTGCCAAACTTAGCGACGGGAACGTTATGCTGAAATGTCCAGATACCGTCTTTGGTTCCAGTCGCCCCTGGACAACAGGGTTCATCACTAGCCTTAGCACCGCGGGTTGATGTTTTGTCGTTGTCGGCGGGCCCGATTGGTAACCCTTCATTACTGATGTCGAAATCGGGGTTTCCGGTAACTTGATAACCCATCAATCCGTATAGACTGCGAGTCATATCCGTTGGGCTAACCGGTCCTGACATGGCCGGACTGGGATCTCTACGTTGTGCACAAAAACCGACCACTCCTGCAGGGACATTGGACACCGGCGATTTCTGATGTGGTGTTGGATCAACCAGTTCAGCGAAAATTCCAGCAGCCGAGGCATCGAGATTTTCGACCACCACCGCACAATTGTTAAATGGATAGAGGCTACGGTCAGGGCTGGTGGCACGACTTTGGGAATCCAACAAGAACACAAGCCAGAGCGTCGTTTCCTCGTCATTGGCAAATAGGGTCTGGGGGAGCCCGGTCGCCGATCCACTGGCAACATAATTAAGGTAGAATCCACCGGTCCCGGTGATACTGGCTTCCCACAGCAACTTTAGAAAGTCTTTGGGCGAACTGATGTGTGAGAAAAATTCTCCTGGAGGGATTCCCAGCAAATCCGCCTGGGCCGAGGAATTGCTGTGGGTCACCGTCGAAAGATTCGTTTTGAGCACAAAGGTCAGATCTTGGTTCAGCTTGGCTGACGCCATACCACTGCTGTTGTTGCTAGTCGCACTGGGCCGATACAGCAAATAAATCTTGTCCTTTGGAGATTGACCTGCATTGTCTAGATATTTCCAGGCTTTCAACAACAGGTCTCGACCCTGTTGGTCAGCTCCGCTAATTAAATAACCCGTTTTCAAGGCGCCGTCTGAGGACTCGCTTGGAACTTGGCGCACACGAAGCGGTATAGCGGTGGCCCAGCTATAGCGCTCCATCACCTGGTCTTTTGCATGGGATATCCTGTCCTTGGGAGCGCTGATCAGGTGGTAGGGTTGTGTGCCCTGGGTTGGCCCAACCGATGTTGACCCCAAAACGCGCTCGACTTCCCGATTGAGCGTCTCTGGGAAGGGCCAGATTGAGGGTTGTCCAGCCTGGGTTTTGACTGTGCCACTGGGGCCAGTTGGGGTTGCCGTGGGCCCTGGTAAGGAAAGTTCGACGGCACTTTGCCAATGCACACTTTTCGGCAATGAATATCGCGGCGGCAGCAGATTGAACAGCGGCATGGCCGTTGGACCCGAAACGAATTCCGGCTCTAACACGGTGCTGGGCATGTTTTGCAAAAAGAATTCAGCCGATACTTTCATGTCCAGGCTGTCATGACAGGTGACACCCGCAACTGGATCGGCTGAATGCCATGAGGACAAACTACGGGCTTGACTGGGCTGGGGCTGAAAGCACAGCCACTGACCGGTTGTGCCTTTTGTAAAATTAATGTTGTAGACGCCAGTCGACCCCGCTGGCATCGGGAACTGCTGCCCGACCACTTCGTACAGACCCCACAATTTCGGTTGTTCCCCCGGGGGGGGTGGAATCGTCTCGTTGGTTTTTGGAACCCGAAGTCCATGCATCAGGAATCGAGAAACCATGGATGACACGCTATTGAACTTGCCAAACCGTGCCATATCTTCGAATAGTTGGCTGACGTCAATCTCGGCTACGTCGGGAATCGTCATCTGGCGATCGTTGGTGTTTTTGTCATAGGGTTGGAAAATACCAACCTGGTCCTTAACCGAAACGGCGAGTTCGTCGAGCGTCAGATCGAGTTGACTGGCCACACTGGCCAATGTTTCGTCTTTTCCGATCGGGTAGTTCAGCGTTGGCAAAGATACGACAGCTTGGGGGGCAAGGAGTGGAATGGTGTCAATGTTTTGCTCGGCAATTTTTGCGGCCGTCATATCACCCGGATTAATGGCAAACAACGCTGCAATACTTGAGAAACTTTCCCCTGCGTTTACCGGGTGTGGTTGTGCAGGAATACAGTATGGTGCCGAGAGTGATACCTTATCAAGAAACTCTAAAAATTTGTTGTTATTGGGATAGAGCTGAATGAGGGCAAAAATGCATCCTACATCTTCCGGGGTATCTCCCTGAACCAACTCGTATGTGTCGGTTCCAGTTTGTTTGATGGCACCATCAACGAGGTGGGCGACTGGAACCTCAATGATTTCACCCGGAGCAAATCCATTTTGTAGATGGTCGAGAATCCACTGGGTATACCATTGGGCGAAACGCGGATTAAGGTTCGGTTGGTTTTGAAGGAAGAAGTTCGGTTGGTTTCGAAGGAAATAGCGTGCTGCTATGACGTCGCGAGTCGCATTTTGCTGGGTTGGAGTAAAGGTGAATTCAGGGATGGTTAGCGTTGATCCCACTAACAACAAGTCTGCATTGATAGCGTTTGGATTTTGATTGAGATTTGGGTCTATAAAATCGAACAGCGACGTAACATTGGGCAAGCCAAACGCAGTTTGTATCTTCACCAAGGTGTCATCGCTTTGCACTTGATGCTTAACTCCCGAGATGGGCATCCGCACTTCCTTGCCAGGAACATAATGTAGCGGGTAGTCTGCGTTGGCGGTTGCCAAGGTCAGCACAGTCAATGCCGTCTCGACCAGGAGTTCGGTTCCGGGCAGCAGGGGTGCATCCGCATCCATCTGTTCGAGCCAAGGATTGGATTGCAGCAGCAATTCCAGCGGCATACCAAACTGTGCACAGATGCTTAACGGCGATTCGCCAAGGGCTACCCGGTAATTCACCGCAACCGAACCGAATGACTGTAGCAGCGAAGTGAGGGACTCTTGCCCGGTGGCTTCGTAGGTATACGCTTTGAGCATCTCAAGTGCCGCCTGTACGCTGCCTTTCATAATCATCGCGAAGTAATCGCGGAATATAATGGTAGCCAGCGATTCTTCGCCTTCTGGGCAGCCGGTTGGCGCTGCACTTTGACGGAACGGTCCCCCGCCATTGGTCCCATTAACCGAACTTTCAATACCACTGGGGGCGTTGGCGCTGGTATTTGCCAACGGGTCGTTGGCGACGTCAGTCAAGTAATCGACGCGAAGTTCGTTAAAATACGTGTCGAGATAATCCTGATAGGCCTGCGAAGCACAGGAGTGATTCCAAAATTCGACTTTATTGCCACCGGGTGGGACCATCGCAAGCTCAGGCACGATCGGGAAGACGGTCGCAGATTCTTGCAGTTCGTCGCCAGCCAACATAGCATCAACAGGGCTAGTAGGCCCTTTCAACGGAGTGCCCACCAGCAATCGAAAGTTCTGCTCGACAAAGGCAATGAGTTGGTCGTAGGTGAACAGTTCACTTTTGTCGCGACTATCGAGATCTGCTTCGATGGCGAGTAGATCGACCAAGCGGAATTTGTCCGCCTGAATTTGTGAAAAAACTGGACTGTTGGGCTTGTGACGCAAGGCTTTTTTCGCCCACAGCAACATCCCTTCGATTAATAAGTTGAACGGTGCGGTTCGCGGCTCCTCCATCTCGACATTCAACACCTCTGTGGCAGATCTGGCCGTCGCAGGGATGCTGTTTTTGACAAACAGGGGCATGACGACTTGCACTGCAGGCTCGGTTGCGGGGGAAGTCGCTCCTTCAAAGGCAAGTAGGGTTTCTGGGGTCGCGATCGTCAACGTCGGAATGATGGATAATGGAATGGTTTGAATCTCGCCAAACACCGGTACGGGTGACCAGTCGAAATCGGCTTGTTCATTTGCCAGCTGCATCAGCCTTTGGAAAAGCTGGCTGGTTGTCAGTTTGCGATGGGGGTAAACACCGCACTGCTGCCGCAACATAAACGGCTCATCGCTGCTCGTGCCTCCCCCACTGATGCGCTTGATCCAGGGCGTGGGCTGGGATGAGCCTACGGTAAACGCAAGGTTGAGGGTCATTCGGAAAGAAAAATGAATTCTGATAAATAAAATCTTGACCGACGCAGACACGGAAACGCCGAGTTCTATTTGAATCAATATGGCCTCGTAAGCCTCAATTGTGAGGATCAGGGTGGCAAAAGCCTCAACGCTGACTTCCGCTTTGATCACGACAAAGTCAACTGAGCCATACATTTTTCCAACCAGAGACGCTGCCCCCTCGATTAGATAAAACAGATCTGTGGAAGAACCATTGTTATTCGGGTTGAACCAGGCGAGCGCCCCTTCCACAATACCTTCAACTAGGACAGATAAACCTGCTTTGAGAACACCCTTATTGATTTCTTTGCCTAGACCGAGCGATAGCCCCAAGCCGAACTCAATAACAGGTGCAAACGTGCCGTTGGTAATACGGGGGACTTTTTCCGATGTGTTACCATCAAGCAGGGCAAAATACAACCCACCTTTGCCGATAAATGGGAATGCCTGGATGGCGAATGAAACCGAGAAATTGCGATTCTCCGGAAATCCGAGATCGATGCGAAAATTGCCGTTGGTATAGATATCGACCTTGATGATAGGCAAGGTTACAGACACGGAACCAAAGTCAAGTTGCCGCATAGCATCCGGCAGCTTCAAGGCGATATGGTATACACCAATTTTGTCAGTAATCTTACGATATAAAATTTCGAAGTCTAGACCAGCAAAAGACTTGGCTTTTTCACCGGCTAGAGCAATTCGCAAACCATATAAATCTGGATCGGCGAAAACACCCTGGATTGTCAGAAACTCCATCAGAGTGAAATCGGCTCCTACCAGCCAGCGCCCATCACCGGTAAATTTGAGGTTCGGTAAATCAAGGAGGGGATTCTGGTCTTCACTTGAGGCTGGCTGAAACTCCTCCGTCAAGCTTTCGATCACATCTTGAACGGTCTTGAAATCTTGGGTGTTGCGGAAGCCGACGTTCTGACCGAAGCCGAGGTAACGGAGGTCAAGGAATTGGGTGCCCTTACCCGGAGGGGTTGGGGGGGGATCATTGAGCAAATCCCACTTTAATGGCTCCTGTTCGGTATAAGTTTGGTCAAAAAATCGGCCTTCAATCTGGATATCGACGGTGCGACGGCCCGCTTTATTGACCAGTTCCAGACCAATGATTTTGATATCAACGATACCGAGGTTTTTGTTGAGTGTGTAGTTGATACCAATGTCTTTGGTTGTCAGGTTAATGGTCAGTTTCAGATTGCTGAAGTCGATCTGATTGAGCACGTCCCAGGGCGCGGACAGCTTGAATTCCAGATTCGGATCGACTAGGTTGACCAGGAATTCAAGAATCCCACCAAACGTCACTCCGCCCAAGTTGACCGTTAGGATGGACTCTTCCTCTTTGTTCTGTTTGAGAACTGCGGTGAGACTCTTGCTCTGGTATGCGATTTGGAAGGTGATAGTTTTGTTATTCTGGACATCGAATGCGTAGATGAGCGACACCGCCAACGAATTGACCTGAATGGTGCCACGGAGGGAGCCAGAGTACTCGTTCTTGGGTTCCTTACTTGTTGCTTGAAAGACAAATTCGGCCTCAATATCCCATGTCAAGGAATCTGAGGTGTCCAGGGTAACCAAGGAATCAGTAGAGTCCAAGGTGTCCAAGGAAGCAAGCGTGTATCTCCAACCAACGGTTGTATCAAAGTTGAACTGCTTGAGTTTCGTGTCGTAACTGACCAGTAGGCCACGCAACTGGATCGCACCAATTGTAGTGGGGATGCCGCTGAAGCGATCCCTGTCGACGTCGATCAGCCACTCACCAAGCGTCGGCAATGTTGTCGAAGGCCATACACCACCCTTCAGTAGCCAGCCTGCATCTTTTCCTCTATAGTCAGCCGTCGCAGCGAGGGGCAATGAACCAAACGACATACCTAGAGCCACCGAACCAACGAGCTGATTGGGCGCATAATGGACAGCGAAGGATGCACCAGTGACTTTAATCAACGGCACAATGATCGGCAAATCTGTTCCGATTGAGGCGTAGAAGAGTAGCGTCCGCGCACCAGTGTCGATCTGCAAATCCATGCCAGTGACATCAACACCAAGTTCGGGGTTAAATCCGGCAAAATGCTCAACGATGCGATCGATCGAGGCGGGGTGGGTGGGTGGTTGATCGAGAACAGCCTCAATCGTGACTGAAGTTGCACTGGGTCCTGTCAGACCACTGATATCCACTTCGATTGCCAGCGCGATCAGGTCGTCGCCAGCTGACGCAGCACTGTCACCAATGACAAGTTTGCCAGCGATGGAGCCTACCAGCAGTGGCTTGGAACCGGGATTTGCAATCTCCCAAATGATGCTGATATCAGTGATGCTGACACCTGGTAGCGGCAACGGCCAGGCATGCTCGTATTTAATGGAGGCACCAAGGAGATTGATCGTTGTTGCTGCGCCCGACGCCGGAGTGATGCCAACCGTCACAGAATCAAGATACATTGAGGCAAATGCATAAATACCCTGAGGAAGTGTTAAGTCGTTGCCACCCACGAATTTGGTTAAAGCTCCCAGGCCATTTGCCAGCGAATACCGCTGGGGATCGGCGATGGCAATGTTCAGCACCCAGGTATCGTCGCCCTGGAGGACGGGGCCGCTAATTGTGAATTCGGGAAATGATTCGATCGTGACGCGGCCAACGAGATCGGCTGTCGAGAAAGCCGGATCCTCTTCAGTCCCGCTACCGTCACCAGTCAGCAGCGCAAGACCAACATTAACCAGCGGTTCGACCTTGATTTCCGTCGCAGCCACAAGATTGAGCAGCGGGAACTTGCCGCCCCGCATCGTGATCGAACCGCTCAGGTCGAGCGTGCCGGTCAAATACTTGCCGATATGCTGCCCGAGCGTGCCTGCTGTAGGATCAAGCTTCGCAGTTAGCGTGAGTCCTTCAGGGTCAGGTCCGCTGTCGTAATTCGCGATCGTGACAGTGGGGCTCGAGATGCCGATGTCATCGAAAAAAGACGGCTGCCACACAAGGCCGGCTTCGCCTTCTTTTGACCCCAGAAAATCCGGCAATTTCACGAAGTTGTCAGCAAACTTCCATGATATGGCATCAGCAGGGGTACCTTTGAGGTCAAGGTGGACTACGTCCGCCTGAGGGACGCGACCGGTAATTTCAATGTTGTATTGGATCGTCGCTGGTGGATTAGGCTGGAATAATCCCGCACTGCCCACAACCTTGACCAAATTCTGGGCTCTGTCTGGCTGGACCAAATCCTGCCCTGTCATCTGATCGATCCGGAGCTGTCCATCCGGTAACTTCAGGAAATCAACCAGTGTACCGGCGGCGGGAAACAGGTCGCCATCTAGCACGAGGAACTGTGCACCCGGCTCGCCCCGGACAGCACTCTGGAGGACTTCGATGAGCTGGTCAAGATTTAGAATGGTATTTGTCATGACTGCTTAACCTGCTACTGGTACTGCATTTGGTCCTGGCCAGACATCGTCTGGCGACCAAGCCATTTTGGGTGTGGGGTCTCCCTCGTTCTTGTAGATCAGCCATGTCACGCCTGTGTACATTCCCTGTGCGCACGTGTGTGACTTGCCTTTAGCGTCATCCGCAGTTACGCCTGCCGGATTCGTGACCACATACCAAAGGTTGCCAAAGAGCCCGAGTGTTCCTACCGTGCTGACGTAGTCCTTTCCCGTGTCGTGGTAGCATGTGCCCCAATGCTTGAGAGCATTCGTAACCAATGTGCCTGCACTTTTCACATTATTGGTGGCTTCGCAGTACGGATGCGACCAAAAATAGCCTCCACTGACAAAAGCCCGCTTGGGTCTGACCAGCTTGGGCCAGGCGGGCGGCGTCCCTTTGCGGCTGTCATGGTGCGCCAGCTTCAAAACATCACACTGCAGAAAACTGTGGCTGTTGTGTGGGTACCACGCTAACAACTGTTTTCCGATTGTTGCTGGCTCGGCATCACCCAGCAGCATGGCCTTAAAGCCATCAAACTCAAAGATGAGCACAAGACTCTTTGGATTCGCCGCTCCACCTTTCTTTTGGGGATAGTTCGAGCTAATCAGGTAAATTTTGAGCTTCCCTCCCAGGCCGGTCCAGGTTGGAGTGACGGTTCCGCTTGAAGCCTGTGGGGCGTGCTCCATGTCGGTCAGTGTCGTCGTAGCATTAGCAGCTTCCCAGATCGTCTTCCTCCAGGCAGCTCGGGACCTCTTATTGTATTCGGAAACATCAGCACCGAAGGTCAACATTCCGATCTTGAGTTTCGTCCCTACAGGCCAACCAGCCTTACTCCAGAGATTCTGCTTCAACCGATTGGATCCAGTCACCAGGTTTGGTAGGTAATTCCAGTGGTCATCGTCTGGATGTGTAATAAAGAGATGGTCTACGTAGGGCGTAGTTTTTTTGCGCTCCCTGGATATCCTCGTAATTCGATTGACAAGCACCTGAAGCGTCTCGTCAGGTGGGTGTGCCCCGGTAAACGTGCGCTTCTTGAAACCGAAATCCACCACGTAGATTTCCCGATTCTGGGTACCGTCCTTGCCCACTTCAAAGTGTGTGCAGTCCCCCTGCCCAACATCATGGAAATAAATGTCCATCGAATCTGTCATCTATCATCCTCCGAATGTGGCTGGAGTGCCAATGCCTTGACTTCGCTGAAGATCGCTGCCGACTGATCTCTATTGGTCTTTTTCTCGTCATCCTTCTTATAAGCCGCGTACCAACCCAGCGTGCTGGTTTTGCTGTTCGGATCGGGATTGCCAAACAACAGCACATTAGTTTTGCCACCCGGTGGGAAATTGACACCGAGAAAACTCAGGGCAATGTTTTGAAACCGCATCAGATACGCTTTTTCCTTGGCGTCAAACAACATCGCGATATCTTGCATTGTGAGTTTGAGCGGACCTTCGATGGTGAGCGACTTTTTACCATCAGAACCGGGTAGCCGCAGCCCCAACGCCACATTGGGGCTGTCGGCTGAGGGGGCCCAAGCGGCCAATAACGAAGCGGTAAAACCACCTTGTCCCGCAAGCGCACCTTGACTGCCCAGACTTAGCCCCATCTCGATACCAAACCATAGGTCACCCAGCGAACCGGTGGTCAGCGGCATATCGACAATGACGAAACCCAGATCCGGTGGGGAATTAGAACTATTCCCTTGTGTTATTCCCGCCAGTGCCAGGGGAAACTTGGCAAACAAGCTGTTGGACCGCGCCACGACACCCGATCCACTTAACACAGCATCGTTGGCTTTGAACGCAAACGACTTTTCGTCACTTGTGATGTCCTGGCTGTAGGTCATGGATATCACGATATTGGAGAATGGCAAGCCCCCGATGCTGTCGGATTTGTCAGAATCGCGACCAAATGAAAATAGATCGAACTCTGCAGACGGCAAAAATTGAATCGTGCCGGTCAGCTGAAATAACGCGGTAACGTCAGCTTGGGTTTGGCGCAGGTCGGTCACAAACTGGGCGCGACGGACGATCGCTCGATCGAGCACTTTGCTGGCGAGCGCAAATACATTTTCACCTTGTTGGCTAAAGCTATAGGAGTCCTCACCGTTGTGGCGTTGCCAAGTTCCGTTCAGGATCAGATTATCGCCGTGCAGACTATCAATTAACGATGAACGTTCGCCAAACAAAGCCGCTACCAGCAGTTCAACTTGACTGACAAAGCTGGCAATATCGGAATTGAGAAATAAGACCCGCAATGAAAGAACTTTAAAGTCATAATCCTGATTTTTGTAGACGAGATCCTCTTTGTCCTGATAATCGATCAACCCGAATAGGGATGAGTCATTGATGCGAATTTGCCCGCTTTCAAAGTCGACTGGCGCAAGATTAACACCCAAATGATGCGCTTTAAATTTGCTGTTATCGATTCCTGCTGTTAACGCTTTGAGTTGCGTGGGAAACGATGCGGGTGGCACATTGACATTGAAAAACAAGACACCATTCCAAGCGGCATCCAAAACCGTGTTGACAAAGTAATCAAAATCGGATTCACCGGCATTTTTTCTTGCGATCGCATTCTTGATAATATCTTTTAGCTTGGTTTGTGTTGTTTTTGGGTCTTGATTGAACTCCCCTGGACTCGACCATAATGTAAGGCGATCTATTAAATACTGAAGTGACATATTGGCGAACTTAATCACCATTATGGTCTCTTTTTCACTCCACTTACTTGTGGCCAATTGAAAACTCCAATCACTAATCGTCAGCTCAGCGTTTGCATTGAGTCTCACTCTCTCAGGATTAGACACTACCAGAAACAACTGATTTGAGAGTAAAGCCTCGCGCAATTTGTCTGAGATCTCGATTAACTCGACTAACTGATTGTTGGCATTCGCTAGCCGTAAGGATTTCCATTGAGTATAGGAATTGTCATTAAAGGTTGACAGCAATCCTTGCGGCGTAACGGCAAGCGCGGTTGCCCCAGTCAAACCAATCGCATTGTCGACGATACTTGGGATTGGCCACAACTCAGTCTTCTGATTGTCGTTGAATATCTGGGTTTGTCGGGTTGGATTCAAAACCTGTCGTTCAAAAGACTTATAGTCAGGGGATTTTCTGAGTGCGGAAGCATCACCTGAATCTCCGCTGACCACATCCACTAATCTATAGGGAGCCACTGGAAAGCTGGTTTCTGCGTTGAATCCGGCTGCCCGCAATGGCAAAATACCTAAGTATGGATCCCCGAACACCGGCCTAAACATCGGAGCGGTATCCGGCATTGAGTAGTATCCTGATGCGTCAGCTTCGACTCCGACAGAAGCCGGACTGCGGGGACCATTGTCCCCTTGAGTAACCTGGGTATGAAACGCAACCCATGAAGTTGTGACTTCGTATTCCGAACCAGGGAATGTCTTGATCAACAGTGACGCATCGTTAGTTTTGGAAACCGGATATTCTGGCGCATAAGCCGGTTGATCCGGTACAAATTCGATCACCGAAGGGTTTTTGACGCGCCCAAATTCAATACCTGATAATCCCAACATGATATCCACGTCCTCGTGTTGGCTTGCCGTGCCGATCTTCCACTTGCCCGTCAGCACGGTATAAGCTTGCTGAGTGTGTGGATCCCACGCAGAGGCAGTCTGAGATTCGCCTGGTATTACTGTCAAGAGGAGGGGTGTGCCAGAGGTCGTGATAAAACCTGTTGTGTAGTCGTTGGACTCGACGAGAGTCAGAATAGGGATGCCAGGATCAAGCTCAGCATCGGGATCAAAGTGAGCATCGAAGGCAACTGGCGCATCACTTTCCCGGAATATTGGATAAACCATACCAATCGCGGTGTCTTCCTGGCTATCTTCTTTATCCTTGTAGAAGTATCGTATTGAGGCGTCTAGATAACTTACTGGAATCTTACCCGAGAACTTCAATGTGGACTGTCTAGATTCGGCATCTTCCTCACATATCACATGACTAATGACGCACGATCGAACAGCGCATACCTTGTCACCTGAAGCGGAAGGCAAACCAAATCGAATAGGAACTAAATCACTGCTAATTTCATAACATTCAGTGTCGGGAAGATGCGCACGGACAACGCTTCCTACTGGAAGGTGCAACATGTGCCCACCACACTTCACTACAATTGCATCCGTAGTCCTATTACCGGCATAGGGGCGTATTTTCCATATAAAGCGTTGAAGGATCATCACCCACTCTTTTTCATCATTAATTTAAAATTATTATTCAAATGCACTGATAGCTCATAAGTGGGGTTACAATTCTTTACTGAACAGAAGAGTGAAAGGGTTGACAACAGTTGCCAATAAAACTTATCATATCTCCTCATAAACCCTAAAAACTCTCTCGACCAAGAGACGATAGAGATGTGCATGGGCAAATACGATGTCACGG
>JAAUXZ010109853.1_pt1 | contig 16013 bp, 15 predicted proteins | sample 7278131 | NCBI WGS metagenome assembly JAAUXZ01 (sample SAMN14350119, study PRJNA611818) | marine sediment metagenome | isolation source: surface marine sediment (3m) | place: French Polynesia: Moorea | collected 2018-08
ATTTTCTCTCCTGAATGCTCAGGATCATCATTAAACTCTTCCAGCTCGATCACCCACTGCCTGAGATCGACAAAATTGACGGTCAGTGGATCAACATCCGGATGAGCCTCATCCAGGGCAATGGCAATATCCAGGGTATCTGTCCATTTCAGTTCCATACTGACTCCTAGTGGTTCTCAGAGACCATATTAATGGTGTACTTAGGGATCTCGATGACCAGGTCTTCATCCCCAACAACGGCCTGGCAGCTCAGGCGTGAATCCGGATCCAGCCCCCAGGCCTTATCCAGCATATCGTCTTCAGTTTCGGAAGATTCCTCAAGAGAATCAAAGCCTTCACGAACATAAACATGACAGGTGGTACAGGCGCACGACTTCTCGCAGGCGTGCTCAATCTCGATACCATGGGCCTGGGCTGCATCACAGATACTGGTGCCCGGCTCGGCCTCGAACATTGCCCCTTCCGGGCACAGTTCCTCATGCGGAAGAAAGATTAGCTGTGGCATGACCTTAATCCTTATTCAAACTCTTCTATTTTATGCCCGGCCATCATGGACTGGACACTCTGATTCATTCGGCGCGCTACATAGGCCTCACTGGCCTTTTCCAGCACCTTTATGGCCTGTTTTATGGCCTCTGGATCATCGCCATCACGCTTAGCCGCAAGCCCTGAGCGTGCAGCAAGAATCTCGCCCTGCTCTTCGGCACTGAGCAACTGTGCGCCATCTTTGGCCAGCGCGGCATCGAGCGATTCCAGCACCCGGTCTGCTTCGACCTGCTGTTCGCGTAGGCGACGCGCCTCCATATCTTCCCTGGCATGGGACATGGAATCCCTGAGCATCTGCTCTATCTCGCTATCCATCAGGCCATACGAGGGCTTGACCTCAATACGCGCAGAGACACCGCTAGTCTCCTCTCTGGCCTCAACATTGAGCAGCCCGTCTGCATCGACCTGGAAAGTCACGCGGATTCTTGCTGCGCCAGCCACCATGGGTGGTATACCGCGCAATGTGAATCGTCCAAGCGAGCGGCACTCATCGACCAGCTCTCGCTCGCCCTGAACAACATGGATACTCATGGCCGTCTGGCCATCCTTAAAGGTGGTGAATTCCTGGGCGCGTGCCACGGGTATGGTCGTATTTCGATTAATGACTTTCTCTGCCAACCCTCCCATGGTTTCCAGCCCCAGGGAGAGGGGGATCACATCCAGCAGCAGGATATCTTCATCAGGCTTGTTACCAGCCAGAATATCAGCCTGAATCGCTGCGCCGATGGCAACCACACGATCCGGATCTATATCAACCAGGGCCGGGCGTCCGAAGAACTGACCCACCCGATCACGTACACTGGGTACACGGGTCGAACCACCGACCATGACCACATCGAGGACATCATCCGGAGTCACATCTGCATCACGCAGGGCGCGACGACAGGCCTGGATGGTCCTGCTGATCAGCTTTTCGATCAGGCCATTAAAAAGCTCACGGCTAACGCTCAGACTGGAAAGCTGCTGATCCGCAAGCTCAACCTCAACAGTAACCTCAGAAGCATCGGTGAGTCCCTCTTTGGCCTGATTAGCAGCGTTTAGTATCCTGCGCATCAGTCTTGGGTCTGAGGTATCGGTAATATCCAGCTCACTGATCATCCATTCAGCAAGGGCATGATCAAAGTCATCCCCGCCCAGGGCGCTATCACCGCCGGTTGAAAGGACCTCAAAAACCCCCTTGTTGAGCCGGAGAATTGAGATATCAAAGGTTCCACCGCCCAGGTCGTAGACAGCAATCACCCCTTCCTTACCCTGGTCGAGGCCATAAGCAACTGCCGCGGCAGTAGGCTCATTCAGCAAACGAAAGACATTGAGACCTGCCAGAGTGGCAGCATCTTTGGTCGCCTGGCGCTGGGCATCATCAAAATAGGCTGGCACGGTAATGACCACGCCCTTTAACTCTCCACCCAGACTGTCTTCAGCGCGGGCCTTCAATGCCCTGAGAATATCCGCGGAGACCTCAACTGCCGTGAAATCACCACCTGACGTCTGGATACGGGGTACACCAGACTCCTGATCAGCGAACTGGTAAGGCAGGTTACCGGCCAGGGTTTTAAGATCTTCTGCCCCGCGCCCCATCAGGCGTTTAATTGAGGCAATGGTGTTATGCGGATCTGCCGCAGCAACAGCGCGGGCCTCAAATCCTACCAGTGGATCATCGTCCTGGCTGTAGTGAACAACAGAGGGCAGCAGATGACGACCTTCCTGATCCGGCAGTGTTAGTGGCTTTCCACTACGGACGGTGGCAAGCAATGAATTGGTTGTACCAAGATCAATACCCGCAGCCAGACGATGTTCGTGAGGCTTGGTCGACATGCCTGGTTCGGAGATCTGCAGGAGGGCCATTAATTCTGTTCCAAAAAAACGATTGAGCTTATTTGCTAATTCTACAACTGATCGTCTAACTGTTCTTCTCTACGACGAATCTCATCGAACAGTCGTCCAAAGAATTTCAGCTTAAGAACCTGCTCCCTGGCCGTTTCCAGTTCCCCTGCGTTATAGGCCACCACAAAGGCATCAAACAGCGACCGGTTCCAGTCCCTGATCTCGCTGGCAAGGGCATCTAGCGCCGCATAGGGATCAGCCTGGTGCTCTATCTCTTCCATCTGCTCCCGCAATTCCATCTGCTGCATCAGGAAAGCGGGATCAGAGGCCGTATCCTTGTCAGCATCGAATGTAATGCCTTTCAGATGAAGCAGATACTTGGCCCGCTCGAGGGGATTTTTAAGGGTCTCGAAAGCCTCATTAATCCAGGCCGCGCCCTGCACAGAGAGCCTGCGCTCCTGGTCACTGGCATTGACGAAGCGATCAGGGTGCAGGGCGGCCTGTAGTTTTCTGTAACGATGTGATAGCTCACCCATTTCGATCTCAAAACCAACAGGAAGACCGAACAGGGCAAAGTAGTCCTGGGAAAAATCCAGATCAACCGACATTAGTCAGATATCAGACAGTAAAGCTTTCGCCGCAACCGCAGCGATCTTTTTCATTAGGATTGGTGAACTTAAACCCTTCGTTCAGACCTTCCTTGGCGAAATCCACCTGGGTTCCATCGAGATAAACCAGGCTCTTGGGATCAATGATTACCTTAACACCTCGATCCTCGAAGACCTCGTCGCCCTCTTCGAGCTCATCAACAAATTCCATGACATAGGCCATGCCGGAACAACCGGATGTCTTTACTGCCAGACGCAAACCAAGTCCCTTGCCTCGCTGATCAAGGTAAGTCTGGATGTGATTTGCTGCTGTTTCTGTCAGGGAAATACCCATTTCTTATCCCGTTTACTTCTTGGATTTGAAATCGTCGATTGCAGCCTTGATGGCATCTTCTGCCAGTACCGAGCAGTGCACCTTAACAGGTGGCAGTTCGAGCTCTTCTGCAATCTCAGAGTTCTTGATCTGCGAAGCCTCATCCAGAGTCTTACCCTTGACCCATTCGGTCAGCAGACTAGAGGACGCAATCGCAGAACCACAGCCATAAGTTTTAAATTTGGCATCTTCAATAATACCATCATCGCCTACCTTGATCTGCAGACGCATGACGTCGCCACAGGCAGGAGCGCCAACCATACCGGTACCCACTTTGGTATCGTCCTTATCGAACGTGCCGACATTGCGTGGATTTTCGTAGTGATCAAGAACCTTGTCGCTATAAGCCATTTTCTAAGTCCTCCGGGGCTAGTGAGCAGCCCACTGAACAGAATTAAGATCGATACCATCTTTATACATATCCCAGAGCGGAGATAGTGCGCGAAGCTTCTCTACCGCCTTGCGGACATGATCAATGGTGTAATCAACTTCCTCAGCCGTTGTGTAACGGCCAATGGTGAATCTCAGGGAACTGTGGGCCAGCTCATCGCTACGGCCAAGGGCACGTAGTACATAGCTCGGCTCAAGTGAGGCCGAGGTACAGGCGGAACCACTGGAAACCGCGATGTCCTTGGTTGACATCATCAGGCTCTCACCTTCTACAAAATTAAAGCTGATATTCAGGTTACCGGAGACACGATGCTCGAGATCACCATTTACGTATACTTCTTCCATATCTTCAAAACCACGCAGGAGGCGGTTACGCAGACTGAGGATGCGTTCATTCTCAGCAGCCATTTCTTCCTTAGCGATACGGAAGGCCTCACCCATACCCACGATCTGGTGAGTTGCCAGAGTACCTGATCTCATACCACGCTCATGACCACCGCCATGCATCTGAGCCTCAATTCGAATACGCGGTTTGCGGCGCACATAGAGGGCCCCGATGCCCTTAGGACCATAGATCTTATGGGCCGAGAAGCTCATCAGGTCAACCTTCAGTTCCTGCAGGTCAATGTCTACCTTGCCCGCACTCTGGGCAGCATCTACATGAAAAACCACCTTATTTTCACGACAGATCTCGCCAATTGCGGCAATATCCTGAATCACTCCAATTTCGTTATTTACATGCATGATCGAGGCAAGAATCGTGTCTTCACGAAGCGCGGCCCTGAATTTGTCCAGGTCCAGCAGACCATTTTCTTCAGGATCCATGTAGGTGACCTCGAAACCCTCACGCTCAAGCTGACGACAACTATCGAGTACAGCCTTGTGCTCGGTTTTCAGGGTAATGATGTGTTTACCCTTCTTCTGATAGAAGTGTGCCGCACCCTTGATCGCCAGGTTGTCGGATTCAGTCGCACCCGAGGTCCAAACAATTTCACGCGGATCAGCATTGACCAGGTCAGCGACCTGTTTACGGGCATTCTCTACTGCTTCATCTGCGGTCCAGCCAAATTCGTGACTACGTGAAGCAGGGTTACCGAAGACGCCATCCATGGTCAGATATTTGCACATCAGTTCAGCAACGCGCTCATCAACAGGGTTGGTCGCTGAATAATCCAGAAAAATTGGCAGTGTTAAATCGTTCATATATAAACTCTACTGTTCTATCCGAGGATCAGGTCCACGCCCGTTCAGACGCGCGCCTTTATCTCATCAGATAACTGAATTGTCTGTAATTTTTCATCCTGACGACTGGCCACATCCTTAACAGCATTACGGCTCATCAGGTTTTCCAGGGTGATATCAGCAAGGAACTGCTGTATCTGGCCACTCAGGTCGCACCAGAGATCATGGGTCAGGCACCGGCTATTGTTCTGGCAATCACCAGCACCACCGCACTTCATGGTTTCCAGCTTTTCATCTACCGCTGTAATGACGTCGGCAATAGAAATATCGGTTGCAGGTAGTTTTAGTGAATAGCCACCGCCGGGCCCACGCGTACTAGCGACCAGTCCTTTGCGTCGAAGACTTGCGAATAGCTGCTCCAGGTAAGATAATGATATGTCCTGTCGCGCAGATATTTCTGCCAGGGAGATTGGTCCCCGGTCGTTGTGGATCGCCAGATCCAGTATTGCAGTTACCGCATAGCGGCCTTTCGTTGTCAGTCTCATCCCAGCCTCACGATTTCAACAGGCGGGGCGCAGTCTACCAATACCCAAGCAAAATAGTCAAGTATTATTCTTTACGATCTTCCTCGACAGGCTGTTCGGCAATGCCTTCAAGTTCGTGGCTGTCTATTTCTGGCAGCATGGAATTATCAACCTCTCCACCCATCTGGCAGATGGCATCACCAGCCTGTTTTAGTCGCTCATCCATGACATGAATATGGTCGAGAATACCGTTGATTGCATTGGCCACGGGATCTGGCATGTCCTGTGTCAGGCCATAGGCATCAAATCCCATCTTTTCTTTCATGGCCTGACGATGCGGGCTATCGGGTTCCGCGGGTGGCGTATGTGGCGTGATAATCCTACCGGGAATGCCCACAACGGTTGCCTCGCAGGGTACATCCTTGAGGACAACGGCATTCGAACCCACTCGCGCGCAATCGCCAATCTTAATCGGCCCAAGGACCTTGGCCCCTGCACCGATCACAACCCCTTCGCCCAGGGTTGGATGACGCTTGCCCTTCTCCCAGCTTGTACCGCCAAGGGTTACCCCATGATAAAGGGTGCAGTCATCACCAATCTCAGCTGTCTCGCCGATGACCACGCCCATGCCATGATCGATAAAAAAACGTCTGCCTATGCGTGCACCCGGATGTATCTCTATCCCCGTCATCCAGCGAGCGATATTCGATACCAGCCTGCCAATCAGTTTCAGGTCTAACTTCCACAGTGCATGCGCAAGGCGGTACCAGAGAATGGCATGAACACCTGGGTAGGTGAAAATCACCTCCAGGGTATTCCTCGCTGCGGGATCTCTATCAAAGACACAGGCTATGTCTTCTCTGACACGTTCAAACATGATGAACACCTGATTTCATGGGGCTGCGCATTATAGCGGCCAAGTCATAAGGTCACAAAAAAGCTGATTGCGTAAAGTCAGGGGCGCTGCTGTCGGCAACATCGTTGGGCCGACGTGAGTATTCCACGCAGTATATTCACCTCATTCTGGGTCATACGCACACGATTAAACAGACGCCTGATTCTGCGCATCAGATGTTTGGGATTATCAGGATCAAGAAAATCCAGTTCAATCAGGGCCTCTTCAAAATGCCCGTAAAGGCGCTGCATCTCGATCTGCTCGACAGGCTGTTCACCCAGTTCCTCTGCAGCTCGGGGCTGGCCATCCTGGGCGCGCATCATGATTTCATAGCACAGTATCTGAACCGCTGATGCCACATTCAGTGAGCTGTATTCAGGATTTGTTGGCACATTGACCAGGTAATGGCACAAAGCCAGCTCTTCATTGGTGAGACCGGTGCGCTCTCTGCCAAATACGATGGCAACGGACCCGGACCCTGATCCGGCTTCCTCATAGACCCGCCCTGCGGTCTCCCGCGGATCGAGCTGCGGCCATTTAAGCGTTCTTAGCCTGGCACTGGTGCCCATTACCAGCTGGCAATCTGCTATGGCAGCATCCAGGCTTTCATGCACCTCTGCGTTCATTAACACGTCATCGGCACCAGAGGCCCTGGAGGTAGCCTCAGCAGATGGATACTCTCTGGGATTAACCAGTGATAGCCTGTTGAGCCCCATGGTCTTCATGGCCCGGGCAGCAGCGCCTATATTGCCTGGGTGTGAGGTCTCAACCAGGACGATTTTGATTTTTTCAGCGGGAGGTAAATAAGTCATGGTTGATAGTGTACTTGGTTTAACCCGCGTGGAGCACTAATCACCTACTGGCCTGCGGGTTTATAGGTCGATATACTCAACTGATAACAATAGATAAATCATCCTGGGAAGATCCTAACAAGTGAGCGAACAGGAAGAAGACCACCAGTCCAGCCTGGAGATGCGCCTGCATGATCCAGCGTTTTTCTTCGCCTACCAGGTTGCTGAACTTGCTTCACGTTTTCTGGCAGCCAGCCCCGACGAAATCGACGAGCTCATTAACCAGTCCATTTCGACTATTGGGCGCTTTATTGATGTCGACCGCGCCTACGTCTTTTCAGTCTCAGAAGATAACAAAACCTTCAGCAACACCCATGAATGGTGCAAAAGCGGCGTTTCGGCACACATCAATGAACTACAGAATCTACCACTCGATGATTTCCCCTACCTGAAGGAAAAAATCGAGCAAAACCAGACCATAAAAATCTCTGACCTCAGTACATTTGATGATGACCCCGAACTCAGGGAGCACCTTGAGGCCCAGGGCATTAAGTCCCTTCTGGTACTGCCCATGTATTACGATGAACATGCCATCGGCTTTATAGGGCTCGATGCCGTCGAGCAATCCCAGAGGTGGTCCAGTGCAAATTTCATCTACCTGAAGCTACTTGCAGAAGTCATCGTCAACAGCCTTGTCCGTGATCAGCAGGCGAAGGATATCCGTAGCACCCAGAACCATCTGCTTGAAACCCAGAAGATTGCACACCTTGGCACCTACACGCTGAACATAAAATCAGGCACATGGACCAGTTCCGAGATCCTCGACGACATCTTTGGCATTGATAAGCAGACAGAACACAGCATCGAACTGTGGACCAGAATGCTCCATCCCCGTTGGCGGGAACGAATGATGGGTTACTTCTTTGACGAGGTCATCGGCCAGGGCAAGCGCTTCGACATGGAGTACCAGGTGGTTCGAGTCAGTGACTCGAAACCGATATGGATTCACGGTATCGGAGAACTCGAGTTCAATGACGAAGGCGAGCCGATCAGGATGATTGGCACTATACGCGACATAACAGAGGAAAAAGAAGCTGAGCTGGAAATACGCGATAACGAAGCCCGTTTTCGTAACCTCTTCGAGCAATCGAGTGAAGGAATCCTACTATCCACACTTGATGGCCAGATAGTCGATGCAAACCGAAAATGGCTGGAGATGTTTAACTACCAGCATCATGAACTAAAAGACCTTATGCTGGCAGACTTACATCCTGATGACACGAAATGGCTGCTTAGTCATTCTATCGATCAACTCGTCACTTCTGGTAGTAGCAACTTCACTACCACCTGCATACGCAAAAACGGCGAGCGCTTTCTTTCAGAGATTTCAGCCTCCCTGATTGAGTATCAGGGCAAAAAGCTCATACAGAGCATTGAACGAGATATCACCAGCAAGAAAGAAACCGAAGACTGGTTAAACAAGCTGTCTATGGCGGTCGAGCAAAGCCCGGTTTCCGTAGTCATAACCGATCCCGATGGCAATATCGAATATACCAATCAGCACTTCGAGAAGGTTACGGGCTATAGCCGTGAAGAAGTGCTGGGGCAGAATCCACGCATCCTGAAATCAGACGAGACACCTGAAGAAGAATATAAGGCCCTCTGGGACACCATTTCCAGCGGTCATGAATGGGAAGGTGAATTCAAAAACAAGCACAAGGATGGCTCACTATACTGGGAATATGGCCATATCAGCCCGATCTTTAACGAGGAAGGCGAAATCACTAATTACCTCGGCGTAAAAGAAAACGTTACGCTGAAAAAAGAATATGAAGAGAAGATTCTGCAACAGGCCCATTACGATGCCCTGACCGGGCTGCCCAATCGATTCCTGGTTATGGACCGTCTCAAACAGGCTATCGCACAGAGTATGCGCACACAGAGCTCCATGGCGCTTATGTATATTGACCTTGATGACTTCAAGAAGGTCAACGATACGATGGGCCACCAGTCAGGTGACACAATACTGATTGATGCGGCACAGCGCCTGAGATACATGATTCGTGAAGGCGATACCGTCGGCAGGCTGGGTGGCGATGAATTTGTCGTGGTACTTGGTCAGATTTCTGCCTATGCGGATGCTGAAATCGTCGCTGAAAAAATTCTACGCGCCTTCAGCAAACCCTTCCTGCTCGATAATGTTGAGATTGTGCTGACAACCAGTATCGGTATTGCCATGTTTCCTCATGACAGCCAGGACGAGCAGCAGCTAATGCGTAACGCCGATACGGCGATGTATCGTTCCAAGGATGAAGGTCGCAATACCTATAACTTCTTCGATGAGAGTATGAAGACAGAGGTATTACGCAGACTGGAGGTTGAGCACCATCTGCGCTACGCACTGAGTAATAATGAGCTCTACATGATGTTCCAGCCGATCATGGACCTGGCCTCAGGTGCCACAAGCGGCGCTGAGGCACTGATTCGATGGAAAAATCCTGAACTGGGCATGGTCGCGCCTGATGAGTTCATTCCGCTATCTGAACAGACCGGGTTGATTAATGAGATAGGTCACTACGTTCTTCATGAGAGCTGCAGGGCAATGCAGCGTATCAATCAGGCCACTGGTGAGAACTACTACCTCGCTATCAACATCTCACCACATCAGTTCCGTAAAAGCGATTTCGTTGCACAGGTCGCAAAGGCGCTCGATGAGACCGGATTTCCTGCCGACCTTCTGGAAATCGAGATCACTGAGGGCTTGCTCCTGCAGATGAATGACACGATTAATGAGGCATTCCAACAGCTTCACGATATGGGGATCAAGTTTTCCATGGATGACTTTGGAACCGGTTATAGTTCCTTGAGTTATCTTCGAAACTTCCCGTTTGATGTCCTGAAGATTGACCGCACCTTTGTTGGAGACCTCTCCAGTAATCCTGAAGATAAGGCACTGATTAGCGCGACGATTGCAATGGCTCGCAACCTGGGCCTAACCGTTATCGGGGAAGGTGTGGAAGATACGATGCAGCTGGGCATTCTCCGCGAGGAGGCCTGCCAGCGCGCTCAGGGCTACCTGTTTAGCCACCCTATGCCAGAACAGGACTTCATTAGCTGGATCATGGACAAACGCAGCATGGCATCGAATTAAACCGCTGAAACCTGCGATGCAGGCCAACCCAGTCATGCAGACTTTAGCGTTCTCTGGTATTCTTCGCCCCCGTTTTCATAGACCTACAGGAATCATCCATGCATCCAATGCTGAATACCGCGGTCAAGGCCGCTCGCGCAGCCGGGAACATCATTGCTAGGCATGTAGATCGAATTGATGACCTGAATATCGAAAGCAAGGCGCGCAACGACTGGGTATCAGAGGTTGATCGAGCCGCTGAACAGGAAATCATCAAGATCATTAGTCGCGCTTACCCTGAGCATGGATTCCTGGCCGAGGAAAGCGGTCGTCATGGTAACGGTGATGAGTATCAGTGGATCATCGACCCACTGGATGGCACCACAAATTTCCTGCATGGATTCCCCCAGTACGCGGTCTCGATCGCCCTGAAATTCCGCGATCACCTCGATCAGGCCGTTATTTATGATCCCTTCAAGCAGGAGCTCTTTACCGCCTCCCGGGGAAATGGCGCTGCCGTCAATGGTCGCAAGATTCGCGTATCGGGACTGCGCAATCTGGATAGCGCTCTGCTGGGCACCGGGATTCCCTTCCGTGAACACCAGGACCTGGATCATTACCTGGAAACCATGCGAGTAATGCTACCCGGTACCGCTGGCGTTCGCCGCGCTGGTTCTGCAGCCCTGGATCTCGCTTATGTAGCAGCTGGCCGCCTGGACGGATTCTGGGAATATGATCTCAATGCCTGGGACATGGCTGCGGGCGTTCTGATGATTCAGGAGGCTGGAGGCATAGTCACTGATCTCAAGGGCAAGGCTGATCACATGGAAACTGGTGACGTGCTTGCCGGTGGCATCAAGGTCCATGCCGAGATGCTGAAACGCTTAAAAACAGTAGGCTAAACTGCCAATCCGCGTTTCAGGGTCTATGCTCTAGTAAACTGGAGCGACCATGAATAAATTTCTACTGACCCTGTTACTCCCCCCATTAAGTGCCTGCAAATTTGGTTGCGCGGGTCTTTGTGCCCTGCCAATCACTGTCTTCTGGGCCTCAGGCATTATCGGCATTATTTACGGATTAAATGGCGGACTGGGCATCTGGCCAGGCATCGACTGGGTTGTCATTATCCTCAGTCTGGCACTGATCCTCATCTCAGTCGTCTGGACCTACCTGACCATCAATAAGGCCGAAACAGAGAACTGCAGCGTTGACAGGGATCAGTCACGCATCTGCAAGACGGTAAATCCTATGGATGAAAGCGATCCGCTTGATGAAATCAAAAAGGCCCGGGCAGAAGACTGAGCGTTTCAGTCCCCTTACCAGGGCCTTGAGATTAATCGCCTCTTGCGTTCAGGGGCGCTCTTCTGCGATATCCTCTTTCTTCACCTGAATCAGGTCTGCCTTGGTAATACCCATCATCAACAGCAAGGAACTTGCGACATAAATCGATGAATAAGTACCTACGACAACACCAATGATCAGCGCCATGGCAAAGGAATGGATGATCTCCCCGCCCAGGAAGAACAGGGCAATCAGCACCATAAGGGTCGTTAAAGAGGTTACCAGGGTACGAGAGATGGTCTGATTGACTGAGCCATTGACCACCTCAACTGGCGTGGCTTTCCTAAGCTTGCGGAAGTTCTCTCTTATACGATCGAAGACCACGATCGTATCGTTAAGTGAGTAACCGATTACGGCAAGAATGGCCGCCAGCACTGTCAGATCGAACTCGATCCGGGCGAATGAAAACACACCCAGGGTAATAATGACATCATGCATCAGGGCTGCAATTGACCCCAAAGCAAAGCGCCACTCAAATCTTAGCGTCACGTAGACAAGGATACCAAAGAGGGCAAAAAGGACTGCCAGGCCACCATCATCACGAAGGTCTTCGCCCACCTGGGGGCCAACGAACTCGATACGCCGCATCGTAACTGTCTCATCCTCAGCGTTATCACGAAGGACCTCGAGCACCTTATCAGCCAGCTGGGCCTGTGCCACGCCTTCCTGGGGTGCGAGACGAATCAGTACATCACTGGCAGTACCAAAATGCTGCACGATGGGGTTATCAAATCCAGCCTGTTCCAGGTTTGCACGGATAGGACCCAGTTCCGCAGCCTGCTCGTAGCCCACCTCAATGATTGATCCACCGGTGAAATCGATACCCAGGTTCAGTCCACGAATGGCCAGTGAGGCAACTGACAGCAGTACCAGTATGATCGAAATGATCATAGCCAGCTTGCGATAGCCCATGAAGTTAATCTTAGTTTTTAACATCCTGGCGCTCCTAGATCGCGAGTTTCTGAACACGGCGGTTACCGCCATAAATCAGGTTAATGATTGACCGAGTCCCCATGATGGCAGTAAACATGGATGAGACGATACCCAGCGAGAGGGTAACCGCAAATCCCTTGATGGGACCCGTACCAAAGGTGAACAGGACCACGGCGGCAATCAGGGTGGTAACATTGGCATCGGCTATGGTCGAGAAGGCCTTCTCATAACCAGAGTAGATCGCCGTCTGGGGCGTGACGCCATTGCGTAACTCTTCGCGTATGCGCTCGTAAATCAGAACGTTGGCATCAACTGCCATACCTACGGTCAACACGATACCCGCAATACCCGGCATGGTCAGTGTCGCCTGCAGCATAGACAGGGCCGCAATGACCAGCACGAGGTTTGCCGTCAGGGCCAGGTTTGCCACCAGGCCAAACACTCGGTAGTACACAGCCATAAAGACCAGTACCAGTACGAACCCGATGACGACTGACTTAAAGCCCTGATCAATGTTTTCCTGGCCAAGGCTTGGCCCCACGGTCCGCTCCTCAATAATCTGCATCGGCGCAGCCAGTGCACCCGCCCTGAGCAGCAGCGCCAGGTTGTGCGCTTCATGCGTAGAGTCAAGACCTGTGATCTGGAACCGCTTACTCAGCTGGGACTGGATGCGGGCAACATTAATGACCTCTTCAGTCTTAACCGTCTTGCGTACTGGCTCACCATCGACCATCTGGGTGACATTCTTGGTCTCGATAAAGACCACCGCCATCAGCTTCTTGACGTTCTCAGCGGTTACCTTGCTAAAACGATTGGCGCCCTTGCCATCCAGGGTGATGGAAACAGAGGGGCGGCCATTCTCATCCAGGCCCGACTGGGCATTGGTGATGTAATCCCCGGTCAGCATCACCTGGCGCCTGAGTAATACAGGGTTGCCATTGCGTTCACGGTAGAGGCGATCCCGGGGTGGAATACGACCTGCCTCCAGTGCTGTATAGGGATCTGCAGTCTCATCCACCATGCGGAACTCAAGGGTAGCAGTTGCACCCAGGATATCCTTTGCACGGGCTGTGTCCTGTACACCGGGCAACTGGACGACGATACGCTCACGGCCCTGCTGCTGAATCACGGGTTCGGCAACACCCAGCTCATTCACACGTTTACGAAGAGTCGTAATGTTCTGCTTGAGCGCGAAGTCCTGGATCTCACGGGCAGCCTGCTCGCTCAGGGTGATACGGATGAGTGCGGTATTTCCCTCATCGACTGCTTCGTACTGCAGATCTGTGCGGTATTCCTCGCGAATGACCTCCAGGGCCTCATCTCGCTGCTGTGCCTCGCGAAACTTGATTTCAACGTAGGTGTTTTCGGCATTGACACCAAGATAACGTATCTTCTTACCTCTGAGGAAGGTTCTGAACTCTGCCTCGTAGCGGCTCATTGCCTTACTGATCGCAGAGGCCATATCCACTTCCATGAGGAAATGCACCCCGCCCCTGAGGTCCAGCCCCAGATACATGGGCTGCGCATTCAGGGCCTTGAGCCAGCTTGGCGTACTGGGTGCCAGGTTGACCGCCACCGTCTGATCGTTGCCCAGTGCCAGCTGCACGGGGTCAACCGCCCGCAGCTGGGTATCAGTGTCTTTAAAGCGGACCAGCATCATATTTTCGGTCATGTCGATGCGTTTGTATTCCGCACCAAGCTCCTGAAGCTGGTTCTGAACCTTCTCTTTCAGTGCTCCGGTGACCGGCGAACCATCTCGGTTACTGATCTGCAGGGCCGGATCACTAGGATAGAGGTTTGGTAGCGCATATAGCACTCCAGTCAGAAGGATGACCAGGATCAGTACATACTTCCAGGCGGGGTATCGATTCATCATCAGGCGAGGCCCTTAGCTCTTTTTCAGTGTGCCCTTGGGAAGTACGGCAGTCACGGCAGCAGACTGGAATTTCACTTCTACGCCTTCGCTGATCTCGAGGGTAATGCCCTCTTCACCAACATCTGTGATCTTGCCCATGAGACCACCCTGGGTTGCTACTTCATCACCCTTGCTGAGCGCCTCAACCATTTTCTTGTGCTCTTTAGCGCGCTTATTCTGGGGACGAATAATCATGAAATACATGATGGCGAAAAAGACTACGATCATAATGAGGAAATCGAGACCGCCACCCTGTGGCTGGGCAGCACCTTCAGCGAAGGCATCAGCAATAAAGAAACTCATGAAAATATGCTCCGATTGTTTTGACGGATTCTAAAAGCTGCGCATTATGCCACAGCACCGCTGCCATGGGGCAGCCTGAATGAAGCTAAGAGACCCCTCTGGCCTGATCCCGATAAAACTCATCGGCAAATGCCTCAAAGCGGTCTTCCTCGATTGCCTGGCGGATTTCACGCATTAACTGCTGAAAATAGTGGAGGTTATGTATCGTATTCAGCCTTGCGCCCAGGATCTCGCCGCATTTATCCAGGTGCCTCAGGTAACTTCGCGAATAGTTTCTGCAGGTATAGCAATCGCAGGTCTCATCGATCGGCCGAGTGTCGCCGGCAAACCGACTATTACGGATTCTGAGCAGGCCGTAACGGGTATACATAAATCCTGTGCGGGCATTTCGGGTGGGTATGACACAGTCAAACATGTCAATCCCACGCCTGACCGATTCGACGATATCCTCCGGTTTCCCAACCCCCATCAGATATCTGGGCCGGTCTTCCGGCAACAGGGGAGCCGTGATATCCAGCACATGATTGCGCTCTTCCATGGGCTCACCTACAGACAGCCCACCTATGGCATAACCATCGAATCCAATCTTCCTGAGTCCCTCTGCGGATTCCTTCCTTAACGCTCCGTACATGCCACCCTGAACGATTCCAAAAAGGGCCGAGGGATTATCGCCATGGGCCTTCTTGCTCCGCAAGGCCCAGCGTAACGACAGTTCCATGGAGGCCCTGGCCTGCTCTTCTGTGGCTGGATAAGGGGTGCATTCATCGAAGATCATGACGATATCGGAGCCAAGCTTGCGCTGGACCTCCATAGACACCTCAGGTGTCAGCTCAACAGGGCTGCCATCGATGGGGGACTTGAAGCTCACGCCCTCTTCCGTGATCTTGCGCATCTCGGCGAGGCTAAACACCTGAAACCCCCCTGAGTCAGTCAGGATGGGCCTCTTCCAGTTCATGAAATCATGCAGATCACCATGTTCTTCGATGATATCGGTGCCGGGACGCAACATGAGGTGAAAGGTATTGCCGAGGATGATCTGTGCACCGGTCGATTCCAGCTCTTCGGGCGTCATGGCCTTCACCGTCCCGTATGTGCCTACAGGCATGAAGGCCGGGGTCTCAATATCACCCCTGGGAAAACTCAGTCGGCCACGCCTGGCCTTGTTATCTTGATTGATTAATTCAAATTTCATCATTTCGTTCCAGGAACATCGCATCGCCATAGCTGAAAAAACGATAACGTTCTGATACTGCATGCC
>JAAUXZ010085741.1_pt1 | contig 15968 bp, 9 predicted proteins | sample 7278131 | NCBI WGS metagenome assembly JAAUXZ01 (sample SAMN14350119, study PRJNA611818) | marine sediment metagenome | isolation source: surface marine sediment (3m) | place: French Polynesia: Moorea | collected 2018-08
CCACCGGGCGCCGAAATCAGCCGGGTGCGCCGTGCCCGATCTCGCCGACGTCAAGGGGCAGCAGCATGCCAAGCGGGCTCTCGAGATTGCGGCCGCCGGCGGTCACAATCTGCTGTTCGTCGGGCCGCCGGGCACCGGCAAGAGCATGCTCGCGCGCCGCTTGCCCGGCATCCTCCCACGCATGGGCAAGGCCGAGGCGCTGCAGACGGCCGCCGTCAATTCCGTGCTCGGCGCGCCACTCAGCGAATGGCGCAGCCGACCGTTCAGGTCGCCGCACCACACGGCATCGGCGGCGGCACTGGTCGGCGGCGGCAAGGGACCGAGGCCGGGCGAGGCTTCGCGCGCCCACAACGGCGTACTGTTCCTCGATGAGCTGCCGGAGTTCAATCGCAACGTGCTCGAAGTACTGCGTGAGCCAATGGAGACAGGCACGATCACGATATCGCGTGCCGGGTGGCAGGCGGATTTCCCAGCGAGCTTCCAGCTCGTGGCTGCGATGAACCCCTGTCCCTGCGGCTACCTCGGCGACAAGCACGCGGATTGCCGCTGCAGTGCCGATCGTATTGCCGTGTACCGGGCCAGGGTGAGTGGCCCGCTGCTGGATCGCATCGACATGCATGTCGAAGTGGGGCGACCGTCGACCGCCGTGCTGCGTGCGCCGGCCGAACCCGGCGAGGACAGCCGGACCGTCGCGCGGCGGGTCGCCCGAGCGTGGCGCCGGCAGCAGAAGCGAGCGGGAATCAGTAATGCGCGACTGCCGGATGCCGACCTGACGAAGCATTGCGGCGTCGGCGACGATGCCTGGTCCGTGCTCGAAAGCGCCGCCGAGCGGTTCAACCTGTCCGCGCGGTCACAGCAGCGGGTGCTGCGCGTCGCACGCACGATCGCAGATCTTGCGGACGCCAAAAAAACAGCGCCCGCGCATGTTGCGGAGGCGCTGTCCTTACGTTGCCTCGATCGGCGTACGGGTTACTGAGATTCGGCGACCATGTAGTCGACCGCGCCTGCGACTTCGTCGTCCGACAGGTCCATGCGACCGCCCTTGGGTGGCATGTAGCCGACGGAGCCGGTGTAACCCTCGATAGCGTGCTTCCTCAGCACATCCATGCCCTGCTCGATGCGCGATGCCCACTGGCCGGCGTCACCGAGGATTGGCGCGCCGCCGATACCCGCGCCATGACAGGCGAGGCACGCGGAGTTATAAACCTGCGGGCCCGACATCGCCGTTGCGACCGGCGCGGGCTCTTCGGCCGCGGTGACGACGGGTGCCGCGGCCTGCTGTTCTTCGCCCGGCAGGTAAATCTGGCCGACCGGCCGGATACGCTCCGCGATCTCTGCCTGGAATTCGTGCGTGTCGCGTGTATAAACGCCCTGCGTCAGGTCCGACATTTTCATGGCCAGCACGAGAATCCCCAGCGCGACGGCGGCGAGCACGCCGATGACAAGGGAATACATGTCAAAGAATTTCTGGTCCCGACTCAACTTGCTTCTCCGGAGTATCTGTCAACTGCCGGAAGCGGTCCGGCAGAGGCCGGCGATTATATCTCATCAGGGCGCTGGCGCGAGGGTTTCCAGCATCAGCTTCATCAGTTCCTCGGCGAAAATCCTCGCAGCGTCCTGCGCCGCCGAACGATCGGTCTCGTCGCCGACCTCGTACGTCGCGGCAGGTATTCCGTAGCGTCGGTACATGTAGTTCTTGCCGACCCCCGGGCGCTTGCCGGGGCCCGCCTCGTTCGTGAACGGATAGTTCTGCAATCTCGGCGTCGCTGCGGCAAACCAGGTCTCGAAAAAGTCCGGCGGATGCGTGGGTCGGGTCTCGTCCTGCGTATAGAAGAGATTGCGATCGGTCGAGTGGAAGTCCAGGAATACGCGGACGTGCTCGCCTTCCTCGTCGAGCTGATCGAGCAGGTCGCCCACGAGCCGCGTCTCGGGCTGCTTGAAAGTGCCCCAGTCACGATTCAGGTCCGTGCTGCCCAAGTTGTGGCGCCAGTTGCCGCCAAGCACGCCATCGGGGTTCAGGAGCGGGATCGCGACGATCTGGAAATTCTCGCGAAAGCGTCGCGCCAGCGCTGTGTCGGCGTAAAGCGTTTCGGCAAATGCGAAGAACGCGAACGACCCCGAGACTTCGGGCGGATGCTGACGGCCGACGAGGAACAACACGTCCTGTGCCTGCGCGTTACTTTGCAGGTAGTGGATCGGCTGTCCGCGGAGTGACTCGCCGAGCAGCCCGAGCTCGGCCTCCGTGCCCGTTGCAATCTTCTGGTTCCATACGTCGTATATGCGTGGGGTGATCAGCTCCTGCGCCGCTACCCAGACGGCCTCGCCGTCGAGCGGGATCTGGATGTCCACAAGCAATTCATCGTCGGAGACCTGTACCCGGGAATCATCGATCGTCGACCAGCGCATGCCGTCGCTGCTTTTTTTCGGCACGTAGCGGTGCTTGGCACCGACGTACTGCATCGACACGGTCGCACTCTCGGCCCTCCGGCCGGGCTCGATCCTGAATGCGAACCACGGGCTCGGGTTAATGTAGCCGGCATCCTCGGGGAGTATCCAGATTCGAACGTGGTCTTTGCCGAGGACCTCGCACCGTCCGCGACGGGCGCCGCCGAAATCATCTGCCACGGTGAAGTCCCTGGCTTCACAGGCTGTACCGGCGTCGAACGACGGGATCGTTGTCGCACACGATGCGAGGATCGCGACGAGGCAGAGGACTGCGAAGACTCTAGGCATTGCTTACTCGGCTGATCAGTGGACGGGGTGTGCGACGAGTGACGCGACATCATGGCCCGAGGCGCAGGCGAGCGTCCAGCCGAGCATGCCGTGGCCGGTGTTCAGGTACAGACCATCGACGCCGGATGCGCCGACGCGCGGCTGACCGTCCGGGGTCATTGGCCGGAAGCCGCCCCATTCGGCGTGCTCGGGTGCGTCGTAGTCGGCAGCAAGCGGCGCGAAGTCGCGCGCGATGTCGACGAGCGCGGCGATCCGACGCGGATCGCCATCTGTCCGGAATCCTAAGAAATCGGCGAAGCCGGCGATGCGTACACTGCCGTTGATGCGGCTGAAGACGATCTTCTTGCTGAGCACCGTGACGCTGACATCGGGCGATGACTCGCCCGGGGGCAACGTCACGCTGTAACCGCGCACCGGGTAGATCTGCGGATCGACGCCGACCGGGCGCAGCAGCTTGCTGCTCCAGGCCCCGGTGCAGACGATAAAGGCATCGGCTTCGATGTCGCCGTCTTCGAGTTCGATCGCCGAGACGCGGGAACCGCTGCGGACGAGTCGCCGGACGGTCGCGCCAAGCCTGAAGTTGACCAGACCGGTGCCCTCGAGCGTATTCTTCATGCCCTTGCAGAACGCGAGCGAGTCAGCAACGCAGTCGTGCTCCGAGTAAATGGCGGCGACGAATTCGTCGCGCATGTCATGCAGCGCCGGTTCTTGCTCTGCCGCTTCTGCGGCCGACAGGATCTCGGTCCTGCAACCGTGCTTTTCTTTGAGTGCGGCGTTCTTCTGCGCGCCGCGAAGTTCCGCCTCGCCGCAGAGCAGAACGAGCTTGCCGGCCGTCCGGTGCGAAAAATCGAACGGCAGCCGTTCGCGCAGTTCCGTCATCAATTGTTCGGATCGCATCGCCGTTTTCAGCACGGCGACGGTGTTTGCTGCTGCACGGCCATGGGTGCATTGCGACAGGAAGCGCATGCCCCACGGAATAAGCGATGGTGCCAGCTTGACGTGATAGGCATCGTCGCGACCGGCGACGAGCGCGGGAATCTTCGGCACGAATTCCGGGCGCGCTAGTGCATCGGTGAAGCTGTACGAGAGTTGCCCGGCATTGCCGAAGCTGGCTTCACCGGCAACGTCCTTGGCACGATCGACGACCGTCACCTGGCAGCCGAGCTGCGACAGGTAGTAGGCGGTGGTAACGCCGATGACTCCGGCACCGATAACGACAACGTGCATTGCTTCCCCTGCAGACCGTTTTGAGAAGATGTTACTGACGGAGTCGTAGCGCCCTCAAATGACCTTTGTTGGCGTGATCATAACTCCAGGCTATGAGCCCGCTGACGTGAAGCCGGCCACGCAGTCGGTCAAGTGTGCAATGAAATTGTTGCTCGCGATGGACAGCGGCGCGGCCGCAAGGCTGAGTACCTTGATGTCGAAACGAAGCTCGGGTTCGAGGGGCAGGATCTGAACGCCGTCGGTACCGCCCGACCGCGCGGTAATCTCGTCGGCTATGGTCACGCCGACGCCGCAGGCGACCAGCGTCTTGGCGACGTGGTAAGTCTCCGACCAGGTCACGATGTCGAGGTCTTCCCACACCGGCTCCAGGTAGGTCGAGAGCATCCGGCCGAGCGGTCCGCGGCTGTTGAGGCCGATGAACGGCTGCCCGCACAGTTCCGCCGGTGCGAGCGAGGTCTTTCCTTCGAAGTCGACGCTCGCGGGTGCGAGAACTACGAAACGGCTGGTCGCGATCGTTTGCTGTTCGAGGCCGGCAACGTCGTCGGGCTCGAAGGCCAGCCCGATGTCCACACGGGATTCCAGTAATGCCTCATTGAGCTCGTCGAGATGCAGGGTCTCGATCTCGAATACGGTATCGACGTACTTGTCGCGGAAGTCGGCGATCGCCTTCGGCAACAGCTCGACGCCGAAGGCGGGTGTGGATGCAACGCGGATGTGGCCGGAGTCGCCGGCACGCAGGCGGGCGGCGACATGACGGAGGCGATCGACGTCCCGGTAGACAGCCGCGACGTGTGCGAATAGCCGGTGCGCTTCCGGTGTCGGCACGAGCTTGCCCTTGACGCGATCGAACAGCAGGTAGCCCAGCTGCTGCTCGGCATGCGCGAGCACTTTGGAGACCGACGGTTGCGACACGTTCAGCATCGCCGCCGCCCCGGTCATCGAGCCGCTCGTATAAACGGCGTGGAAAACCTCGATCTGTCGCAGTCGCATCGCGAACTACCTCCCCGAGACAGTATAACCACAGGCTATACGTCAAAATAGCAAAAGAATTCCGGCAGTTGCGCCGCAGAGTGGCATCATAGGGTCATGACTATCGCGAGATTCGCCGCGCTGCTGCTCTCGATGATGAGTGCCCTGGTGCAGGCCGAGGGGCTGCTGGTATCGGGCAGGGTCATCGATGAGACGGGAGCCGCGCTTGCCGATGCAGTCGTCGAAGTCGGCAGCGAGCGCCTCGGCGTTGATGCGGCCGGTAATTTCGAGCTGCCGTTGCAGACGCCCGCGACGCTTGCGCTGCGCGTCAGTGCGCCCGGCCACTACGCGATGCTGCACACGGTGCAACGCTCCGATTTCGTCGGCGGCCGCGTGCTGCCGGACATCCGGCTCGTGCGTAAGAAGAGCGGAAGGACGCTACTGCTTTTCGCCGGAGATACGATGCTGGCGCGCCGTTACTTCGAGCCGCGCGACGGCGAGCCGGTTCTCGTGCGCCACGGCAGCGTGATCGAGGATGGTCGTAAGCTACTGCGGCATATCCGACCCTACGTCGAGCTGGCCGATTTTGCGTCGCTGAACCTGGAGACCCAGCTGTCCGACGAACCGCTTGGGAATCGAGTACCCAAGTCGGTGACTTTCTACTCGCCTGCGGCACTCGCCGAGTTGCTGCAGTGGGCAGGGTTCGATTACGTCGCCCTTGGCAACAACCACCTGTACGACTATCGAGAAGCGGGCATCGAATCGACCTTCGCGGCGCTCGACGGCACCGAACTCGAGTACTCGGGCGCCGGTCACGACGAACGGCAAGCGCGGGCGGCGGCGCACGTCGATATCGACGGCCGGTCACACGCGTTGCTGAGCTACGTTGCCTGGGCCGGAACGTTCTCACCGACACAGGTGGCGACCGACTCGAAGGGTGGTGCTGCCTACGGTGACACGCGGTCGATCGCCGCCGACCTCGATGCGCTGCCCCGCGATTCGGTTGCGGTCGTGCAGGTGCACGGCGGCGTCGAATACTCCTCGGTACCGGCGATATCGGAGCAGACTCGCTTGCGCCAGGCCGTCGATGACGGGGCGGACGTCGTCATAGCGCATCACGCCCATCTCTTGCAGGGGTTCGAGATCTACCGTGATCGCCTGATCGCCTACTCGATGGGCAATTTCCTGTTCGACCAGTACCACTATACGACCCAGCTCGGCATGCTGCTGTACGTCTGGATGGACGGCGACCGGCTCCATCGAGCCGAGGCTGTGCCGCTGCATATCAACGGTTACATGCCGACGCCGGCAACCGGTCAGTTCCGCTATGCCGTGTTGACGCGCCTCGCGCGGCTGTCGCTGGGAGGCGCCTGTTTCAGCCCGAGCGGGCTTCACGCCGTCGTCGAAGGTTGTGATCGCGAGGCATCGGTGCCGAACGGCATACGGGTCCCGGACTCGGCCGGTCCTGTGCCGATACACGTCCGCAAGCTGGGCGCATCGCCACTCGGTCCCGTAACGGTCGACAGCGGTGGACAACCGTTCCGGCTGGGTATCGATCTCTCGCGGCGTGGCGATTTCGAGTACGCCCGCCTGTTCGGTGCGCACGACAGGACCTGGATGCTCGGCGAGAACACGGTGCTCAAGACGGGTGACAACAACCGTCTCGAGCTTCGAGTGCCTGCCGGTGAATCGGTGCGAACTGGCATGAAAGTGTTCGAGCGCATCTTCACGAGGTCTGCCACCGCAACCGTCAGTGGTCGCGTGCGGGCCAACGGCAATGTGCGCCTGCGCGTCTACCTGCAGCGGCGCCGCATGGCGGAGACGCTCGACGAAGCGCTCGCCAACGGCGCACTGACCGAGATCGGTACCTGGGAAGGGTCGGCGAGTGACTGGACCGACTTCGTTTTCGATTACCATCAGCCGCGCATCGAGACCCGCTCGCTCCGCCTCTTGATCGACGTCGAGGACATCGGCGGGGACGGCGCGACCGTGGCTCTGGATGACCTGGCCTGGATCGAATGGCATACGCCGTGGATCACAGGAGACAAGTCGCAGTTCGCGACGCACGTGCAGTTACGGCCGTAACCAAACAAGACTGTTGTCGCGTTTCTGCTAGACTCGATCCATTAAAAGTAGCCATAGCCACCGGTTATACGGCCCGGAAACGTTGTTATTGGCGGCGTTCCCGGCGGGTTGGTAGCTTGGGCTGATAATCGGCAAGAGCCGAAATTTCGAGAGAGGGGGAAGTGATGTTCCAATCGCTGTCACGTCGCAGCAGGTCACTGCTGTTCTTAGCAAGTTCGATGTTTCTTGTCTTCGCGGCGGGCCCGGCGTCGGCGCAGGACGACGACGATCAGATCGAGGAAATTACCGTTACCGGATCGCAGATAAAGGGCGTGCCGATTTCCGGCGCACTGCCCGTCTCTGTCGTGTCGGTGGAAGACATCGAAGCCTTCGGCATCGACTCGGGTGACGAGCTGCTCGATTTTATCCCGGAGAACGGCAACAACTTCTTCAACGAAGCTGAGAACATTTCCGGCGGCGTCAACTCGGCGCGCGGCGACGTCGGCGCGTTCAACCTGCGCAGCCTCGGTACCGGCAACACGCTGGTGCTGCTCAACGGCCGCCGCCTCGTGATGGCGCCGCAGTACCAGACCGAGGAGATCGGCGGCAGTTTCGTGCCGGTCAACACGGTCAACTCGAACACGATCCCCGTGTTCGGTGTGCAACGCGTCGAGGTGCTGCGTGAGGGCGCGTCGGCGATCTATGGTGCCGACGCCGTGGCCGGTGTCGTCAACACGGTGCTCAAGGACGATCTCGACGGATTCTCGATCCGCGCCAAGTACAACGATTACGACAACGTCGACCGCAACGATGTCAACCTGACCTTCGAATGGGGCAGGGACTTCAACGGCGGCGCCACCAACGTCGGCGTGTTCTTCAACTGGTACGACCGGGACAACGTTGCCGCCGCCGAAGACGAGCGCTGGGCCGATAGCGACTTCCGGCGAAGGCTGCCGGAGGGTTCACCGTGGGCGGATACGACCCTCTTCCGCAACAACAGCGCGAACTCGCTGTACGGCCAGTACGACATGGTCGGTACGAGCGTCCCCGGTTATACGGACAGCCGCGGCGAGTTCGAGACGTTTCCGGCGGGCGACGATCGTTGTGATTACCCCATCAACGAGTATATTTGCGGCGCCGTCGACGGCGAAGGGACCGAGCGCTATAACCTCAACGAGTTCCGCGACCTGAACTCGGACCTGGAACGCACCAGCGTGTTCCTGTACCTCAACCACGAGCTGGAAAACGGGGTAGAGAGCTTCACTGAGCTGTCAGCGTACGAATACGAATCGGTTCTCGGCCGCCATCCATCGGCGTCGTTCAGCAGCGTCAAGCTGCGCGTTGCAGCGGACAACTACTACAACCCGTGGGGTCCCTGTGGATCACCCAACCGTATTCCCGAGGCGGATGACGAAGGTGTGGACTGCGACGGCGTGACGCTCGAGATCGATAACTACCGCTTCGCGGAGGTGCCGCGCATCGTCGACAACGAGGGCGATTCCTACCGCATCCTTCAGGGATTCCGAGGAACGGCCGGCGACTGGGACTGGGAGACGGCGCTGCTGTGGTCGCGCGCGACGGCGGATGACGTGACCCGTAATCGCGTCTCGAACACCCTGATGGTCGAAGCATTGGCTGATCCGACACCCGCTGCCTACAACCCGTTCAGCGCAGGCAACAACAGCAACATCGAGCGCGCGCTTGTCGATGTCTCTCGCAACAGCGAGACAGAGCTGCGCCTGATCGATCTGAAGCTGTCGAACCCGGCCCTGTTCGGAATGCCTGCGGGCGATGCCGCGTTCCTGGCAGGCGTCGAGTTCCGCGAGGAGAAGTTCAAGGACGACCGCGATCCGCGACTGGATGGTCGGATCGTGTTCACGGACTTCCAGGGCGATACCTTCCCATTCGTCTCCGACGTCGTGAACTCGAGCCCGACACCGTCGAGCCGTGGCAGTCGCAACGTGACCTCGGTGTTCACCGAGCTGCACCTGCCCTTGCTCGAGAACCTCGACGCCCAGCTGGCGCTGCGCTACGAGGACTTCTCCGACGTCGGCAATACTACAGTGCCGAAGATCGCGTTGGGATGGCAGGTCTTCGAACCGCTCTTGCTGCGCGCCTCGTGGTCCGAAGCTTTCCGCGCGCCAAACCTCGTGACGATCAACGAGGAGATCGTCGCACGCAATAACACGCGGACGGACTATGCGTGCGAATACGCGGAAGACTTCGGCGGCGTTCCGGACGAGGACACGCTCAGTTGTCGGTATCCTCTGCAGCGTATTGCGCAGGGTAGCGAGCAACTCGAGCCGGAGGAGTCCACCAACTGGTCGGCCGGTATGGTGATCGAGCCGTTGGAGGGTTTGATGATCACGCTCGATTACTGGTCGATCGAGAAGGAAGACACGATCGGCCTGTTCGGCGAGGAGAATCACACCCTGCTAGACCTGTTGTATCGCCTCGAGGCGGGCACCTCCAACTGTGCTTCTTTCGAAGGCAATCCTGCCGTCGATAGAGAGCCGGCCGATCCTGACCTTGATACCTACTATCTCGCGGCCGGTATCTGCCCGGCAGGCGATGTTAGTGCCATCGACGATCGCTACGCCAACCTCGACAAGCGCAAGGTCGAAGGTTACGACGTGGGTATTTACTGGGACTTCGAGACAGCGATCGGCGATTTCAGCACGCGCTTCGTCGGTTCGTTCCTCGAGACGTTCGAGCAGGAGCCCGGTGGTCTCGCATTGGACCTGCTCGATGCACAGTCGAACGGCACGCTGCCGTCCGAATACCCGGTCGCCGGGTTTGCGGACCTGATCCGCATAGACGGCAACCAGGAAGAGCGTATGAACCTGTCGGTCGCCTACAATCGCGGTGACTTCGGCTCGTCGATCACCGCCTACTACATCGGTGATTTCATCCAGGACTCGCTGACAATCGAGAATCCCGATAACCCTGAGGAGGATCTGCTGTACGAGGTCGACTCGATGACGACGTACAACTTCCGGGCCGATTACACCTGGAACGTGGCAGATCGTTACGATCTCCGGACGCGGATCGGCGTCAATAACTTCACCGACGAACGTGCGCCGCTGGCGGATCGCTACTTCGGTTACTTCTCCGATTCGCATCGCGACCTCGGGCGCTACTACTACGTCGATGTGAGGCTGACGTTCTGATAGCGCGACTTCGCAATGTACGAAAAGGGGGCTTCGCCCCCTTTTTGTTGTTGTGCGTGCTGTGCACGCCGGTCTGCGCTAGCGATGAGTCGCCACTTCCCGACAAGGTGCTGTTCGTCGGCAACAGTTTCACCTACTACAACAACAGCCTGCACCGGCACTATCGCAATCTCACCTTTGCCTCCGGGTTGTTCACGCCCGAGAATTCTCGCGCGCGCATCATGACGATCTCCGGCGGGCACCTGCCGGAGCACGCCGGCGGTTTCGAACGCGTCGTCAGGGAGGATGACTGGGACGTCGTCGTGATGCAGGGTCACAGTCTCGGCCCGATCAGCGAAGACACGGCCGAACCGTTTCGACGCGCAGCACGGAAGTTCGCTCGCATCGCCCGGTCACACGGCGCAAGGCCGGCTTTCTTCATGACCTGGGCCTACACCGATCGACCGGAAATGACCACGGCACTCGACGAGGCCTACACGAATATCGGCAACGAACTCGATGCGCAGGTCGTCCCGGTCGGTCTCGCGTTTGCCCGCGCTACGGAAGAGCGTAGCGACATCGCGCTGCGGACCGCCGATGAGCGCCACCCGTCGCTTGCCGGTACCTACCTTGCCGCGTGCACCTTCTTCGCGGCGCTTTATGGTCGATCGCCGGAAGGGCTGGACTACAATGCCGGTCTCGATGTCGACATAGCCACCTACCTGCAGCGTGTCGCCTGGGAGACCGTCGAGCGCTACGCCGGGCGCTGATATCGCCCATTTCACGTATATCCGATACTGGTAACTGCGCCACACATGTGGATTTGCATACCGGTAGAATCGAGGCCTATGCGTGCTGCGAACACACTACTTTTGCTTGTGCTGCTTGTTACCGGCACCGCGACCGCGCAAGACGACCTCGAGTACACACGGAACGTCGGCCAGCGGGTCGAGGTGTTCGAGCACGAGGCCCTGAATTATCGCCTGGACCTGGGCGGCAAGGCGTATACCTACGTCGACTTTTCCAACAACGTGCCCGAAGCGAGTTTTGCGGCGATCCGGTTTCAGCCGAACGCGTTCTCCCTCGTCGTATCGGAGAACATCGGCGCGGGCGTCTCGGCAGAGCGGTATGCCGAGATGGTGCGGCTGGCGATGGCGGAGCGCTTCGAGTCCGAGAAAGACTCCAAGTACAGGGGCGAGAAGGACCTGGGTGACCGCAGCGAGCGCGGCATGGAGGTCTTCCAGAAGACCATCTACGCACAGGTCGGTTCGACCCCGGTCACCTATGTGCTGTCGGCCATCGTCGACGGGGAGCGTGCGTATCAGCTCCTGAGCTTCGCGTCGAACGAAACCGACGACGCGATGCACGAAGAAGCCAACCGCCTTCTCGGCAGCTTCTCGATCATCGAGTCATCGAGGAATACCAACATCGTCGCGGACAACAGCTCCGTGTCGGATTACCGCTCGCCGACCTTCGGGTACCGCTTCCGCGCCCGATCCCGTGGTTGGATACCGTGGGACGATTTCTCCGACACCAACGATGGCGCGGACATCGGTGCCCTGTCATCGAAAGGGTACGGCGCCGTGGTGATGCCCGTTTGCTGGCAGGGTGAAGCGCCCGTGCCGAACGCGCTGTACCGGGTGATCATGCAGCAGTTCGGCGAAGACTATCCGTCGGACTTTATCACCGGGGAAAGCGACGCCAGGAAGGGCGACGCGACGGGCAAGCTACTGACCGGCGTCGAGACGAACGACGGCGACGAGTATCGCTATTACCAGTGGATCGTCGCAAACGATCGCTGCGCGTATACACTCGCGGCCTGGGGACTCACGGCAGAGCCTGACACCCACGAAGACCTGCTCAGGCTCTGGCAAGAATTCGAAATTCGAGAGCACCCGACGGCGGCAGACGGTGTCTACGTGAACCAGGCCGAGCGTGAGGTCAACGCCTACCTCGTCAACGCGCTCGGCGTGCACTACTTCGAGGCGCGCGGCTACCGCGACGCGTTTCGCTTTTTCTCGCAGGCCAGCGACCTGTCGCCGGCCGACGATGCGTACCTGACCAACGCTTTGCGTTCCCTGGCGGAGATCGACGCCTACCAGGAAGCCGCTGACTGGTTGCAGGGTCGTCTCGAACCCTTCGCCGACCACCAGGTCGTGCAAAGCTGGGATGCATGGCTCGCCTACCAGACCAACAACCCCGAGAAAGGGCTCGCGATCTACGCGCGACTGTTTGCCGAGGGTTACCGGGATGACGATGACTTCTCGGTGTACATGACGATGCTCGCCGATGCACAGCGGTGGGACGAGATGGAGCAGCGCTACGCGGAATACACAGCGGGTGGCGCGACCGACGCAATGCAATTGTTGCACGCGACCCTGCTGGGCCGCCGTGGTCGCTACGACGAGGCGCTGGCAATACTCGACAAACTGACCGAGGGAAGACCGTTTGACGCCGACGTGGTCTACCAGCGCATGTCGCTGCTGGACGATATGGGCAACCCGGCCGAGGTGCTGCGCCTGGCCGACCAGTTGATCGAGAACGGCTACCGCTCCCTGCAGAGCTACTACTACAAGGGCGACGCCGAGTTCCAGCTGCGCTCGTATCGCAAGGCCCGCGAGTCATTCGAGCAGGCGCTCACTTACTCGCCGGGCAATACCAATATCCGGGAGTACCTCGATGCCATTGATAACCTGCTGGGCGAGGGCGATACGGCGTCGATCGCGAAGGCGATCGAGCCGGTCCCGCTCCCCGGCGGAATGAAGGAATCGTTCGCGTCGAGCGAGACTGATCTCGATGGTTATGGCGCAGTGTTCCTGGGCAGGATCACCGGTTACGGTTTCGACGGTGGTGACACGCTGTCCGAGACGCAGTACCGGCGGATCCGGATACTCGATGACAACGGGGTGACGCAGTTCAGCACGCTCGAGTTCGATTTCGACCCGAGCTACGAGCAGCTTTACGTCAACGAACTCACGGTGCGCGACGCGTCGGGAGCGGTGCTCGCGACAGGCGAGCTCAACACCTATTACATTACCAACAGCGATACCGGCTACGAGGCGAGCACCGAAAAAACGGTGCATCTGCCGGTGCCCAGCCTGGCTCCCGGTGTCGTCATCGAGGCTGTCGTCAGTAAGCGGACGAATGTGGAAGCGGGCACTTTCCCGCTCGACACCCTGTACCTGTCGAGTGACCGGCCGATCGAGTACAGCGCCGTGTTCGTCCGCGGCAGGCACAAGCAGCTGCGCTATGAGCTACACCAGGTGCCGACGCCACGCGTCAGCGATGGCGCGCTGATCTGGGAAATGCGCCGACCCGTCGCGTTCCGCTGGGAACCGCTGCAGCCCTACTTCGACCAGATCCTGCCCTGGGTGCAGCTGGGCACCGTCAGTGACAGCTGGCAGCAGGCAGGCGAGGAGTATCTTGCGAAAATCGAGGAAAAGCTCGACGTCGACCGGGTGGCCGACAGGGCGCGGCGGCTGGTGGACGGTGTCGATGGCGAGGCAAGGCGTATAGAGATCCTGAGTGCCTATGTGCAGGACGAGATCCACTACGAAGCCATCGAGTTCGGGCGTCGTGCTTACGTCCCCAAGACGGGCCGCGAGACTCTGCGTGATCGCTACGGTGACTGCAAGGATCACGCAGTTTTGCTGTATTCGTTGTTGCAGGCGGTCGATATAGATGCGTCGCTGGCGCTCGTGAACCTCAACCAGCAGGTGACGCCGGCCTTGCCGAACACCGACCAGTTCGATCACATGATCGTCTCCATACCCTATGCGGACAGACGACTGTACGTCGATGCCACTGACAAGGACCTGCGGCTGGGCCAACTTCCGCCGCGCTCGATGGCGGGTAATTTCGCCCTGGAACTCGGCGCAACACCGAGCCTGTTGAAGATCCCCGAGTACGAGTCGGATCTCACGGGGCTGAACGTCGAACGCGTCGTCGAAGCGCGTGGCAACGGCTACATCGACGTCACGGAGACTGCGCGATTCTCCGGTTACCAGGCGGCAGAGCTGCGAGGGCAGCTGCGCACCATCGAGACGTCGGAGATGCAGTCGTCGCTGCAACGCTGGATCGCGTCCCGCTATTCCGACGCGGAGCTGACCGACTATTTCATCGACAACGTATTCGATGCCGGGTATGACCTGGTCGTCGAGATACGCTACACACTACCGATAGACAGCGACGGCACCTTCGACGTACCGGGTTTTCTCGAGGCCTACTACCTCGAATTCGACCGCGTGGCTGATCGTCGTTTTCCGTTCGAACATGTATTCCCACTGCGCGTCAGCGCGGTGACGTCTGTAAAGATCCCGTCAGGCCGCCGGGTAGATCAGGCGTCGAAGAAGCCGGACGTCGGTGAGTCGAAATTCGGCAATTGGCGGCGCGAGGTGGAGCGAAACGACGGTGCGCTTGAGATACGCTTCGACTACGTTGCGTCGGAGTCGCGTTTCGACGCCGATGACTATCGGGACTTCGCCGAATTCCAGCGCAAAGCGGTTGATGCAATCGAACAGCCGCTGGTCCTGAACTAGACGCAGGGAATCCGGGAACGATAGATGTCGGCCGCGACCGGCGACGTAACGCTGCCAACGAGGACCAGGCGCTTCGCTTCCGGCAGAGCGGCGTTGAAGCGGGCTACGCGCTCACGGGCGAGACCGTTGCCGTCTTCCAGTTCGTCGACAGCCGACTCCAGCTCCATTGGCACGTCCACGTGGTTGTAGAAGACCGCCGATACGTGCTCGCCGGGCATGTCGTCCCAGACCGCCACCAACTCGTCACGCAACTCGTCCCATTGCGCGGCAGTGAAGTCGCCGCTCTCGGCGAGAGTCCTCAGGCAGTCGATCTCTGTCTGCATCGCCTGCTGCTCTGCGCGTGCGAAGTTGATCTGTGCGGCTTCGCCGCCGGTGAGTTCTACACCGGCATCTTCGGCGATAGCTGAAAGCCATTCCTGGCTGACAGCCTGGGTCTGAATGTACTCCTGTGACTTCCTGGCCGCCGCTTCGAAATACGTCCTGAACGCCTCGGCCGTCGCCGGCAACGCAGCATCCCCTTTCGCGCGCTCGGTCGCCGCCTGTACCAGGACACCGGTCATCGTGCCGGGGGCGAAGTACATGATCTCGTCGTCCGGATGGCGGGGCGCACCCCTTGCGATTTCCGGCACGGTCGACGCCGTGAAGGAACTGTCCTCGCCGAGGCGCAGCACGACGTCTGTCCAGGGATCAACCTGGTCGTGATCGCAGATGATGATGTAGACGGGCGGATTGTCGAGCGTGTAGGCGGAGAGCCTCGCGCCCGCCGCCGGAACGTCATAGTTGCCGCAGGTGGATGCGCCCAGCTCGATGGCCTGGTCGACCAATTCCGCGATGGCATCCGGTCTGACAAGGGACAGTTGCTCGACCGGCCGGAGTTCGATAGCCGGCGTCTCCATGCCCTGCTCAATGGCCGTTACGTTAGCCTGCTGCTGAACGCCGCTTTTCACCTTGAAGAACAGCCATGTGAAAAAGGCAGCTACAAGCCCGGTGATGACCAGGAACAGGATTCCGAGGAATTCGAGCATCGGGGATCTCTCCTCACACTTACCGGTGCAAACGGGTCAGACCATTCTAGGCGTATGGTGAGTATCGACCATGATCGTGGTCACAATGCTGGGAATCGGGAGACGTCAGGCCGCTGCGGCCTTTAGATGCTTGTCCAGAATGCGCCCGTCAGGAGCGGGCACAGGAGCGGTCGGTCTGTGCGGGACCGCTATCCGGACTTCCGCGAGCGATGCACGATATGGGCAACCAGCGCGCATGCGCCGCCACAAACCGCACCGACGAC
>JAAUXZ010039773.1_pt1 | contig 15967 bp, 8 predicted proteins | sample 7278131 | NCBI WGS metagenome assembly JAAUXZ01 (sample SAMN14350119, study PRJNA611818) | marine sediment metagenome | isolation source: surface marine sediment (3m) | place: French Polynesia: Moorea | collected 2018-08
AAAACGGTCGAAATTAAGGCTATTTCGGGAAAAAAAGAGCCTGCTTTTGTAATCATTCGATGGTGGATGGCCAATGAAATGAAAAAGCATCAATTTTTCAGACCATCCCTAAGTAGGAAAAGGGAGAGAAGACTGAAGAAACGCAGTCAGAATATTACCTCAAGGCAACGCCATAAAGAGTTCGTTGAATAGGGGTATGTCTGCAGTCGTTTATGAATGAACATCCTCTGGTTTACCTTGCTAAAGACTACTTCATATAAAACTGTCAGTTATTCCACCACAGGCAAGAAACATCCAGGTTTATTATTCAGTCGTATTTGTAGACCACATAAATAAGGAGTTACAAATCTATAGTCCGCCATGTGGCGGACTATAGCTATAGTGGGATGGGTCAGTAACTGATAACAGATGCTGTAGTGCGGCAACCTTCACGCTCTTTACGGTCGTAAATGATAGAAAACCTGTCAGGCGTCATCAGCTCCGCACCTTCTATCAGATAGGGTGAGAGGTCGGCCGGCTCGAAAGCAACGCCGATGTCAGTGAGGGTTTCCATCACACACATGGTACATGCGTATACGTCCACCGCGTATCCAAACGGTGGTTCGTCTTGGAGAAAAAAGATTCCCGGCAGATTATCATCAACCGGGTTTTGTTCCTGAAGGCGTTGTATATCGTCTACCCCGTATCCAAACTCTGAATCGAGGTAAAGATCAAGCTCAGCTCTTTGCTCCACAGTCAGCGAGTCCAGGTCGAGCACGTATGGTGCAGCGGCGTCTGCAAAGAACAACTGCACATCCGCTTCTTGCCCAGGTCCACCCAGTGGCGTAAGCTCATCGCCGCCCGCATTGGCCATTGCCACCAACAGGCCGACTTGCACGGCCCTCACCCGTTCGGACGAGATATTCACCAGCAAGCTTTTTGCTTGACACAACTCACCGGCAATACCGGCCGATGAACTAAAGAACAACATCACGCCCATTGCGAAAGTCGTTAGCCATTTATACAACATGATGACCACCTCCTGCTTGGAGATCCTCAGAAGATTAGAGGCTCCTAAATTTCATATAGCATGCTTGGTTCAATCGATGGCTTCAGACGGCATTTGACCTGTCTCAGGTCAAGCGAAATGAGAATCTTCCAAGAGCTGTGCGAATTCTTATTGACCAAACCAGAGACATGAGAGTATATAAAACTGCGTAATGCTCTCGATTCGATATGCTATTTTCGCTATGGACACTTCTTTCCGAGGCGGCTTTACCAGACCGGCCAGTCTTTATAGATCTCAAAGCTTCAAACACGCGGACAATGATTTCAGAATCGACGGCACACCTAAGTGACGGTTGATATCACAGATGTGTGGGAATTGATTCTTGTATCCGCTTACCGAAAACGGCGCGGATCGCCGTAACGCGATTTTTCGACCAAACCAATCACTGACCCTTGGCCCAGATTGTCATTAGACGGTTCACCGATTAATATCAAGTATCATTAAAAAATATAGAACTGCCTTCAAAGCATTCGACTGTGGGATCCAGGTCCTGTGTACGCTGTCATTTTCCAAGCAGTGATCGATCAACTCGATAGTGAGTATCCTGTCATGGCAGCAAAATTGCGTGCACTGGCCATCAGCCAGTATGGCTGCATCGATTTCACCTCAGTTACCGAGGGCGACAAGGAAATCGCTATTTCTTACTGGCAGAGCACACAACAGATCAAGGCTTGGAAACAAGATCCGCAGCACCTATTGGCCCAACACCTGGGCCATTCGAAGTGGTACAAATCCTATCAGGTGGAAATTGTTAAGATAGAACGTGAATACGGCAAATCAGTGCCGTCATCAGTAAACCAAACAACATCCACAAGGTGTGAAACCATGACAAACCTGAAGATCCGAGTGTACAAGAACGGCGCAACTGACCCGGCAACCACCGTCACCATCCCGGGCGGCGTGCTGAAAATCGCCTCCAAACTGATCCCGACAAAAGCAGCCGCCAGCCTTCATGAGAAAGGCATAGACTTGGAGGAGATCATCAAGCTCGCGGAAAATCCCGATGCCCACGGCACCCTTATCGAAGTCGAGGAACACCAGGACAATGAAAAGATCGTCATTGCCTTGGAGTAGACCTGGTGATGCGTAACCCGTCATTCGGCTGATGATTCTGCACGCCATCTCCACCATCAGAGAGCACAGCATCGACTATCAGCGTGCAAGGACCGATTGTCGAATTTCGCTCTTTCTGCCGAACCACTCCCTGACATCCTCATAGATCGACAGCATGGACGGTACGACCAGGAGGATCAGAATGGTCGCGAAACCCAAGCCGAAGGCGATGGAGGTCACCATGGGGATCAGGAATTGGGCCTGGCGGGAGGTCTCGAACAGTAAGGGCGTAAGCCCGGCGATGGTGGTCAGAGAGGTCAACAACACCGCTCGCAGGCGTTGACAGGAGGCCTCGACCAGAGCCTCGCGCACCACCATGCCACCGGCGCGGATGTGTTTATAGAAGGTCACCAGGATGATCGAGTCGTTGACCACGATGCCGGACAGACCGAAGAAGCCGAACACCGACAGCAGGGTCATGTTCATGCCCATCAGCCAATGGCCGAGGATGGCTCCGGTCAGACCCAGAGGAATCACCGCCATCACGATCAGCGGCCAGCCGTAAGATGAGAAGACCCAGGCCAGCACCAGATAGATGAGGATCAAAGCCAGCCCGACGCCGATCCGCAGGTCATTCAGGGTGTCCCGCTGGCTGGCGGCAGTGCCCTCCAGGGTGTAGGTAATCCCATAGCGGCTGACCAATTCAGGTAATGTGGATGCGCTCAGACCGTTGATGATCTCCTGGGTATTGCCCAGCAACGGGTCCACATCCCCGGTGACTGATACCGAGAGTTGACCATCGGCATGGCGCAACGCCTCAAAGCCCAGCTTGGAACGCCACTCGGCCACACTGCTCAGGGGGGCGAACTCACCGTCGGGCAGACGGATGGGGAGTTGATCCAGGCTGGTCAGATAGCGTTGCTCCTGGTCCGGCAGTTGCACACGCACCTCCACCTCGTCAGCCCCGTCCTGAAAGCGCTGCAGGCGGATACCATCATAAGCGGCGCGCAATTGACGGCCCAGATCCAGGATGGTCAGACCCAGGGCCTCGCCCTCCGGGGTCAGGGAATAGATCAGTTGCTCTCGGCCATAGGGCAGGTCGTCGTCCACCGCGCTGACCCCGGGGATGCCCTTGACCGCCTCCTGCAGCTCGAGCGCAGCGGTCTTGAGGATCTCCGGGTCATCGCCGCTCAGACGGACCTCCAGATCCTTGGTGGGCGGCCCCGGGCGACGGGCGGTGATGGTGAAGCTCTCCACCCCGGCGGGCACCTTGACCCGTTTTCGCCAGTCGCGCACGAAGTCGTTGTTCTGCACACTGCGACTGTCCGGCGCGGTCAACTCCACATAGATCGAACCGATGCGCTCGCCGGATATTGCCCGCCCCCGCCCGCTGGATGCGCCATGGCTCACATAGGAGGTCTCCACTACAGGCTCCTCATAGAACGCCTGGGTATCCTGCAGGGTCTGCTCCAGATGCCCCAAAAAGCGGTCGACGGTATCCTCCGCGGTACCCGCAACGAAACGCACGTTGGCATACACCGTGGTCGACTCGGGTGAGGGGAAAAACTGCCAGCCGACCCGACCGCCGGCCAACAGTCCCACGGCGAACAGCAGACTGGCGATGGCGAAGGCAATGGTGGCCCAACGAAATTCAATGGCGTTCTGTACCAGACGACGGAAGGGTCCATCACGCAACCGCACGAAGCCGTTGTCGAGGCGTTCACGCAGGCGCGATCGCTGCCCGCGATGGCTGTGACCGAAGGCGTGGCGCAGGTGCCCCGGCAGGATCAGAAAGCTCTCCACCAGGGAGGCGAAGATCACACTGACGATCACCAGAGGAATGGCAAACATGATATTACCCATGTGCCCGCCGATCAGCATCAAGGGCAGAAAGGCCGCGATGGTGGTCAGCGACGAGGCCATCACCGGTGCGAGCATGCGCCGCGCCCCGCCCTCGGAGGCTTTCAGAGGGTCCTCTCCCTGGTCGTAATGAGCCTGGGCGTCCTCGCCGACCACGATGGCATCGTCGACGATAATGCCCAGCGCCATGATCAGGGCAAACAGGCTGACCATGTTGATGCTGCCGCCCATGGCGTAAAGCACCGCCAAGGTGGCCATGAAGGAGACCGGAATACCCACCGCGACCCAGAAGGCGACCCGTGCGGAGAGAAACAGATAGAGGATACCCAACACCAGTAACAGACCGCCGGCGCCATTGGTCACCAGCAGCATGATGCGCTGCTTGATCAGCTCCCAACGCTCGTTGAAGACCCGCACCTCGATGTTGTCCGGGAGGGTCGGACGCCGCTCTTCCAGCCACGCCTGCAGGATCTCGGCGGACTCCAGGGAATCGCCATTCTCAGCCCGCTGTAGCAGCATCACCACCGCCTGTTTACCCCCGCTGGTGATGGTCGAACTGCCCGGCTCGGGTGCACGGGCGATCTCGGCGATCGATCCCAGATCGATCCGCTGACCCGAACCACCGACAACGGGTAGATCTTCGAACTGCACCGGCTCACGGCGCTGATCGAGACTGCGCAGTTCCCGGGTGCCGTCATTCTCACCGATCAGGCCCGCCGGCAGATCCTGACTCAACTCGTCGATACGCTTACCGATCTGCGCCAGACTGAGACCGAGCTGGCGCAGCTGTTCGGAAGCAATGCGCACCTCGATCGACTCCTCAGGCAGCCCCTCGAAATCGATCTTGTCGATCCCCTTGGCCAGCAGTTCCCGCTCGAACTGACGCGCCAGGGTGCGCAGCTCGCCCAGAACTTCCGGCCCGCTCACCAGCACGCGCGCCACCGATTCGTAGCGCACCGACTGGGCGACTTTGGGCTCCTCCGCATCCTCCGGCAGGCTGACGAAATCATCCACCTGCTTCTTCACCTGATCCAGTGCGAGGATGATGTCGGTGCCCTCCTCGAATTCCAGGGTGATGCCGGAGATGCTCGGGGCGGAGGAAGAGGTCATCTCCTTGAGATTGTCGACATTGCGCAGACGCTGCTCCAGGGGATTGGTGATACCGGTCTCCACATCCTCGGCGCTGGCGCCGCTCCAGACAGTGTTGACCGAGACGATGTCCAGCGCGAAGTTGGGGAAGAACTGCACATTGAGTTTGTTCAGGGCCAGCGCGCCGACCAGCAGCATGATCACCATCAACAGGTTGGCCGCCACCCGGTGGTTGGCAAAGACACCGAGCAGATCGGCATGGTGGGTTCGGGCCCGTTCGAAGGCGTCATTCATACTGGTACTCCATCAGGATCAACCCTTCGCCACCTTGACCTTGAGGCCACTGACCGCATGGGGCAGATGGGTGCGGATGATCCTGTCACCCGCCTTGATCTCTGGGCTGCGAATCAGCAGCGCGGGGGGTGCGTCCACGGGTCGATACTGACCCACGGTCTGCACCTCGATGCCCTGCATGCGCCCCTCCCGCAATAGATATATGCGGCTGTTGCCGTAGATCGCCTGAAAGGGGATGGAGACCAGCCCGGGTTGTAGGGGGCGGCGCAGATCAAGCTTGAGCAGATTGCCCAGGCGCAACCGATCCGCGCCCTCAATCACTCCGAAGAAACCATCGATCCCGCTGGCATCTGCCTCGCCAGCCAGCCGGTCCAGGTTCAGCCGTATGGAGTGACCGGCCAGCTCCGCATGGGCGTTGAGTTGTGGGTCCTGATTGAGCGCCTCCTGAATCTCCGCCTGGTAGCGCACCGGGATCCGCGCGCGGACCTCCAGACCGTCGGCCGGATAGAGTGTCAACAAGACCTGAGCGGTCTGTACCCGGTCGCCCACCGCGACGCCAACCGCGGCGACCACCCCGTCGAACGGCGCGATCACCTCGCTGCGTTCGAGGGCGAGCTCGGCCTCATCGAGCCGGGCCTGGGCGCGCAACAGGCGCGCCTCCAATTGCTTGCGGTTGGCCTCATGGCGCTGCACCTCCGACTGTCGGGCAATGAGCGAGAGCTCCTGACGCCCAAGGTCGTCACGGGCATCATCCAGGGCGGATTCGGAACTGAGGTTTTGCTTGCGTAGACGCTCCTCCCGGGCGACTTTCGCCTGAGCGAGTTTTAGCAGGCGTTGTTCCTTCTTGAGCGCTTGCTGATTGCTCCGATGACGCAGATCCAGGTCGGACAACTGAGCCTCCAGGTCCAAGACATCTGCCTCGGCCTGGGCCACCGCCGGTGCGAAATCCCGGGGATCGAGCCGCAACAGAGCATCCCCCTGTCTGACCTTGTCGCCCTTGCGGACCCACAGCTCGGTGACCAATCCGGCCCCCGGGGCGGCCGCCTGCAGTAGATCCGGTGCCTCGACCTCCCCGTAGAGAATCAGGCTGGGAGCCAGCGACTGGGGCGAGGCCTCAAACACTTCCACCTGCCAGACCTTCTCTTTCGGCTGTGGTTTGGGCGGTTCAGGCCGGCTCGCCTTCAAATAAGAGAACCCCCCGACACCCAGGACGATCAATAGAATCGGCAGACCAAATTTTAGGGTGCTAGGTTTGATGTTCATGTGGCATTAAGTCTGTTGTACCACCCGTACTGAATGAACCGCATGGTTGAATTCAGGATGGACTCATGGGCAATTGAAGCAGATTGGCCGATGAAGGACAGTCAGTCAACTGATTGACTCCATTAACTGTGAGAAGGTTCCTTTCTGACAGATCACCGAGACAGTAACGTCCCGTGGCCAGTCGGTCCTCCAATGGAAGTCAGTGGGTTTGGCACCATCAGGAGATCAGCGGGTCAGCCGTCATGCGGTTCGTTTCTCCAAGCAGTTTCGCTATAGTAGCCTCCCGGGCAGACATTTGTGTGATCCGTGTGTTGGCGCCCGAGAATGCAGTCAAAAGATCGCATGCATTTCCGAGCCGACGCCCTGCTGACTTCAATGACCCGGGACACCGGAAGCGGCAAGCTACGATGGTGACTTGTTTGGACGGTGGAGCGTTCGCCCGAGGCATCAAACCGGCGCGGCAATCGACTGGAGCCATGCGCGACAGAAGCCCTGAAACATAGGCGAGCCGTTTGGCATGGTCCAGTCATTCCGTGGATACCAACTGAACTGTGATGGAGATGCGATCTTGCTGAAGGAGTGACAGACCGGCAGCGCGTTCCGTTTCAGGGCTAAACGCATTTACTGTTGCTTAGACTGAAAAGGTCAAGTTCGGCGATGCCGATGCCCGACTACACAATCCCAAGGAGACCGACAAGCAATGAACGACAACGAGACCCGCCTGCGCCTGGGCATCCCCAAGGGCAGCCTGCAGGAGACCACCAAGAAGCTTTTCGCCCTGGCCGGCTTCAATCTGCGCATTTCTGGACGCTCCTACTACCCGGACATCGATGACCCGGATCTACAGTGCATCCTGATCCGCCCCCAGGAGATGGCCCGCTATGTGGAACAGGGCATCCTGGATTGCGCAATCACCGGTCAGGACTGGGTGTTGGAGACCGGCGCGGACGTCGCTCAACTGGCCGATCTCAAGGCACCCTGGCCCAACTACGGCACGGTGCGCTGGGTGATGGCCTCGAAAGAGGATTCCCCCTTCGACAACGTGCAGGATCTGCAGGGCAAGCGCATCGCCACCGAAGCGGTGGGCATGACCCAGCGCTTCTTGCAGGAGCACAAAGTTGAGGCACATGTGGAATTCTCCTGGGGCGCCACCGAGGTGAAACCGCCGACCCTGGCCGATGCCATCGTGGATGTCTCCGAGACCGGTTCCAGCCTACGGGCCAACAACCTGAAGGTCATGCATGTAGTGTTGCAGAGCACCCCGCGATTCATCGCCAACCATAGCGCGCTGGCCGACGACTGGAAGCAGGCTAAGATCAACCGCCTGGAGATGCTTTTCATGGGTGCGATCCGCGCTGCCACCCGGGTCACCCTGGCCATGAATGTGCCCTGTCAATGCACCGATCAGGTGCTGGCCCTGCTGCCCGCCCTCAGTACACCCACCGTCTCTACCCTGGCGGACCAGGACTGGGTGGACATCAGCACAGTGGTGGAGGAGAAGCTGGTGCGGGATCTGATACCCCAGCTGCACGCAGCCGGTGCCCGGGGTATCATCGAAATGCCGATCAACAAAATCATCGAATGATTCAGCGAACTATAAAAGGGAAGAGACGATCTATTTTCGGAGGTAGCGATCAAGGAATTCGAGAATGGCCTGATAGGCGACAAGCCTGTTCTTTTTCTTGCTAAAGCTATGACCTTCATCTTCGACCAAAAGATATTCCACCGGTGTGCCATTACGCTTTACGGCCGCAACGATATCATCGGATTCTGACTTGGCGACTCGTGGGTCATTGCCGCCCTGTAACACCATGAGTGGACGCATGATCCTGTCCGCATGAAACAGGGGAGAAATGCTCTCGAGATACTCACGGTCCCGATCCGGATGGCCGATTTCCTCATACAGGGCTTCACGCAGCGACTCCCACCAGGGGGGCATATTCTCGAGGGTACGGACCCAGTTGGAAATACCGAAGATATCCACACCCACTGCAAATTCCTCAGGCCGAAAGCTCATCGCGGCCAGGGTCAGATAGCCGCCATAGCTCTTGCCAATGATACCGATGCGCTCAGGATCGATATATCCTGTGTCGATCAGCATTGATTTACTGGCCACACAATCATCGAGATCGGCTTGACCATGTTTTCGGTCATCTGCCATGAAGAAACTTCTGCCATAACCACTGCTCCCCCGATTGTTTATCGCATAGACCGCATAGCCATGATTCACCAGATATTGAAGCAAGGCATGGTACTCGATGCGGGTTTGGCCACCCGGCCCACCATGCACCCAGACAAGTGCCGGCACCTTGTTTTGCGTGGTGGCCGAGTGCGGCTTGTAGAGCAGCCCCGGTATCTCCAAACCATCATCGGCAAGGAAACGTACAACCTCTGCATCCACCAAATCCTGTGCATCGATCGCGGCACTCAAGCTTCTAGTCAATCGTTTGGTAGTATTCTTGGCGAAGTCATGTACATACAGATCGGATGGACTGCGGCTGGATGTGGCATAGAACGCCATCAGCGATTCATCACGCGAAAATACGACCGAGCTGATATCACCATTGGGCAATGAAGGCAGATCCAGTATTTCCATGGTTGCGGCGTCGAAGAGCACCGGAACCGTTCGTGCATCTTGATTGACGCCAGCGATCAGGTATTTTCCGTGAGGCGAGAGCTTGGCATAGTTCACGTCCCATTCCGGTTGCAGAATAATCTCTTTCCGACCAGTCTGAAGATCTTCCTTGATCAGATAGAAAAACTCACTTTTCAAGTTTGTCGTGTAGTAGATAGTGGAGCCATCCAGACCGAATGCCTGGTGTTGATACTCAGCATGTACCATATGGGGCGTCAAATAACGCATCGCGTCTGCATGCCGATCGTAGAGAAGGATATCCGTATCGTCCCGTTTGTTCGTCTTGAGAAAGGCGATATATCTTTTGTCTGCAGAGATTTCCAGCAGCTCATAGCCGTCCACATCCTGATAGACCAGTGTTCTGATATAACTATCGACGTCGACTTCATATAGGTCGAAATAACGCCTGTCACGTTCATTTGTAGTGATAAACAGGCTCTTGCCATCCTGAGACCAGTCTATAAATCGGGCCTGAATACCTTGACCCGGGGTCAGGTCCGTTTGTTTGCCATCCAATTCACTCACAAACACATGAGACTGTTCATTTCCGTCCTGATCGGCAAGGTAGATAAAACGCTCATCATTTGGGAAATAGCTCTGCACCATGATCGGATTCGTCTGCGAATCGGTGAGCACCAAAGAACCACCGCCGTCAGTATGATATGCGTGGGCATTGGGTACGCCGCTCGCATCACTGCTGACTAAAATCTTTGATCCATCCGGAGAGAAGGAGCTACCCTCCAACTGAACCGTATCGAGAAAATTCTGTATCGTATACTGTCGAAAGCTAGGAGTCTGAGTGAGGGATTTTGATTCCTTTGCCTGCGAAGCACAGCCTGTCAACAATGCCAGGCCAACAAGCAATATCCAATGACAAATAGGCTTCTGCATTATCCTTTATCTCAGAATTCTAGACCGACAGATTGACATGCATAAAACTTACAGCTATGCATTTTGTTCTTGATTTCGGTCCGAAAATACCAGGGGTTCAGTGATTGAGGTCGATATCTCCACCAGACCTTGCTTGACCAGTCCTGCCAGATCCGTGTTCAAACGTTCGTACATATCCTCTGACGAAAATTTACGTGAGCCATAGATGCCAACCCATGCATTACGGCCATTGTCTTTGGCCATGTAAGCAGCCTGATCGGCGAGATTGGCAACCTGTTCCCAGGACAATTGCTGCTGTTTGTTTGGTGTGAAAGGAAACATGGTAAGGCCGATAGATCCCGAAAGTCTTGCCACATGTCCATTACCTACCTGGTACTGGTGGTCGGACAACTCAGCACGGATACGCTCCGCATATTTTTCCAGACCCATACGATTGGCGTGACGTCCCACGATGAAAAATTCATCACCGCCCCAACGTACGATATTATCCGATTTACGACAGCATTTTCTGAGAATATCCCGCACTTGCATGAGAGCAAGATCACCCGCATGGTGGCCGTATGTGTCATTGATGGGCTTGAATCCATCCAGATCGATCATGATAAACGATAGGCTAGGAGCGATATCGATCGCGGGTGATGATTCATTGGTGTATTGACGCGTGACCGGATAGCGGCTCAGACCGGCAATCTCCGCATCGATGTACTGGTGCAGATAACGACGATTGTGTAGACCTGTGAGGGGGTCAGTCACACTCGCCTCCTCCAACTGTGCAGTCAACGCTTCGAGATCGCGATTTCTTTCGGCAAGTTCCTTGGTTCGCTGCTGTACCTTTTTCTCGAGTTCCTTACGTTGGCTGGTTTCCTGTTCGAATTTCCTGGCTTGCACGCGAACAATGATTCCAATCAGACCTATCAGCGCGAAGGTATACCCCCCATAGGCCCAATGGGTCTTCCAAGGCGGCGGAGTCACTTGCAGAGAAATCGCTGCATTATCCTGACTCCAGACCCCATCATTGTTGGAAGCCTTGACTCTGAAGGTATAGCGACCGGCTGGCAGGTTGGTATAGGTCGCACGCCTGAAACGCCCCGAATCGAGCCAGTTTTCATCGAACCCTTCGAGTAAATACTTATATTGATTCTTATCCGCTGAGGTGAAATCCAATGCGGTAAACTCGAAACTGATCGAGTAATCACGATAGTCGAGGGTCAATTCCACCGGGTTTGCATCAGTGCTGTGGCTTCTTGCCACTGGCGTCATGTGTGAATAGGCGGTGATGGCGACGGGTGGACGATGTGGATTCGAGCGCACCTTTCTGGGATGAAACAACACCAGACCGTCAGTACCTCCAAACAACAGGGCTCCGTTGCTACTGCGGAAACGGGCACCGAAATTGAACTCATCACCCCGCAAACCGTTCATCTTATCGAAATGACGTATATTACCGGTATCCGGTTCGAATCTTGATAATCCTCGATTACTGCTCAACCAGAGTTTACCTTCGTCATCTTCAAGCACGCTGTGCAGTGTATGACTGAACAATCCATCTGCTTTACCGTAGCGCTTGAATACCGCTCGCCCTGCCAACCGATCCTGTCGTGACCAACGATTCAGACCACCATCCCGAGTCGCTATCCAAAAGGTACCATCCTGACTTTCCAACATATCCCAGGCGGTATCGCTGCCAAGGCTATCCGGGTTTTGATGGTCATAGCGAAAACGGGTGAACGTCTGGTCTTGTTCGTTATATCGATTTAAGCCACCATCCTCTGTACCTACCCATAGAGTGCCGGCGCTGTCCCGATAAATACTCAAGATACGGTCGCTGCTGAGGCTGCTCTGATTACTCGGATCATGCTGAAAGCTTGTAAATTTCTCATTTAAAAGGTCGAGTCGGTTGAGTCCTCCACCGTAGGTACCTACCCACAGGGTACCGTCCCCTTCACCGAAGATGCAGGCCACGCCATCCGCGCTTAGAGAGTATTTGTCCAGCGGATCGTGTCTGAAGTGGCTGAGCTTGCCACTACGACTATCCAATCGATTCAAGCCTTTGTTTCTCGTACCTACCCAGACATTCCCGGTCATATCGGCAAATACGGTCATGACTCGGTTGTCGCTGAGCGTCGACTCATCTTGCGGATCGTGTTGAAAACTGGTCACTGCTCCAGTGACCGGGTTCAGACGATTTAGCCCTCCGCCATAGGTACCCACCCATATCAAGCCGTCTGGAGACTCACTGATACCGGTGATCAGATTATTACTGAGCCCAGGCGCGCCGTCTGAATGATTTCGGAAATAGGTAAACGCATCACTGATGTAATTCCAACGACTGATCCCCCCGTAGGTACCAACCCAAAGCACACCTCCCCGTCCTTGATAGAGTGTGATGACTCGATCACTTGCGATGGTTGAGGAGTCTGCAGAATCGTGAGTGTAGTGTAGAAATCCCTGCATGCTGGGGCGCCACTCGTCAAGCCCTGCATCCGTTGCAAACCATAAGGTACCATCTGTATCCTGAAAGATATCCCGAACCTCATCATGACTCAGGCTAATGGGATTTTGGGGATCATGCCGAAAGCGTTTGAAACTTTCGTCGGCAGGATTAAATAGATTGACACCACCGGCAAAGGTGCCGACCCAGAAGCGTCCGTTTCTCTCCTCGAACAGGACACGGATGCGATCATCGCTCAAGCTGTCCGGCCGGGAAGGGTCATGCCGGAAATGAATGAATGCCTCACGCTCCGCATCAAAGCGTGATAATCCACCACCGTCGGTGCCTATCCATAACACGCCGGCACGATCTTCAAGAATCGCCAGGACCTTGTCATTCGACAAACTTTCAGGTTCCGCCGGATCATGTCGATAGTGGATAAAGGTCTCTGTTTGCGGATCGAACCGGTTCAAACCACCACCATCGGTGCCAACCCAGAGTTGTCCCGTTCTATCCTGAAAGATTGATCGCACTCGATCGTTACTCAGACTCCCCGGATCATTCGGGCGATGCATGAAATGTTTGAAGTTATTCGTCTTTGGTTCGTAGAGGCTCAGCCCGCCCCCATCGGTACCGACCCACAAACGACCGGCATTATCCACCAAAAGCGACCAGACCCAATCGTGTGAGAGTGATTTGGGATCGGAAGAATCATGCTGGTAAGTTACGAACTCGTAGCCGTCATATCGGTTAAGCCCCTCTTGAGTCGCAAACCAGAGGTATCCCTCTTGATCCTGTACAATCGAATTCACGGCGGCCTGGGACAGGCCATCAGAAACGGTCAAGGTGGTGAACTGGACATTCCGCGAGAAAATCGCTGACCCGGTACCGACACCAGCATTATCTTCCATTGCCACGGCCAGGTTCAACAGGGCCATCAAAAACAACAGAAATCCAACGAGGAACATCACCCGAAAATACATACCGGCATTATGCAGTGACAGACGACTGTGATTGACCGTCTTTTGTATACAACGTGAGAAACCAACAAATCCCGGAGTATGCCCGGTGTAATACTCTGTGACGGCTGGCAATTGAGATTCTTGAAACCCATGGAGGGCATAGCCCTGCATTACCACAAGCGTGGTATGTTCAGCACGATTGTGCTTGGACAACCGGGGGACCTGATGGTCAGCTCGATAGAACATCTAAGGATCCATTCTCGACTGATCTTGCCAACCCATGGCGTCCGAGTTGCGTATCAGGTTTAGGAACTCATCCACAGGATGTGGCTTTGCATAACCGAAGCCCTGACCATTGTGACAACCCGCCTGGAAGAGAAACTGGTACTGCGCCTCAGTCTCGATCCCTTCGGCGGTCACCTGTAGCCCCAGCTCACCAGCCATGGCAATGATCGCTGACACGACCCGTCCAGCCTTTGACTGCTCGGGGATATGAGTCAGGAAACTTCGGTCAATCTTGACCGAACTCCAATGCAGACGAGTCAAATAGGCCAATGCCGAATATCCGGTTCCGAAATCGTCAATTGCAATTCTCACGCCCTTGGCGTTGAGTTCCTTGAACGCCTTTTCAATCAGAGGCAGATAATCCACCATCTGGCCTTCGGTGATTTCCAACTCCAGGTCCTGGTAGCCGATACCGGCATGATTCACTGCATCACACACCCCGCCGACGAAGTGATCATCAGAAAGCTGCGCAGGAGAGACGTTGACCGACATCCGGAGTGCTGTAAGACCCTGTTCATGCCAGACTTTGAGTTGCCGGCAGGCTTCCCGCACCACCCAACGGCCGATCGGCACTATCAGTCCCATCTCTTCCGCCAGAGGAATGAAGTGGTTGGGTGCAATCAATTCTCCCGCTTCGGTGCGCAAGCGCAACAAAGCCTCAGCACCCAGGACCCGCTGGGATTGAATATCGAACAAGGGCTGATAATGTAATTCGAAGCGCTCGTTGGCCAGTGCGTCTTCCAGTTCAGCGGCCATCCAAACCCGGCTTTGTAATTGCTTGAGAAGTCCCTGGTTAAAAAAATGATAAGGTGTAGGGCTGCTCGGATTTGTCTCATGCAGGGCGATGCGTGCAAAACGCATCAGCAGGGCGGGTTCACTGGCATCCAACGGAAAGCGAGCAATCCCCAGGCTGGCATTGACGTGCATACGCAGACCATCCAGCGTATAGACGCCGTTACAATCCCGCAACAAGCGCTGGGCGATATTGACCAACTGCTCTTCTTCCACCTGCCCGTCCACGACCAGCACGAATTCGTCCTCAGCGATCACATCCAGCAAGTCATGGTTCCGCAGACTGGCACGTAAGCGGTTACCCACCAGTACCAGCAACTTGCGGCCAATCTCTGTACCGAAAGTCTCTTCGAGAAGACGGTATTCGTCGAGACGTAAAACACAGAGCGCACCAGGGCGGCCGGCTTCCTCGAGCCGTTGCAAGGCCTCCAGCACAGCAATCGGCACCCCGCTCAAGGCATCCTGATCCTTGTCCCGATTCCATAAACTGACCAGAGAAGTATTCTCGGCGCTGATTTTCATCTGACTGGCAACACGTTGCTCATGTTTAGGAAATTCGATGACATTGTTCAGCTGCAGATTCAGAGCATCGGATCGTTCGCTGTGCTGATTACCGTACATATTTACCTCCTCTTACCCAACGCTCAATGTGCTGTACCCAGCTGGGTAGTTATGTTTGTCGCTTGTCGTGCTGTTGAATGATCTATGCATCTTGAGCCCCACATCACGCTGATAAGTTACCCGGCTGCACAGGCCGCCGGTTGGCTTTAGTGTTAACAGTGCACGAGCTGTGCCAGTTCTTGAAACACTTCACAAAATATTCCCCGTAAAATTTTTTTAATTATTTTTCATGTAGTTGAGCTGACCCAATCTTCATTACCCTGGTCCAGAATCCAATCAACAGGGTGGGGAACAGGAAAAAATTGGTGGATGCTTCAATATTTCGGGAGTTTTCTTGAAATATCGGTGTACTTAAAAAAAACGGCGTTCCTGCGATGCGATTGGGGTGTCGCCGCTTTGCGGAACTCGTCGAGAGTGACAGACCATGGCACATCCGTGCGAGACAAGCCGACTCTGAGCCTGAAAGCCCGGAATACCGTTCAGTTGTATTCGATCAGAAGAGGGGGGGTGCATATGATTTACTGTACCCCGTAACCATAAAACCTCAGATAACACCTGAGGTTCATGGATGGGTTACAGAAATTATTGGACGGAACCAGTGTGATTCTATCCCGCCGTACAGGCCTGGTTGTTCAATCGTCGTTCAGCTGCAGGCTCTGACCCTGGGTGTTGTAGAGCGGATCGGCATTGTCGGCCGCATCGGACCAGAGATAGCCGTCACTCCACAGGTAGCCGTCGGACCA